>Ga0187867_10002885_pt1 | contig 14044 bp, 16 predicted proteins | sample June2016WEW_13_1_FD_132976 | JGI IMG/M metagenome (GOLD analysis project Ga0187867, IMG submission 132976) | Peatland microbial communities from SPRUCE experiment site at the Marcell Experimental Forest, Minnesota, USA - June2016WEW_13_10 | ecosystem: Environmental > Terrestrial > Soil >... | reverse complement strand
CGCCACCACCGCCGCCCTGGGCCATCAAACTGGTGCATCCCAACCCTAGCGCGGCAACACAGCCGGCCAGGATCATTGTTTTCTTCAATATGTTCATAATACCTTGCTTTTGTTGTTTAAGGTTGTCTGCGATTCCGGGGCGGAATAGCCCCCGGAATGCGTAACACCTGTTCTCTGAGGCAATTTGCGTGCCAACCGAGTAAAAGGCAGTTTTACCAGCAAAAGACCAAGTTTTCTGCTGAACGCACTACCCTAGACGCGCAAAGCTTGCGCGAAGTTGCGCAAAAAATGCGCGCCCTCGTGGAATAGGGGGAAAACCGGGCTTGGACCCGCCGCCGGCTCATGAAGCGAAACCTCCCTCATTTTCTCCCTTGCCTGCATGCAGTTGTGGAGGGTCGGGGAGAGGCGGTTTCCTGCCCTCTCAAGCGGCCCTTGGCGGGCCGGCCGCGGCTTAAAACCTGAAAAAATGAGGCGCTAATCCAAAAGGCCTTCCGTCAAAAGGAGAGCCTCCTGGCGGATGGTCAGCAGATCACGCAATTCTGCCTGCGCTTTGGCTTTCTCTTCCTGCTTCTGTTTGCGAGCGGCGCGAAGCTTCGCCATCGCCGCCTTGAGCTGAGCGGTGGGCGCGTTATCATCAAGAGCCTTCTGCAAGGCGTCTTCGCTGGGATCCGGCGTGCCGCCCAAGGCCCCCAAAAACCGCATGCCACCGCCGCCGCCGCCGCCGCCCGGCCCGCCGCCCCTGTTTCTCATCATCGCGCCCATTCCGGCCAGCCGCTCTTCCATTTGCAATTGGATCACCTTCTGTAACTTGAGAGAGATAATCTTCCATTCATCATCATTGGTCACCAAAAGGGAAGTCCGCATACCCTCCGCCATCATGGGCACAATCTGGGTGGGATCAAACCCGCCGCCGCCGCCGCCACCAAAGCCTCCCCCGCCGCCACCACCGGCGTCTTGTCCCAGGGCTTTGACGCCGGCAAAGACAAGAACGAGAGCCACGCCGCCAACGGCCAAAAACTGATTAGTATTCTTCATATATCCTCCGACTCGATTTCTGGTTAGTTATTCATCCATCCGCTCCCAAAACACATACGCGGTCATCCAAGGCATTACTCATGGTGTTCATGGCCGCCCCATGACCCCGCATTTTGACCGCAATGACGCCATGCCGCCCAACGCCATCCGCGCGGGGCATCACGCACGGATAGTCCATACTGCTTAATGCCAGACTATTCAACACTTTTATGATGCTCTGAAAGCAGATAATCTCCCCCATCCCCACCTCCCGGCTCAGAGATATATGTCCGCCCAACAGGAAAAGAGGACAGAATACTCGCGCACACGTTCTTTTTCTCTACGATTGACCGGGCGCTAATTTCGACCAAGATATTCCCGCATGGCCTCTTTCTTGAAATTGCAGGATGTCTCCAAATCCTACGAGTCGGTCCTCAACGCCCCACCCGTTCGGGTCCTGGACAGCATCACTTTGGAAATAGCGGCAGGCGAATCGGTGGCCGTGCTCGGCCCGTCCGGCTCCGGCAAAAGCACGCTGCTCAATCTCATCGGCGGCCTGGACCGTCCGACCGGGGGGCGGGTTTTATTCGAGGACCAGGACCTTGGCCAATGGAATGAATTGGAACTGGCCGCCTTCCGTTACCGCCGGCTCGGCTTCATCTTTCAGGCGCATCATTTGCTGCCGCAATGCACGGTGCTGGAAAACGCGCTGGTTCCCACCCTGGCCGGCCGCCAAAACGCCCAGGACCGCCGCAACGCGCTGGAGCGCGGCCGGCGCCTGCTCGAGCGCGTGGGCTTAGGCGCGCACCTGGACCACCGCCCCGGCCAGCTTTCCGGCGGGCAGCGCCAGCGCGCGGCCGTGGTGCGCGCCTTGATCAACCAGCCCCGTCTCCTGCTGGCCGACGAACCCACCGGGGCGCTGGACCGCGCCGCCGCGGAGGGATTGTCGCGCCTGCTGCTGGAACTCAACACCGAGGAGCAGGTCACCTTGGTCGTGGCCACTCACGCCCCGGACCTGGCGGCCCTGATGCGCCGCCGCTTCCAGCTCCTAGACGGCCGCCTGGCCTGAGCGCCGTTTCAGCCCCGGCCGGCCGCGCCGAGGCAGCCCAGACGAAGTTTCTGGTGTTCCTGCAAGTGGAACTGGAGCATGCGCACGCACAATCCGCTTCCCTCCCCCGGCGGGATGAACTCCGCCAGCGCCCGCAACACCTCCTCGCGCCGCGCCAGCGAATCGGGGAGGGTGGCCAGCACGTGCCCCACCAGCACCGGCAGGGCCGGCGGGCGCGAAGATTTTTGTTTTTCCTGTTGCTTTTCGTGTGAGGTTGTCATAATGTGTAGCCACGTTACATGAAGTAACTACATATGTCAATGGAAAAATGATGCGCGCCCCGAACATGGATCCGGCCGGCCTGAAGGAGCAATTCCGCGAGCTGCTGCGCGCCTCGGGATGGTCCCAGGCGGAAGCCGCCCGGCAGCTGGCCATGACCCCCAGCGCGCTGAGCCAGATTGTCCGCCGCAACTCCCCGGTGCGGCCCAGCCCGGTGACGCTGCGGCTCTTCCGGCTGCTCTTGTTGCGCGAAAAACCCGAAGGGTTGCGGGTCCTGGCGCGGCCGGCCCCGCCGCCCGCAGAGGAGCCCTGGGCCGGGGATCTGCTCCAGGCTCTGCGCAAAATCCCCCCCAAAACGCGGCAGTCCATCCTGGGCACCTTGCGCGCCCTGCTGGCGGCGGCGCAAAAAACCGCGCGGGAAAGACGGCCTTCAAAGCGATCCGGCGGGCGGCCGCCGGAACATGGATAGAAATGGTGTAAATGCGCTGACAAGTTTTGGCGGTTTCGTGTCCAAATGTCCACGGTAGAAGTGTAAATGCGAAGGGCCGCATCGGCGCGGCTGGCGATATTTCGACTGGATTTTCGTCCTAAGTGCCCGGAAAGAACAGGACCGCCGGCGCGGGCCGGATCGGGTAAAATATGGCAGTCTGAGGGCGGAAAAGGATGGCCTGGCAACGGGTTATCAACTGCCTTGCAAAGGCGTTGAATTGACGATTCCAGCGCCCGGAATCGGCGGCGCGGCGCTGGCTTATGTGCCTGGCGTGATTCATGGCTTGGCGGGCGATTCCGGCGCGCCTGGCGCGTCTGTGGCGGGTTCCCGCCTGCAAATCGCCTCCAGCCGCTTCTGAGGAAACACGAAATGAAACCCGGAATAGCCCCGCCACTTCCCGCCGCTCCAAAAGCAAACACTGATAACGACTGGCAGGCCATCGTCTTCAATGTGGAATTTGAGGGCGTGCTCGCGTTGACCAAGGCGCATTCAACAATGGCGCGCTGGCTCCAATCAGATATGGAGCGCGCCTTGTGTGAAGCTGGTGTTGTATTGTCGCGCACTCACGATCCAGACAACCCCGGCCATATCAAGAATAACTCAATTGTCATTGGTCGCCTCAACTGGCTTTCCGGCCTTTTCTTTGTGTCCGACTGGCAAAAAGGACTGTCAACATTAGAAGCGGAATTCGAGCGCACCGGCCTTGTCAATCATGCTGAAATCGGATGGCTTTGCCCCGCTGAGAATATCTTGCGCCGCTATCTTCCAAAACCGAGCGGAGACACATTTGATCTTCTGCTATTGAAATGGGAAGCCCCGCCGCTGACTCCAAAACTGGCGACTGTAATACTTTTGTTTGGCCAGGGTTTTGCGACTGGGTTTCTTAATGCGGGCATGTCTGCCGCCGCTATTCTGGCATCCTTGACGCCGCCAGCGCCCGGCGCTGAGATAGCGCCGGCCATTATCACCAAATCCATGTCGCTCATATCGCGTTGCACTTCCTGCAAGGCGGCGGCCTGGCTCTCCGTAACCTGCATGTGCCGCTTTATCAATTCGGCCATTTTGGCAACGGTCTGGTGGAGCAAGTCCTGTGAGCCGGGAAGGTTTGCTTGTGCTGCATTCATCACGTCCTGACCGGAGGACCGGATTCCAGAGAACGTCATCAACGCGGCCAAGGTGTTCCTGGCCTTCTGCAACGGGGTCTGCAAACGCCCTCACAACTGGATGCTCGCCCGCAAGTGAGAGTCGGCGGCGGCCCACGCCGGACGGACAGAGGTCACGGCTCGGCGGCGACGGAGCGGCGTCGGCGGGATCATCCTTCCGAGTTAAAGTCCCTCTGCTTTTCCGCCGATAATACAATATGCGATCATCTGAAGATACCCTGAGTGCCTGTGGAGCAGGAACTTCCGCCGATGACCAGCGACGCGGGAGGGCGGTGCGCGCGGCATTTGCGCGCGAACGGCCTGTTTTTACCTGAGCAAATGCCATGACAGAGGATGCCACACTCTCCAGCCGCCGGATTCTCATCATTGATGATAATCGGGACATCCATGCCGATTTTCGAAAGATACTGACGGGCGGGCCATCCATCGAGGAGCAGATGGAAGAGGCTGCGGCGGAATTGTTTGGGGAACGCCCCGGGCGGGTCGAAAGGCCCCAATTCGAGCTGGCTTCGGCGTATCAAGGCCAGCAAGGGCTGGCGGTGGTGCTGGAGGCCAATGCCGCCGGACGCCCTTTTGCCCTGGCGTTTGTGGATATGCGCATGCCTCCCGGTTGGGATGGCATCGAAACGACCGCCCGGCTTTTGGAAGCGGACCCGGATTTGCAGTTCGTCATCTGCACGGCATACTCGGATTATTCGTGGGATGAGATCGCCCGGCGCCTGGGTTCGCCCGACCGGCTGGTGATCCTGAAAAAGCCATTTGACATCATTGAAATCCAGCAGTTGTGCAACGCGATGACGGAGAAATGGCACCTGGGCCTGCAAGCCAGGCGATCCATGTTGGGCCTGGAGGAAATGGTGCGCCAGCGCACCGCGGAATTGGAGACGGCCAATGGAAAGCTGGTGCAGGACATCGCCCAACGCAAAGAGGTGGAGGAGGCCTTGCGCGAATCGGAACAGCGCCTGGCGGAAATTGTTGATTTTTTGCCCGACGCGACTTACGCCATTGACCGCCAGGGAAAAATCATCGCCTGGAATCACGCCATCGAAGAGACCACTGGCACCAAAGCCGCGACGATGCTGGGCAAGGGCGATTACGAGCACGCCGTTCCGTTTTATGGATCGCGCCGACCGGCGCTCATTGATCTGGTCTTGAAACAGGACGACGCGGTCTCAAGCCGGTACCGTTTTTTCCAGACGGAGGGGGATGTTCTGGTGGCGGAGGAGGAATTGGAATTGCAGGGCAAAAAACACACCCTCTGGGCCAAGGCCAGGCCGTTGTATAACAGCAAGGGCGAGGTCATGGGGGCCATTGAAACGATCCGGGATGTCACCGATCGCAAGGATTTGGAGATGCAGTTGCGGCAGTCGCAGAAGATGGAGGCCTTCGGCCAGTTGGCGGCAGGCGTGGCCCACGACTTCAATAATATCCTGACGGTCATCCATGGCAACGCCTCGCTTTTGCAGGGGAATGATGTCCCGGCTTCGGCCCGGGAAACCGGCGCCGCGGAAATCTGCGCCGCCAGCCTCCGGGCGGCCAACCTGACCCGCCAGTTGCTCACCTTCAGCCAGCGCCAGATTTTCCAGCCCCGGCCCATGGATCTCAATGAGGTGGTGACCAACATGACCAAGATGCTGCGGCGCTTGATCGGCGAGCATATCAATTTGGAGGCCCGTTATGCCCCGGGCATCGTCGCCGTCAACGCCGACCCGGTCATGATGGAGCAGATCCTCATCAATCTGGCGGTCAATTCGCGCGACGCCATGCCGCAAGGCGGACATCTGCTGCTCAAGACGGCCCTGGCGGCCTTCAGCCACGCGGATCTGGCGTCCAAACCGCAGGCACGGCCCGGCAATTTCGTCCAGCTTTCCGTCGCCGACACCGGGGCCGGAATCGCCCCCGAACACCTGCCTCATATCTTTGAGCCTTTTTTCACGACCAAGGGACCCGGCAAAGGAACGGGGCTGGGTCTGGCCACCGTCTTTGGCATCGTCCAGCAGCATCAGGGCTGGATCGAGATCGAAAGCCAGCTCAAGGCCGGCTCGACCTTCCACATTTATCTGCCGCGCTGGGACCAGCCGATCCCCGACACCACGGAACGGCGCAAGGCCGACGCCATCCGCGGGGGCAACGAAACCATTTTACTGGTGGAGGACGAATTTGCCGTGCGGCAGTTCTTCCGTCGCATTCTGGAGGGCAAAGGGTATCGGGTCTTTGACGCGGAATCGGGGGTGCTGGCCTTGCAGCTTTGGCGCCAGCATCCGAATATTGACCTCCTGCTCACCGATGTCGTGATGCCCGGCGGGATCAGCGGACGCGAATTGGCCGAACGCCTCCGTTCGGAGAACCCCAAGCTCAAAGTCATCTACTGCAGCGGCTACACCGATGACATGCTGGGCAAGGATTCGGTCTTGCGCGTGAACCGAAACTTCCTGGAAAAGCCGTTCGATCCGGACAAGCTTCTGAAACGGGTGCGCGATTATCTGGACGGCCCGGCTTGAGGGGCGCGGGGGCGGCCCATATAATATGCTTGACAGCATGGTCCCGCCAAGAGGCGCCGGCCTTTGCCGCCGGCGCCGCGTCAGGCGGCCTTGCTGGGACGACGGGCCTTTTGGGCGCGCTTTTGGGAAAGCATTTCCAGCGCTTTCTTTATTCTTTTTCTTCTGGTTTCAGGCTGTTTTGCCCCGGCAATCCATTTCAGGTATTCCCGCCGGTGCGAAACCGCGCAGCTCGTAAAAAACGCGTCCAGCCCGCTGGATCTCAGCGCGTCGGAAAAATCCTCAGGTAGGTCGTTCATAGAGTCTTGTTCTGGGCGTCATTTCGGCGGGGTCGCGCCGCTCGGATCGGCCAGCGTTCCCGAAGCCCCGGTGTCGGATGGCAGGGACGCCGGATTGAGAATCTGGATTGGGCGCTCGAATTCCAGCGCGGCGACCGACACATCCGCGTCGGGCGCCGCCCCGGGGAGTGTCACGACCAGGCCGTCGCCCGTGAGGGTCGAAGAAATGGCGGGGCCGCCGGCCAGCAAACGGCCGGAAAGGGCCGCCTGATGGATTCCCGGCAAGAGGATTTTGCCGTCCGCCGGCCAATCCCAAACATGAAGATAAAGGGTGGCGGGGCCATCGGGGCGGGATTTCTGGGTGGCGCGGCCCCACGGGAGCGGCTTGGCAAAAGGACTGCCCTGGGTCGCGTAGATCGCCGGGCCGTTTGTTTTCAACCACCGGCCCATGGCCAGCAGGCGGTCCACTTCGGGCTGGGGAATCACCCCCTCGGCCGTCGGGCCGACATTGAGAAGGTAGTTCCCGTCTTTGCTGGCGATGTCCGAGAGGTTGCGGATAAGTTGCCGGGAGGATTTCCAGTTGGTATCGTTGGCGTTGTAGCCCCAGGAGCCGTTAATGGTCATGTTGACCTCCAGCGCGCGCCCCAACATGGCGCTGGCGGGAATGCGCTGTTCGGAGGTGCGAAAATCGCCCAGCACGCCGCCGCCCAGCCGGCTGTTGATGAGGAGATTGGGATAGGAACAGGCCAGGTCGAAGAACGGCTTGGCGCGTTCGGGAGTCATCTGGTATTCCGTGTCCCACCAGAGGATGTCGGGATGGCATTTTTCCAGAATCTCGCGGACTTGGGGCAGAGAAATTTTGGCCAGATATTCGTCGAACGAGCCCTTGCGTTGCTCGTCATCCCAGGGCGTGGTGTTGCCCTTGCCCCCGCCCAGGTTCACCCAGTCCTGCGACTGCGAGTAATAACAGCCAAACCGGATTCCCCGCGCGCGGGCGGCGTCGGCCAGGGGCTGGAGCAGGTCGCGTTTGGCACCCGAAGCTTGCGCCGCGTTCCAGTCCGAAAAGGCGGAAGGAAAAAGCGCGAAGCCCTCGTGGTGTTTGGCGGTGATGACGATGTATTTGACACCGGCGTCGGCGGCGAGCTGGGCCCACGCCGCCGGGTCGTATTTCGCGGCGGTGAAATCCGCGGCCAGCGCCCGGTATTGGGCCACGGGAATTTTCGCCGTGTTCATGATCCATTCCGCGCCGGACGGCCGGCCCTGCCAGGACCCGGCGGCCACGGCATAGACGCCCCAATGAATGAACATCCCAAAGCGCGCCTCGCGAAACCATTGGAGGCGCGCGGCGTGTTCCTCCGGCGTTTCCTTCCTCACCACGGCCGGGTAGGCGGGCAGCCCGGCGGCGGGAGGAGCCATCAGAACCGCCGGGGCCGGCGAATTCGTCGGCGCAGCAGCGTAAGAGCTTGGGGAAATTACCAACGCAAGAATGAGGCCGGGCCATGTCATGTTCATAGGATGCAGGCGAAATAACAGAAACCCACGCGGCTGGCAAGGAGGCCGTTAACACGGCGCATCCGGCTTTGTCATGCCACCGGGGCGATGGCCCGAAATCGGCCGCCCAAACCGTCGTTTAACCGACCGTCCTGGTCAGGCGTCTTTTCTTTCGGCGCACGTGACGCCATGCGCCAGCAACACCGCTTTGGCCGTCTCAAAATGGTCCGAGGAAATCCAGACCGCCGAGTAAATGTCGCTCTCATTGATGTGCAGGGAGAGCATCAGCATGTTCCTCTTCTGATTCACTTGGTCAAACTCCTCGAACTTCTCCTTGCTGCGTCCCGAACGCACCTCGATCGCTGCGCCTTGCGGGGTCCGCCAGAACAAATAGCGGGTCAGATGTTCGGGCGAGCTTTCCGCGTAGGCGGGGTGAAGCCCGAGATTGCGGCAAAAATCCGCCGCCGCCTGGGTAAGGTCGGGTGAGAGCCAGCGAGTGAAACTGTGCTTGCGGAGAAGCTCGGTTTCTCCCGTGAGAAGTTTTGACGGAACATAAGTGGCGGGTATATTCATAATATTGATGGCCTCGACAGGTTTACATTTCATTGGTCAAGCGAACAAAAACCGGAACGGGATCCGGCCGTTCCGGCTAAGAATTGTCTCACACACCGCAAATAAAGTCAAGCCTATGGCGCGGCTGTGCGCGGCTTTTTTCTCGCACCCTTCCCCCGTCCATTTGGACGTTGCCTCTTGAACTTTGCCCGCACTCGGCAATAATGCACCGATCCAATTCTGATGAACGAATGGAATATCCAAGCGCGCGCGCACGCCTGCCAGGCATGCGGCAGGCCTTTCGCCGACCAGGAGCTTTGCCAGACGCTCCTGCTGGAGGAGCATCACCAATTGCTCCGCATGGATGTCTGCAAAAAATGCTGGGAAACTCAATACAGCGAGGGCGCCGGCGACCGCAAAGGTTTCATCTCCCAATGGCAGGGCGTTTATCAATCGCCCCCCGCCGCCCCGCCCGAAGCCATCCAAAGGGAAACCGCCGAGGACCTGCTCCGCAAATTGATCGCCGCCGGCCAGCCCAAGGATGGCCCGGTCTGTTACATTCTGGCGGTCATGCTCGAACGCAAACGCATTCTCAAGGTCAAGGAGCAATTCCAGCGCGAGGGGGTGCGGGTCTTCATTTACGAGCAGCCCCGGACGGGGGACATTTTTACGATCGCCGATCCGAACCTGCAACTCAACCAGTTGGAAGAGGTGCAACGGAACATCTCCCAGTTGCTCAATCCGCCGCCGCCCGCCCCCGCTCCCCCGCCTTCAGCCCCTGGAGAGGAGGCGGCCCTGCCCGTCGCGACAAAGCAGGAATCTTGATCCAATTTACCCGTGCCCCAACGCAGAAGACACTTCGCAGCCTGATGGAACAGAAGCAGCGCCAAACCCCATGACGAAATACCCATTCCCCCTTCGTTGCCTTCGTTGGCTTCTGTTTAAGCTCTTTCCGAATTCCAGCCCAAACGGCGCTCATTGATTGGCTCCGGGCAGAATCATCCTTGCCACCCCATCGGTCAGCCTTATCTCGTGAAAGTTCAGGAGCAGGCCGATTGGAACGTCCAGCCGCTTCATATAACTGAGCAATTGGGCCTTGTGAATGGGCAATATCTCTTGCACAGACTTGAGCTCCAGCAAGAGGCAATCCTCCACCAGAACGTCGCATCGCAGTGTCTCCTCAAAGACCAACCCTTTCTATTCAATTTTCACCAGGCGTTGATTGACGGCTTGGATCTGACCCAGGCTCAACTCGCGCATCAGGCACCGCTCGTAGATGCTCTCCAGCAGGCCAGGACCTTTGATCCGATGAACCTCGATGGCTGCCCCTATAACGGCGTGGCTTAAATCATCCGCTTTCTTGTATTTTGTGTGCATCAGAAATTAATACAGAAGCAAACGAAGGGAACGAAGAAGAATAATCCGGTCTTCAAGATTTGCTTGAAAGGGGCTTTGCCCCATCCCGTCCAACTTCCTGGCCTTGGTTTGCTCCTGTTCAACTTTTTCGGGTTTATGCTGACGGATTTGGGTTCAGCTTTGCGACTTGAACTTTACCCGCGCCCGTTAATAATGAACCAATAAAATTTTCATGTCCGAACTCAACGCGCTCCAAACACGGCTCCAGTATCAATTTCAGGACGCCGGGCTGCTGCGCCTGGCCTTGACCCATCCGTCGGTGGCGCATGAGAAGGGCCGGGTGACCCAGCACAATCAGCGCCTGGAATTCCTGGGGGACGCGGTCCTGGGCCTGGTGCTCACGCGCGAGTTATACGACAAATTCCCCCACGCCAGCGAAGGCCCCCTGACCAAGGCGCGCGCCCAGATGATCAACAGTCGCACCCTGGCCGAGCAGGCCCGGCGCCTTGATCTGCCGAGGCATTTGATTATGAGCCGCGGCGAAGACGCCAATGCGGGGCGCTTCCGCGCCTCGGCGCTGGCGGACGCCTTCGAGGCCCTGGTTGGCGCGATCTTTCTGGACGGCGGCCTGGAGGCCGCGCGCGCGTTTTTGCTGCGTTCCTTCCACGAGGCTTTTGGCGAATTGACTTCCATTCCCACGCTGGAGAACCCCAAGGGCGAACTGCAGGAAATCCTCCAGGCCGCCTCCACGCAACCTCCCGAATACGAGGTGGTTTGCGTCCGCGGGCCGGAACATGACCGCGAATTTGAATGCGTCGTCCGGCACGGCGGCGCCCAATTGGGCCAGGGCCGGGGCAAAAGCAAAAAGACCGCCGAAAGCCAGGCGGCGCTGGCCGCGCTCAAAGGACTGCGCGGATAAGGCGATGAACTCCTCCGCCTGCCACCGCTACGTTCCCCTGCTCTGTTGGATCGTCATCGCGGGCGCCTGTCTGTTCATCCCTTTCAAAATCATCTCCTACGCCTTTGTGCCGGCGGGCGACGCGCGGCGTCATGTGGCCCGGGCGCTGACGGACAAGGAATACTCCCAGATCCTGGTCCTGCGCCCGGAATACAAAATAGATCACAGCCCCGGTTGGGACTGGATTTTGCGCCATCTCCACCGCGCCTTCGGCTGGGGGGAGGACGCTCTGATGAGCTTTTCGCTCGTGTCAACAATGCTGTGCGTTCTTCTGGCCGGCCTGCCCTGGCTCCGCCGGCCCGAGGCCTGGCTGGCCGCGCTCCTGGCGCAATTGGTGGCCCTGCCCGACCTGATGGTCCGCCTGGACCAGGGACGGCCTTACCTGCTGAGCGAAGGGGTGCTCCTCTGCGTTCTGTTCGCATGGACCCAAGACAGAACGCAGCCGCCCTCGCGGCTTAAAATAGTATTGACTGTGGCCGGGTTCACCCTTTCCGTCTGGGCGCATGGGGCCTGGTACTTATGGGTCTTTGTGCTGGCCGGCTTTTTTGCGGCCGGGGCCTGGCCGCAAGCCATCTGGCTCTCGGCCTGCTGGGTCGCGGGAACCCTTCTGGGGGCGCTGCTGACCGGGCATCCGGCGGATTTTTTGTGGGGAGCGGTTTTCATGGCCGCGTCAGTTTACCGGCAACACGCCCCGGCGTGGATGTTGGTGGGCGAATTTCAGCCCAGCGAAGGCGAATTTTACACGCTGGCCATCCTGGCGCTGGTCTATCTTTGGCGGCTGAAGCAAAACAAGGCCCGGGGAGACCTCTTGCGCGAGCCGCTCTTTTGGGTCATCGCCATTGGCTGGACATTGGGATTCAAGGCCGACCGGTTCTGGGCCGATTGGGGGCTGCCCGCCGCGACGGTCTGGCTGGCCCTGCAATTCGACGAGGCGCTGCTGGAAATGGGGCCTGCCGACTCCGCCCGCCGTTTGCTGGTCTGCGCGCTCATTGCCGCGCCGCTCTGCCTGGATTCGACCAGCGATTTGGCCGTGCGTTATACCCGCAACCAGCAGGAATCGCCCGTGGATGGCGGCGACCCGGCCTTGCAAGGCTGGATGCCGGGGGAGGGCGGCATTTTCTACAGCGCCGACATGTCGTTTTTTTACAATGCGTTTTACAAAAATCCGCAAGGCAACTGGCGTTACATCCTGGGCTTCGAACCGGCGCTCATGCCGGAGGAGGATTTAAAAATCCTGCGCGACATCCAATGGAGTCGGTACGCCTGGGCGTCCTACAAACCCTGGATCGCAAAAATGCGCCCGCAGGACCGGCTGGAAATGCCCGGCGCCGCGCAACCGCCGATTCCAGAACTGGAATGGCGCCTGGCCGCCAAAGACACCTGGATCGGACGCCTGCCCCAAACCAAGTAACAGGGGACTGTCTGAAATCCGCCCCCGCTTCCAATTACAAACCCTTTATACTGAAACCGCTCTAAGATCGCCCGGATGGTTTCAAAACCTCCAAAACCTTCCGGTGCGCGGCGGTCCAGGCCAGCCGCTCCATCTGCGCCGGCGTCCGCCACACTCCCGGCGCGAGATTTTTCGCCCCGCGCCCCGGCCAGTCCGCCCGATAGGCCTCCAGCACAATCCGGTAACGGGTGATCGAATGCCGCACCCGGCAGACCGGGCCGCCGCCGGCCAGCACAAACGGAGCCGCCGCCGCCGCCAGGTTCCTTTCCCCCGGCGCGACTTCCACGTTGGGAAACTCCCACATGAGCGCGTTAACCCCGCCGGCCGGACGCCGGCGCGCCAAAAAGCGTCCGTTCTTCTTGACAATAAACGCCAGAAACCGCCGCCGCGCGCTGCGCGTCCGCGCCGCCAACCTGGGATATTCCGCCACCCGGTCCTCCCGCCGCGCGAAACAGCCGCGCCGCAACGGACAGGCGGGGCAGCGGGGTTGCCGGGGCGCGCACACCAGCGCCCCCAACTCCATCAACGCCTCATTGAACCTCCCGCGCTTGCCCGCATCCGCCAACGACACCAGCTCCCGCGCCAGCCCCCACAACCGCGCGTTGGCCGCCTTTCCCCGCGCATCGCCGCCCACTCCAAAGACCCGGCTCAACACCCGCATCACGTTGCCGTCCAGGATCGCCGCCGGCTGGTCGTAGGCGATGCTGCAAATGGCCCCCGCCGTGTATCGCCCGATCCCCGGCAGCGCCAGGATTTCCTCAAATGTCCTGGGAAATTCCCCGCCGTGTTTTGCCACGATCAACCGGGCCGCCGCGTGCGCGTTGCGCACCCGCGCGTAGTATCCCAACCCTTCCCACAATTTGTGGATTTGGGCCGGCCTGGCCCGGGCGAACGCGCCCGCGTCGGGCAAAACCCGCATCCACCTTTCCCAATACGCGATCACCGTTTTGACCTGCGTCTGCTGGAGCATCGTCTCGGAAATCCAGATCGCGTAAGGGTCCCGCGTCCGCCGCCAGGGCAGATCGCGGGCGTTTTGGGCGAACCACTCCAGCAGCCGCCGGACCAGAATTGGTTTGCTACTTTTCAGTTTTCGGTTTTCAGTTTAGTTCGGATGCCCGACACTGGCAAACACCTTTGAACCCGATCACCGTCCACACCTGCAAATTGACCGGCGCCCAGGCCGGGGCCCTGCAGGATTTTTTGCGCGAGAACGGCTACCAATTCCGCGAGGTCCCCTACGCCCGCTTCGCCGCCGAAAAGGAAAAAACCAACCTCGTCTTCTACGAGAGCGGCAAGCTGGTGGTCCAGGGCAAGGGCACCCAGGATTTTGTGGAATTTGTCCTCGAGCCGCAAATCTTGCGCGAGGTCAAGGTGGGCTACGAAACCCTGTTGCATCCCGAACTCCTGGCCCCGCGCATCGGCGTGGACGAGAGCGGCAAGGGCGATTTTTTCGGCCCCCTGTGCGTG
>Ga0187867_10002884_pt1 | contig 14050 bp, 15 predicted proteins | sample June2016WEW_13_1_FD_132976 | JGI IMG/M metagenome (GOLD analysis project Ga0187867, IMG submission 132976) | Peatland microbial communities from SPRUCE experiment site at the Marcell Experimental Forest, Minnesota, USA - June2016WEW_13_10 | ecosystem: Environmental > Terrestrial > Soil >... | reverse complement strand
CGGTTGCCGTCCACGTCTTCGACGATGGCGCCGGCGCCGCGGCGGGCTACCAGCGGATAGCCTCGCGTGTAGGATGGTGAAACGGAGCGGCGGTCGCGCGCGATGATTTCCTGCGCGCGGGGTCCGGGAAGCGGCCCGGCAAGATGTGGCAGATCGTGCCGCGTCGGCAGGATGGCCTCGATTTCCGGATCGGCGGTCTTGGTCATACGCAAACCTCCTTACAACTGTATTTTCTTGGGCCAACGAGTGCGGGCAGAGGTGTTGCGGAGTTAGTCGGAACCAAACAGACCAGGACGGCAAATGGCGGGCCGGGGCACAGCTTATTGTATAACGGAAGCGCAGCGGTGCGCTGGTTTTGCGATATCCTCGAACTTATGGCGGAGCGTCGTTTCAGCGATGTGGGCGGGACGTCCGGCGGACTCGGCGACTTCCTGCTGGGCTTTGCGTTGACCTGCGTGGGCGGATACCTGCTGACCAATCAGGTGATGGTGGCCGGCTCCTACTGGAGCTTTTGGGGCGGGAACACGTTCGGCATCACCTTGATCCCGATGCTGATCGGTGTCGGTCTGCTTTTCCGGGACGGGCGCAGCGTCATCGGGTGGCTGTTAACCGCTGCCGGGGCGCTGTTCATCGTGGCGGGCGTGCTGGCCAACCTGCACATTTATTTTCAGCCGACCAGCTTGTTCAACACTATCGTGATGCTGGTGCTGCTGGTGGGCGGGTTGGGGCTGATTGCGCGGGCCATGCGGCCGCATAAGGCAGATTGAGCGGTACGCCTGTAATTTGCACATTCCAGATGATTTATCGATTCGGTACAAACTGTGCTACCCCCCGTGCTATTCCGCACCGTATAATGGAGGTATGGCAAGAGGTTGGGAAAGTAAATCGGTCGAGTCGCAGATTGAGGCGGCCGAGAGTCAGGTCCGTCCTCCCTTTGATGAGCAGATTCCGGCGGAAGAATTGGAACGGCTCCGAAGGAGGGAAACTTTGAATCTTTCTCGCACCCGGGTCCTTCGGGAACTGGAAACGAGCCAAAACCCCCGGTACCGGAATCTGATGGAGAAGGCGCTGACGGATTTGAATTCCGAGATCCGGCGATTGGAACGCGGCGCTGTGCGCGCAGCCACTGCGTAGCAGAGCCGTGGGGTACAAGACGTGGCGCACGCACTCTGCGTGCCGTGCCGGCACTCTTGCCGGCACCGGCGAGCGTAGCTCGCTCAGTAGCTCCGCGATGGTGATCGAAAACCCCGGCATCAAATCCGTACTGGCCACATCCGCTCCCCGCAGAGTCAGTGTGCGCTGGGCACCGTAGATGGCGAGTTCCCGAGTGCGGATCGAAAACAGCCAGACCTCGGCCGTTCCCGATTTCAAATAGCGTTCCTTCTTCGCCATGAATCCCTCGTATGTGTCCGACTCGGATGCAATCTCGATGGCGAGGTCCGGAACGAACCGTCGCACACGCCTGTCGAGATCGAGCACTGCTGCTTTGGCCGGCCCCAAGACGCTGACGTCGGGACCATGCGCATTCCCGAGAAAATCGAATTCCTGTTCGGCAATAGCGGTTCCGAGACCGCGTTCTCGCATCCAAGGCAGCATCAGTGCAATGAGCCGGTCGCGAAGCTCGTTATGCCGGGGAGTGTTTCCGGACACGTCCACCAGTTCCCCCTCGACCAGTTCGTGGTTTTCGGCAGCTTCGGCCGGGAGCAGCTCAAAATCGTCGATTGTGAGGAGGTCGCTGGCCGCCATGGCTCTATTTTTACACGACCACAGTGGGAGACAGCCCTTCGGGAGCGAACTCGTGCGAAACTAGAACCAGCAGGCATGACCGAAACGCAACTTTACATCGCCGCTGGCCTGCCCACGGTCGCCGTGCTGGTGGGCATCCTGATGAACGTATCCTTGTTCAACTCGCTCAGCGCGCGTCTGCTAGCTCTGGAAAACAAGGTGGACACGAAGCTGTACCTTGTCGCCGGTAAGCTTGCCGAACTTGATAACCGCCTCTCCCGCGTCGAAGAGCGCCTCAGTATTCACTAGACCTGCTTCACACACCAAACTCCCCCAGGATCTCCCCATGCGGGATACCCGGCGATGGGTGGGCGCGCGCGGCGTCGATGCGCGCCAGCATATCCGGCTCGACCGGCTGCTCTTCGTGGTTAATCAGGAACTCCAAGTATCGTGCCGCCGACGCGACTTCCGATTCCGGAAGGCGATTGACAAGTTCGTGCAGTTGCTCTTTGCTCATCGGACGGCGCTTCCGCCGCGATCGAGTGGCGGTGCAGGTGGACTAACTGAACCTACCGCTGACTCAGCCCCCCATCCACCGCCACAATCTGACCCGTAACGAAGTTACTCGCCTCCAAGAAATAAACTACCGCGCCCGCGATCTCATCCGGCGTGCCTCCCCGCCCGGCCGGCGTCGCGCTAATCATCCGGGTGGCCTCCGCGTCCAGCGGACCGAACGGAATCACTCCCGGCGCCACCGAGTTCACCGTGATCTCGGGCGCGAAAGCCTTAGCCAGCGCGCGCGTCAGCATGATCACGCCCGCCTTCGACGCGCAGTAGTGCGCGTGGTCCGCCCAGGGCCGCAAGCCGCCCAGCGAGCTGATGTTCACAATCCGACCGCCGCCCGACTTGCGCATCAGGCGCGCGCCGTTCTGGCAGCAGAAGAACACCGCCTTCAGATTGACCGCGTGGATGAAATCCCAATCGGCTTCGGTGATATCCATTGGATCGCGGCGCGTGAAGCGCGCGGCGTTGTTCACCAATCCGTCCAGCCGCCCCAGCGTGCTCTCGATCTCGACGAACATCCGCGCGATCTCCGGCACGCTTTCCAGATTCGCGCGAAATATCGGCGCGCCGCCGCATTCCGCCGCGGTCGCGCGCGCTTCGGCTTCCGAGTTCCCGTAGTGGATCGCCACGCGGGCGCCTTCCCGCGCCAGCCGCAGCGCGATGCCCCGCCCGATGCGCTTGGCCGCGCCGGTCACCAATACTACTTTGTCCTGCAAGCCAGCCTGCAAGCTAGATGGTGGGTTCGCCATGCACTTCCACGTCCTCCGGATCTACGCCTTCTTGCGCGGGCTCTGGCAGCCGCCCCGTCCAGTGCGCCCAGCCCCAGAAGATGGCCGTCGTGGAGCTGAGCACGCCCGCAATCGCGCCGATGGCGCGCGGGTCGAAATACTGTGATGCGAGTCCCGCGAGCGTCATGGAAACCATCATGGTAAACCACACCATCGACTCCATGGTGGCGAAGACACGCCCGCGGAACTCGTTGGCCACGTGCCGCAGAAGCTGCGAATAATTCAGCACCGAGCTGACCGCTACGGCTGCGCGCGACAGAGCGATACAGACCAGCGCCCAATGGAAATTCCGCATCTGGCTGAACAGGACGTATGCGCCGCCGTGAATCACGTAGCACACCACCACCGCGCGCTTGTAGCCATCGAAGCTGAGCCGTTCGCCCACCCGATGCCCGACCAGTCCGCCGATCAGCAGCCCGATGCCGGCGCAGCCCCACACGATGCCAATTCCGGCTGGTCCGCGATTGAAGACTATCTCGCCGAACAAGCTAAACAGGATTTGCGCCGCGCCGCCACCCGTGGCCCAGCCCACGCCGATCAGGGCGATGCCGAAGATCAGCGGATGCGCGCGCATGTAGCGCAGCCCCTCGGTGTACTCGTGCCAAGGCCGCATCACGTCGGCTTCGGTGAGCGCGTGCCGCTTCGGGCGGAATGCGTCGCCCGGCAGAAACAGGCGCGAGATGCAGACTGCCGACACCACGAACGAAAGCGCGTTGCCCACGAACGCCCACTTGTAGCCAAAGCTGGCGACGCTGGCCCCCGCGAGAAACGTGCCGATGGCGAGGGTGGTCCAGCCGGTGGTTTGCGTCAGCGAGTTGGCCGTGTGCAGCTCGTCGCGGGTGGCGATGCTGGGCAGGATAGCGGACCGGCCGCTGGTGAAAAATGGCGACGCGAACATCAGCAGGGCGCTGAAGAGGTACAGCAGCCAGGTGTCGTGCCGGTGGATGGTCAGGATAAAGCCGAGCGCCAGCGCCGCGCGAATGACGTCGCTGGCGATCATGACGTGCTTGCGATTCAAGCGGTCGAGCACCACGCCGGCGATGGGTCCCGCCAGCACCACCGCGATTGCCCGCGAGAGCATCACGCCGCTGACCACCAGGCCGGAACGGGTGTTCGCGAGCGCCAGGGCAAAGACGGCGATGTTGTTGAAGTGATCGCCGATTTCGCTGACCACCTGCCCGATCCAGGTGTAGCGGTAATTGCGATTGCCGCGCAGCAATTCGACAAACGAGATCATCAGCCGCGCTCCGCCAGGTACACGCCCCCCAGGATCACCGCGCCGCCCGCGATCACCGGCGCGCCCAGGCTCTCGCCCAGGATCACGACGCCCATGATGGAAGCGAACACCGGTTGCAAGTAGGAGAACGCCGATACCCGCGATGCCGTCATGTGGGCCAATGCGTGATAGTAGATGAGGTAGGCGGCCACCGACGGAAATAGCGCCATGTAGACCGCAGCCAGCCAGGCTCCCGTGCTGATGTGCGCCAGCGGCTGCCGCGCCGCCTCCCACAGAGTCAGAGGAAGCAACGCCACCGCGCCTCCCACATAGGCGTAGGTGTTCATGGTGATGGTGCTGTACTGCGCGGTCACCTCCTTGCCGAATACGGTGAACAGCGCGAACGCGAGCCCGGCCAACAGGACGATCAAATCGCCGGCCCATGTAGCTCCGGCGCCGCCGGGGGGATCGAGGGCTTTCAGGACGGCGACTCCGGCCAGCGCGATCGCCATCCCCACGGCCTTACGCGCCGTGATGCGTTCCTGACCCCGCAGCCGCGCGATGATCAACACTTGAATCGGTGTTAATCCGATGAGAATAGCTGCGTGCGCCACACTGGTGCGGCTCAAGCCGACGACGAAGAAGACCTGATTCAGCGTTACACCGAACAGCCCCAGCACGAGCAGTTGCCATGTGGCGCACGCACTCCTGCGTGCCGTGTCGGCACTCTTGCCGACACCTTGCTTTAACCGCTCCCAAGCATACAGCGGCAGCATTGCCACGCCCGCCAACCCGATCCGCAGCCCCGCCAGAAACAACGGCGAAAGCTCGCGCAACGCGATCTTCCCCGCAATATAATTGCCCGACCAGAACGCCACCATCAGGAAGATGAGGGCGTAAAGTACCGCAGTTCCGTTCAACCGGCGGACTCCTCCCGGACCGTGATCGACCGTATATAATCGCGGTCGAGGCCGTAGCCAAATCCGGGTGCGTCCGAAACGCGGATGGTGCCCTGCGGCGTGGTCTCCACCGGCGGCACGACGATATCGCGCGCCCAGTATCGCTTGCTGGCCGACACATCGCCCGGCAGCACGAAATTCGGCAGCGTCGAAAGAGCGATATTGTGCGCGCGGCCCACGCCGGCCTCCAGCATCCCGCCGCACCATACCGGCACGCCCGCCGCCTGCGCCACATCATGCACCCGCTTGGCCTCGCGGAAGCCGCCCACGCGGCCCAGCTTGATATTAATGATGCCGCACGCGCGTAGCCGGATGGCTTGCTCGGCATGATGCGCGGAGCGAATGCATTCATCCAGGCATATCGGCGTATCCAGCTTCGCCTGCAGCACGGCATGATCGATGATGTCGTCGTGCGCCAGCGGCTGCTCGATCATCATCAGGTAAAACTCGTCGAGCCGCTTCAGCCGGTCCGCGTCATCCAGCGTGTAAGCGGAGTTCGCATCGGCCATCAGCTTGATCGCGGGAAAGCGCGCGCGCACCCGCCGGATCACGTCCACATCCCAGCCCGGCTTGATCTTCATCTTGATGCGCTGATATCCCGCGGCGAGCTCGCGCTCGATCTTTTCCAGAAGCTGCTCCACCGAATCTTGTATGCCGATCGAAACGCCGCAGGGAATCTCGCGCCGCGCGCCGCCGCCGATGGTTTGCCAAAGCGGCTGCCCAGCAAGGCGCGCCGCCAGGTCCCACACCGCCGCTTCCAGCCCGCCGCGCGCCATCTTGTGGCCGCGAATGTGCGCGGTCAGCGGCGCGACACCTTCCGCACCGGCCAGCTCCCGGCCCAGCACGCGCGGAATGGCATAATCGCGCAGGATCAGCCAGGCCGAATCGGTCCACTCTTCGTTGTAGAACGGACTCTCGCCGGCCGTAACTTCGCCCCATCCGGAAGCGCCGTCGCCCTCAGCTTCGACGAGGATGATGTCGCGCCCGGTCGTGCGCCCAAAGCTGGTTTCGAAGAAGTGTACCAACGGCATCCGGATCTGCCGCAGAGTTACGCGTTCGATCCGCATTCCCACCTCCCGAGCAGATACGTGCCCACCCGACCCGACCGTTCAAAGCCGATTACTGCCAGGCCCCGGTCGAACCCGCTGGTCAGCCGAGCCCCCAGCGATTTCTGGATCTCGCGCGCCCGCCGCGGTTCTTCACGGCGGATGGCGTCGATATCGGCGGGCACCTCGACGCGCTCTTCTACTTTGCGCGGCGGCGCATGTCCGGCGAGCACCGCCTCGGCGTGCGGGCTGGCCAGCCACCATTCGGCCACGCAGCGGTCCGTCGGCAAGCCGCCATGCAACGGGCTGGTGGTAGTGCCATATTGATTTTCCACGTAGCGCCGCACGATGGCGCCCAACCGCTCCATGTTGAAGAAGGCGTTCTTCAGCTCCAGCGGATCGAAAGTCCACTCGATCAAGCCGATGCCGCGTTGCAGGGCATCCTCGCGTTGCCGCAGCTTCAGCATCCGGCCCACGCCCTTATTCCGGTATTCCGCCAGCACGCCCAGCATGTGGCTATGCAGGTACGACACGCCACCGGGCTTCAATCCCGGAATGGCCAGCAGGAAGCCCACCATCGCGCTGCCATCGTAGGCCCCGAACGCCTGGCCGCCGACCTTGGTGGCCACCACGAACAGCCGCACCGGAAGCAGCTCGATGTCGGTGAAGCCCCAAACAGCTTTCTGCAGCGCCACCGCTTCCTGAAACTGGCGGCTGTCGGCCAACGCGCGCAGTTCGATCATCGCTTGGCTTCCTCCCAGAGCGCGTCCATCTCGGCCAGGGTGGCTTCTTCCGGCGTTTTGCCCCGCTCGCCCAGTTTGCGCTCGATGTAACCGAAACGCCGGCGGAATTTGGCGTTCGTCTTGCGCAAGGCTTGCTCGGGGTCGGCCTTGACAAAGCGGGCCAGGTTCACCAGCACGAAAAGCAAATCGCCCAACTCGGCTTCCAATTCCTCCGCGGAATCGTTGCGGCGCGCGGCGTCGAATTCGGCGAGTTCTTCGTGCAGCTTTTCCAGCACCTGATCGGCATTGTCCCAATCGAAACCCACGTGTGCCGCGCAGGATGTAAGCTGCTGGGCCTCCACCAGCGCCGGCAGGGCGCGCGGCACCGCATCCAATAGCCCGGCATCGCATTGGCCCTTCTGCTGCTTTTCGGCGACTTTCACCTCGCCCCAGATGCGGCGCACGTCGTCCGCGTTTCCCGCGGTCTGCTCGCCAAAGACGTGCGGATGGCGGCGGATCAGCTTCTCGTTAATGGCGTCGAGCGCGTCCGCGATCGAAAACAGGTCTTGTTCCGCGGCCATTTGGGAGAAGAAAACGGATTGCAGCAGCAGGTCGCCCAACTCGCCGGTCAGTTCCCGCCAGTCGCGCGCGTCGATGGCGTCCATCACTTCGTAGGTTTCTTCAAGCAGGAAGGGCTTGATGGTGTCGAAGGTTTGCTCGCGGTCCCAAGGACAGCCGCCGGGCGCGCGCAGCCGTGCCATGATATCGACCAGTCTTTGAAATTTTTCACCAACGGTGGGGGACAAGTTTCAATTTAGCATGTGGGGCGGCTGATCTTGGCCGCAGCCTGCTCCGGGTCCGCCGGCGCCCAGTTATAATCGAAATATGACCAGTGCCGTAGAGATCGGCAGCCTGATCGACCGCGATCCGGCGATTCGAGGCGGGCGGCCCAAGATTGCCGGCACGGGAGTGACCGTCATGCGGGTTGCGGCTTGGTACAAGATGGGCGCGGGAAGAAAAGGTGGAAGCAGCGTGACGAATTTGCAGTTATACTTGTCCATCGGCGTACCGATGCTGTTTAATGCGGTTCTCATCGGGGTGCTGATGGTGCATATGGATAAGCGTTTCGACGACATGCGCGAGCTCTGGAGGGCCGAGCTACGCCGGGTCGAAGAAGTCCTGGACGCGCGCCTGAAGCATTTGGAAGAGCACTGAGGCAGAGCGTCTATGTGAATCGGTCGCAGGGCCAGCCCGGTCGGCCCCGATTGCGGCATCGCCCTTCGGGAGGTGAGCCGTGCGTCGCGCCAATGCGGCGAAAGAAGACTCAAAAGTCCTAAAATATCTGTATCACGCTGAACCTAAACGTGTTACTTGAAGGTTGGCTTCGTTGGGCCAAATGCGTGCCCTGCCCTCAGGCAGCCGCCCGGTGTAAAATAGACCAAGATGACCGATATCGATACCGACCCCCGCGAACCGCAGGAAGGACGTCCCTTCCCGCTTCCGCCGGCTTCCTTCGAATTCCTGGCCGAATCCCTTCGCCTGCAGGCCGAAATGCAACTAGGCTTGATGCGTCTCGGCGTCGAAGAAGAGCCGCCCGCCGACCTGGAACTGGCGCGCCATACCATCGATCTGATGGCCATGCTGCAGGAAAAAACGCGCGGCAATCTGTCGCTCGAAGAACAACGGCTGCTGGAAAACTCGCTTACCTTGCTGCGGTTCCGCTACGTGCAGGCCGTCGACGAAGCCAAGAAGAAGACAGCCTGAATGGCGGAGTGCGCCGTCAAGATCACCGTACTTGGCTCTGGCACCAGTACCGGTGTGCCCACCATCGGCTGCCATTGCGACGTGTGTACTTCCACCGATCCGCGCGACAAGCGCTTGCGCCCATCCATCCTGGTGTCCTACGGCGGCCACAACGTGCTGATCGACGCCACGCCGGACTTCCGCGCACAGGCGTTGCGCACGGGCGTCGAGCGCCTGGACGCCATCCTCTTCACGCACGAGCATGCCGACCACATCATGGGACTGGACGACGTGCGGCCTTTCAATTTCCGCCAGCGCGCCCGCATTCCCATCTACGCGTCCGCGCGCACCATGTCCGCCATCCATGGCGCGTTCCGCTACATCTTCGATGGCGCGGAAAAGGTCACGGCCGTTCCGCAACTGGATTCGCACACGCTGAACGGCGCTTCTTTCGACCTGTTCGGCGTGGAGTTCACGCCCATTCCGATCCTGCACGGCGACGCCGCGATCTACGGCTTCCGCTTCGGCAATGCCGCGTATCTCACCGATCACAGCGAGATCCCCGAGGCGTCGCTCGATCGATTGCGCGGCCTGGATGTGCTCTTCCTCGACGCACTGCGCTACAAGCCGCACCCCACGCACTCCACCGTGGATCGTTCCATCGCGACGGCCGAAAGCGTGGCGGCCAAGCGCGTCTACTTCACGCACATCTGCCACGATCTGGCGCACGCGCGCACCGAGGAGCGCCTGCCGCCGCACATCCGCCTGGCTTATGACGGGCTCGAAATCGAAGTGGGAGGCGCGGGTGTATAAGCGGCTTTGGTGGTGGACGGCCAATCTTGGCCGCAGCCGCCTTTTTAGGCGGCCAGAGCCGGCTGAAAGCCGGCTGCGGGCAGGATTGCCCGCCTTCCAATTCGATATGGGAGGTACGACTTAGACTCCCATGCGCGTCTTTCGCACTCTCGACGAAGTGCCTGCGGATTTCGGCCCCTCCGCCCTCACCATCGGCAATTTCGATGGCGTGCATGCCGGACATCGACGAATTCTGCGCCGCGTCAAGGAATTGGCAGCCGAACGCGGCCTCAAACCCTCCGCGCTCACCTTCGACCCGCATCCCAGCAAAGTGGTTGCACCGGCGCGCGCCCCCCGCCTGATGACCTCGCCCATGGAGCGCTGCGCCCTGATGCAGGAGGAAGGCATTGAGCAGGTGCTCATCATGCCGTTCGACCGGCATGTGGCGCATCTGTCTCCCGAACAGTTCGTGGGGCAGGTGCTGGTGCGCAAGCTAGGTGTGCGCGCCGTCGTGTTGGGTCACGATTTCTGTTTCGGATACAAGCAGTCCGGCAACGTGCGCGTGCTGGAACAACTGGGCCACAAATACGGCTTCACCACTGAAGAGGTCAAGGCCGTCACCGTGCGCGGACGCCTGGTCAGCAGCACGGCGCTGCGGCGGTTGGTCGAAGCCGGCCGCGTCGCGCAGGCGGCGCGTCTGCTGGAGCGGCCTTACGCGCTGGAGGGTGAAGTCGTCGCCGGGCGCGGCGTCGGATCCAAGCAGACGGTACCCACGCTGAATCTGGCGGCCAACACCGAGGTGCTGCCCGCCACCGGCGTCTATGTCACGCGCACGCGCGATTTGGACGCCCCGCGCGTTTGGCCATCGGTTAGCAACGTGGGATATCGGCCGACGTTTGGCGACAGCCCGGAAATTTCTATCGAGACCTTTCTCCTCGATGCGCTGGCGGGAGAAACCCCGCGCCGCATCCGCGTGGAACTGCTGTGGCGCGTACGGAACGAGCGCCAATTCCCCGACGCACAGGCGCTGAAGCAGCAGATTCTGCGCGATGCCGGAGTAGCCCAAGCCTACTTCCGGCGCGTGCAGAAATGGACATGCCGGTCGGATTCTCCGCTCGATTCGCGCCGCAATACGTTATAATGAGGTCTAATCGATTCATTAATTGCCCGGTAAGGCAACCATCGCATTACCACTTTGTTCCCAGATTGAAGGAGATCGTAAATGAAAATGTCCGAAGGTAAGATGAAACACCTGAAGGCGCTCTCGAATCATGCCGGCATCATCGCCGCGGCGGCCATGGATCAGCGCGGCAGCTTGCAGAAGTCCCTAGCGGCAGGACGCGGCGTGGACAAGAAAGAGATCACGCATGAAATGATGAGCGAGTTCAAAACTGCCGTCACCAAAGTGCTGACACCGCATGCCAGCGCCATCCTGCTCGACCCGGAATTCGGCCTGGAAGCGCGCCTGGCGCGCAGCCGCAATGCCGGCCTGTTGCTGGCCTATGAGCTGAGCGGATACGACAACACCCAGCCCGGCCGCCTGCCCGACCTGCTGCCGCACGTTTCGGTGAAGCGCATCGTGGATTGGGGCGCGGATGCCGTCAAGATCCTGATCTATTACACGCCCTTCGAGGACGCCAAGATCAACGACATCAAGCACGCCTTCATCGAGCGCATCGGCGCGGAGTGCGAGACTCACGACATCCCGTTCTTCCTGGAATTCGTGGGTTACGATCCCAAGGGTGGCGACGAGAAAGGGTTCGAGTACGCCAAGTCGAAGCCGGAAATCGTCAAGAAGAGCATGGAGGAGTTTTCCAAGCCGCAATATTTCGTGGACGTATTGAAAGTGGAAGTGCCCATCAACGCCGAGTTCGTGGAGGGCAGCGCTGTATACAAAGGCCAGGCCGCCTATACGAAGAAGGAAGCGCTGGCCCACTTCCGGCAAGCCGCCGAGATCGCCAAAAAGCCCTTCATCTATCTGAGCGCCGGCGTCAGCAACGCGCAATTCGTGGAATCGCTGCACATGGCCACCGAAGCCGGCACGGATTTCTCGGGCGTGCTGTGCGGCCGCGCGACTTGGAAAGAGGGCATTCCGGTGTACGCCAAGAGCGGCGTGAAGGCGCTGGAAGACTGGCTGTCGAAGGAAGGCGTAAAGAACATCAACGCCGTGAACGACGCCATCAAGTCCGCCACGCCGTGGTACGCCAAGCTAGGAACTCCGGTAACGGCATAAAATTGGAGGGCCGGCAATCTTGCCCGCAGCCGGCTTTCAGCCGGCTCTTGCCGTCCGATGTTGCTCTGGCAGAACATCCGCTACGCTCTGCGCACCTCGGTGCGCAGTCCCGGATTCGCCGCTGTCACTGCGATCAGCCTTGCGCTGGGCATCGGCGCCAATACGGCGATTTTCAGCATTCTCGACGCAGTTCTATTCCGCGAGCTTCCGGTGCCCCAGGCCCGCCAGCTCGTGGAACTGTCCCCCATCTATCGCAACGGCGGCCGTGTACCATTCTCGTTTCCGATGTTCCAGGCGCTGGACCGGTCGCAGCGCGTGTTTTCCGGCGTCTACGGGTGGACCCGCGCCGCAACGTTCGATGTGGAAGCCGGTGGAACACTCTTCCTGGGCTCCGTCCGCGCGGTCACCGGCAATTACTTCAACGGACTGGGCGCCGCGCCGCTGCTCGGCAGGCTGATCGCGCCCGCCGATTTCACCGGCGGCAATGCCCATATCGCCGTCCTGGGTTTTGAATGCTGGCAGGGCCGCTTCGGCCGCGACCCCGCCGTAATCGGTAAGACCATTCGCATCGAAGGAAAGGCCTTCACCGTAATCGGGGTCACCCGCCAGTGGTTCACGGGAATGACCCCAGGCGAGCCGCCCGACGTCACTATTCCCATTCTGGCCGCGCCTTTCGACCGCGAAAGCCGCTCGCTATTATGGGTCTCCGCCACCGCCCGGCTGCGGCCCGGCGTGACCATTGAGCAGGCGCGCACGCAGCTCGCGTCGTTTTGGCCCGCTCTGCTGCTGGCCACCGTGCCCACCGAGAAGCCCGGGCAGCGGCGGCAGTCGTTCCTGGCCATGCGGCTGGCCGTGGAGCCGGCCGCCGCCGGCGCCAACACCGATCTTCGCGACCGGGTCTCGCGGCCCCTATATCTGCTGATGGGCGTGGTGGCGCTGATCCTGCTCATCGCCTGCGTCAACCTCGCGAATCTCACCCTGGCCCGGGCCGCCGCGCGCGGCCATGAAATGAGCACGCGGGCCGCTTTGGGAGCCAGCCGCCGCCAGATCGTGCTGCAGTTGCTCACCGAAAGCCTGCTGTTGTCTGCCACCGGAGCGGCGCTGGCGCTGGCAGTCGCCCATTGGGGCAGCCCGCTCCTACTGAGCCTGGTCACCCGCGGAACTGTCGATCCCGTCATTCTCGACTTGCGGCCCGATTGGCGTGTTTTCGCCTTTACCGCAGCCGCGGCGGTTCTCACCGGAGCCTTGATCGGGTTGGTCCCAGCATGGCAAATGTCCAGGCAAGAGCCGGCGCTAGTGCTGCGGCAGCGGGGCGTGAGCCGCGGACAGGCGACGTCCGGCAAGGCCCTCATCGTGGCCCAGATTGCGTTGTCGCTGGTCCTGCTATTCGGCGCCGGGCTGCTGCTGCAAACATTCCAAAAATTGCGTTCATCCGATCCCGGCTTTCAGAAGACCGGCATCCTCGAAGCCAGCCTGCATCCCTTGCCCGGCGCTTATGGCAAGGCCGGCGAAAACGCGGTCATGAATCGGTACCGGCGGCAACTCGCGGAGCGCGCGGCAGGCTTGCCTGGAGCATACTCGGCCGCCTTCGCGGATTTGTCCGTGCCGGCGGGCGCAGGGTGGCGGGAAACGGTCTCGCCCGCGGAAACACGGGCCAACCCGGAACTGAATGTACTGGCCACCCTGGCCACCGTGTCGCCGGGCTTCTTCAAGACCCTCGCGATACCACTGATTTCCGGCAGGGATTTCGACTGGAGCGACGACCAGCAGCACCCTCCCGTCGCCATCGTCGATAGCCAGATGGCCCGCCGCTTGTTTCCATCCGGTGGCGCGGTCGGCAAGCGTGTCCGCTTTGGCGTGCAGCCGATGTTTCAGGATCTCGAGATCGTGGGAGTGGTTCGCGCCGCGCGCCTGATCGATTTGAGGGATCCCAGCCAGTACGTGATCTATGTGCCTTGCCCGCAATACGGCGGGGTGGATAATCTGTTCGTGCGCGCAAACCACGCCGCGGCGCTGGCGCGGTCGCTGGACAACCAGGTCAGGTCACTCGGCCACGAATATATCACCGGGACGAAGACGATCGAGCAAATGAGCGATCGAACCCTAGTCGCGGAACGCGCCACCGCGATCCTATCCACCGCTTTCGCGGCGGCTGCGCTGTTGCTGGCCGGCATCGGACTGTTCGGACTGATGTCGTATACCGTTACGCGCCGCACCCGCGAGATCGGCATACGCATGGCGCTCGGGTCGCAGCCGAAAGCT
>Ga0187867_10002883_pt1 | contig 14052 bp, 11 predicted proteins | sample June2016WEW_13_1_FD_132976 | JGI IMG/M metagenome (GOLD analysis project Ga0187867, IMG submission 132976) | Peatland microbial communities from SPRUCE experiment site at the Marcell Experimental Forest, Minnesota, USA - June2016WEW_13_10 | ecosystem: Environmental > Terrestrial > Soil >... | reverse complement strand
TGTTGGCCGCTACACTAGAGTCCGACTTCTGAGAAGTCAAGACAATTATACCCGCTCACCGCAGCGTCTCATGTCCCTCCGGGACACCCTGAAACCATGAAAAGTCTCGTAGGATGGGTGGAGCGAAACGCAACCCATCAAGTCTTTTCGAGACAGAGACCCCTCGCGGAGCGTCGGGATACCAAAATTCAGCAAGGCCAATTACCAGGGAACAAAAACTTCCCGCTTCCCTTCAGTGATCGGTATCAATATATATTTCGGCAAGAGGCGAACCAAACATTAATTTAAAATGCACCCTTTGGGAGGACCCGTCCACCCTTACTCTTGGGAATTATCCCGTGTCATCTCTCCTGAACGCTTTTACCCTTTCAATGATTTTGGGTATGAAGAACGAAAAGACAAAAAGACCAAGTGAGAAGAATACCTTCCAGCTAACCAAGCCCCTCCATTCGCCGCTCGCCCAGACGTCTCTGACCGTCCCGACAAAAAAAGTGAAAATGAAGGTGCCGACGATTATACCCAGGGCCGTCCCGCAAAGATAATCCCGGAAACGAACCCGGGTAAGTCCCATGCCGAAGTTCATGGGGGTAAACGGGAAGTAGACAAGGCGCAGGTAAAGGACCGTGGCGAAACCGTTTCGCTCGATGGCCTCATCGTATTTCCTTAGCCTGTCGCCAATGAGCGACGCGGCAAAGTCGCGCCCCAGGTAGCGCCCGATAAAAAATGCCAGGCTCGATCCGATCATGGCCCCCACCCAGACGTAAATAAAGCCGAAATAGGGTCCGAAGATGGCCGCCCCCGGGGTCGTGAGAAGGGTCCCCGGCACGAACAGGCATACCCCTACTGCGTACACAATCATGTATACCAGCGGGGCCAGCAATCCAGCATTCTCCAGAAAGTGGCCTAATCTCTCGGCGGTAAGGAATTCTTTCACCGGCGTAAAGCGAACGATGACCACGGCCGTGATTACGAAAAGAACCAACGCGGCCGCCTTTAAAGTTCTGAGTCTTGAGTTTTGAGTTTTGAGTTTCAAATAGACTCCTAAGGGTTTTTAGTTTTGAGTTTCAAGTTTCAAGTTTCAAAAACTAACAACTAAAAACTAAAAACTCTTTTCAACTAAAAACTCTTTTCCAGGCAAGCCACCGTCGTAGAATTGACTTTGTAAATGGAGTCAGTCGAGTGCGGTTGTACTCATCGGCCACCTGCCGGATGGCCTCAGCCTGTGTCGGATAAGGGTGGATCACGTTGGCTATAGTCTTGAGACCAAGCCCTCCCACCATGGCAAGACTGATTTCACTGATCATATCACCTGCATGACGGGCCACAATGGTGGCCCCGAGGATCTTGTCGGTGCCCCGTTTCACGTGCACCTTCACAAATCCCCCTTCCTCCCCGTCGATAATGGCCCGATCCACTTGATTCAGGGGTCTGATGAAGGTATCCAAAGCAATGCCTTTCTCCTGAGCGTCTCTTTCATACATCCCGACGTGAGCGATTTCCGGGTCGGTGTAGGTGCACCAGGGAATGTGCAGGGCGCTCAGTTTCTTCCGCCCCATAAAGAGCGCATTCTGAATCACAATGCGAGCGGTGGCGTCGGCCATGTGAGTGAATTTATACTGAAGGCAGATGTCTCCGGCAGCATAGATCCGAGGGTTCGTTGTTTGGAGATAATCATTAACTTTGACCCCGTTTTCCCCGTCATATTCGACCCCTGCAGCATCGAGATTGAGCCCCTCGACATTAGGGGCCCGCCCAACGCCAAGGAGAATTTCGTCTACGATCAAACTCTCTAATTGACCGTCTCGCTCGTAGGTAATCAGCTTTCCCTGCTGAGTGGGAGAGATTTTTGTGGGGCGGGTCTTGAGGATGATCTCAATGCCTTCCCTGATAAAAGCACTCTGGAGTATTTCCGCTGCGTCCGCATCTTCGCGATTTAAGAGATGGTCAGGCCCCTGAAAAATGAAGACTTGCGATCCCAGCCGCTGGAATGCCTGGGCCAGTTCGGATCCAAGCGGGCCGCCTCCGATGACGGCAAGGCGTTCGGGCCGCTGCGTCAGAGAAAAAACAGTTTCATTAGTGAGGTACCCAGCCTCTCTCAGGCCTTGGATCGGCAGTTCTACCGCTCGTGCTCCTGTGGCGATTGCAGCCTTGGAAAAGTGAAAAGATTTGTCTCCCACAACGACAGAATCCGGTCCGGTGAATTGAGCCTCTCCTAGAAACACGTCTACCCCAAGCCCATGGAAACGCTCGACCGAATCGTGGTGGCTGATTGCCGACTGCAGACGTCTCATGCGCTCCATAACGGCGGGGAAATTAACTTCAACCGTATCGGCCGGGTGGACGCCAGATCCGGCGGCGGCACGGATATCCGCGGCGGCACGTGAGGAGCGGATGATGCATTTGGACGGAACACATCCTACATTAAGGCAATCGCCGCCGAGGAGGTGTTTTTCTACGAGAGCGACCCTGGCTCCGAGTCCGGCTGCGCCTGCCGCCGTTACCAGACCTGCCGTGCCGGCTCCAATGACTACGAGATCATAGCGGTCGCATGGTTCCGGGTTCCTCCATTCAGGTGGATGCAGGTTGGCAACGAGGACGCTGTTGTATTGATCCATTGGCAGAACTTGTGGAACGGTTTCGGTTTTCATCGAACTCTCCATGGCTGAGAATCGCCGGCTGCAAGGCAGCACTGAAATCAGGTTATACTGATCTTGATCTCATGGATGTCCCTGGCCCCGTCCGGATAGGAGCAGGCCGGCAAGCCGCCTGATTCCCGGATGTTCCCCTTTTTATCTGTCGCCCGAACTCGGGCCCCAAGATGTTCGGTTGAACGGATTCATGCTTCATAGATGCCCTCATCGGCTTTCTGCGAGAATCTGCGAAATCTACGGATAGAAAATTGGCTTCATATTTCCTCTCCCTGGATTGCACGACCCCTGGTTTTATGAAAACATCCCCTCTCAAATCAGGTGTAGCCTCCAGTAACCACACGGAAAAATCTACTTTGTGATGTTAAGAAGCCCTCGGAAGGTGAACTGGCTGATCATGAGCGCTTCGCCTTCCACTCCCCAAATAAGTTAATCCCCAATGTCCCTCTGAGATAGTGCAGGGATTAACAGTTCTTGAAAATGATAACCTCCCCGTTTGTCAGGTGCCTTTCACAGATGCGTGCAAATCTCAGCCATATGGAAATCCAAATTGCAAACCTCATCCAAGCTCGAAAGGATAGCAAAGAAATAGCCGATATACTTGGAGTTTCGGTAAACACCCTATCAACCCGCCTTCATCTGCGCACGAAACTCGGATCGAAAAAAGAGAAGGTCACTCTAAAATCCCACCTTAAATCCATCGTCTTTTTGGTGATCTATCATCACCAATTGCTCACCTTTTTTTCAGCTTCACGCCCCCTTCAAACAATGACGATTTAAACGCAAACAGGCTCGTATGAAAATCACTCATAAGAACTGGCTCTGGGGTATTTCGTGCGGCAATAATTGAGTTGTACGGTCTCTTGTACGCGACTAACCCTTTAGGCCAAATGGAGGCAAAAGGGTGACGCGCATGTAAATGTAATGAGCCTGGCGGTGCAATATTTCTGTGAACTTGCATTCAGACATTGGAGAAGGGTTACAAAAGAACCGAAGATGTTCGCAGCATACGACAAGAAAGCAAATGGCCATTTCGGGGCGGGCAATGGAAAGGCTTCGGTCCCTCTCGGCAAACGCGATTCGGGCCCGAAGCAGATCATTCCTTTTGATGATGCGGAAGTCTCGGATTTTTGATCTCGGGAGCGATTAAAAGGGAGTGGCCAATGGCATATAGGCCACTTCCAAAGATACTCCAGTGATTCCCTGGTTTGCCGGATTGATCCGATAGGGCCTGAAACCTGGCCCGGACTGCGATCCTGAGCGCCATATCATATCCTGAGGGCAGCCTTTACGTGAGTGCCTCATAACAACAGAAAAGGAGAGAAAAATGCTAAGAGGAAGCGTCCAGGTGCGGCTAAGCATCATCATTGTTGTCGTCACCACGTTAATTCTTTGCGGGTATACCGCCTTCGACTATATGAACAAAAAGAAAATAATGATGGGTGATCTAAAAAATCACGCTGAGGTTACATCGATGCGATTAGGAAAGGCCCTCGTCGATCCACTCTGGAATATCGACAAGAAAGCCATTGATGACCTCATTGCGTCCGAAATGACAGAAAAAGATATGTTTGCAGTAATCGTCAGCGAAGGCAAAGACGATAAAGCCCTTAAAGGGGTAAAACGGGATTCGAATTGGAATCCTGTTGCAGTTCAAGACAAAATAGATGGGAATTATATCACCAAACGAACAGATATCGTAAAAGGAGCAGAAAAACTTGGATCAGTAGAAGTATTCGTAACACCCAAATTTGTCTTAGAGACTTTAAGGTATGCCCTTATTAATTCATGCGTTGCTTTTACGATTCTTAACCTTGTCCTCTTGATTGCTGTCACCATAAGCATACGAAGAATAATTATCAATCCCGTTAGTAATATAGTAAATGGTCTTACCGAGAGCTCACAGCGAGTCTCTTCGGCGTCCGATATCCTCTCAGAAACAAGCAGTTCAATGGCCGGTAATTCATCAACTCATGCAGCCGCTATAGAAGAGACCTCCGCCTCTTTGGAGGAGATGTCGGCTACTGCTAATCAGAATGCTGAAAACATGAACAGAGCAAGACAAATGATGGAAGATGCCTCCAAAATCCTGAAGACGGTCAAAACCCATCTGAATGACATGATCCAAGCGATTGAGGATATCACAAAATCGAGCGAACAGACCGGCAAGATAATCAAAACCATTGATGGGATAGCCTTCCAAACGAATCTATTGGCCCTGAACGCAGCGGTTGAAGCTGCCCGGGCAGGCGAGGCCGGTGCGGGATTCGCTGTGGTGGCGGACGAAGTGAGGAACCTTGCGATGCGGTCTGCCGTAGCAGCAAAGGATACGGCCGATCTGATAGAAGGCACAATCAAGACGGTTCGCAACGGGAACTCACTTACCCAGTCTACCCAGAAGGCATTCATGGATAATATGGCCATTTCGCAGAAGGTCGGCGAGCTCATAGCGGAAATTGCAGAGGCATCAAACCAGCAGGCCGTGGGTATTGAACAGATCAATAAGGCCACGGCCGAGATGGACAGGATAGTCCAGCAATCAGCAGCAGAATCAGAGGAGACGGCTTCAGCTTCAAGAGAAATGAATGCCTTGGCCGGGCAGATGAACTCATTTGTCACTGATCTGGTCCGCATCATCGGAGGAAGGGCCAACGGGGGAGGCAATGGAAAAATGGTTGATGCCGATATGGAGACAGGCATCGTAGCGGCAAAGTTCCAACAAGACGATATAGACCTGGCAGAAGGGAGACCGGGAGCACCTGCATTTCTCCCAACTAAAACAACTAACTATCAAAGCAAAAGAGGAGAATTGTTATGAAAAACCGTTTCAAGAACGAAATACTTATTCCACTGTGCGTAATGCTTTCTGTGATTCTGCTCATGGCAACTCCAGCCATGTCCAAAGACCTGGTCGCGAGCGTAGCTTTCCTGCCCAATATCTCTGAATCGCCGGAAAAGGGCGTATTCATTGATCTGATAAAGGCGATGAATGAGCAATACCCCGGAGGGAAGTTCAATATAGAGGTCTTCCCCTTTAGCAGGTCCATTGACAATGTGGTAACGGGAAAGGCCGATTTTCATATCCCCATGCTTCGTAATCCCATTGTCCCTGAAGAAAAGTTGCCCTTCCGATACGCATCCGTCCCCATGGGGAAGGTCTGTTTTGTGATTTATTCAAACAAGGACAACCCCATCACCAAAGAGATGCTCGAAAAGGCCATGACCCAAAACCCGTTTCCTTACAAAATAAGTATGATGAGAGGGCTTGAAGGCTTTTTCGGCTTTCCCGGGGAAGGTGAAACGAGCATAGAACAGATGATGGAGAAGGTCGGGAAAAAGCGTGTCGATGCCTGCATACACGCACAGGAAGAATCTGACTATGTAGTGAATCAACTTAAGCTTAAGGACATCCATAGGGAGTCCTATACGTCATTTGATGATGTCGTCCTTGTTCAAAAAGGAGAGAAGGGAGATGAGGCTGACAAGATAATCTCCGACTCCCTGAAGGCCCTTGCATCCAGCGGCCGCCTTGAAGAATTACATGCCAAGATTCACGTACCTTATCAGGACTGGCAACCCGCGACTATGAACTGGTAAGACGGAAAATCTACAAGAGTCGAACGGGCGAAGCCCAGGCCAATTCTTTGGAACATGGCATGGGCCTCTATTTCAAGGAGGCAGAGTCAGAAATGACCCTGCCTTTCTTGTTCTTTTCGGTAACCGGCTGCTAAAAATCACTGGAAGCAATTTGTAATGTTTCCATGCACAGAGCGGTCCACCCCTCATTATTATTTGCGAACTTTTGTTAAAGTTCCAGCCCGGGTTGGCCGAGTAAATATACTAACCCTTCTAAATAGTAGGAGTTAGAGCGTCATGAAGACAAAGCAGAATACCGACAATGCCAATCAGGCCAATGCCCTGATCAAAAAGACCACACAGGTTGTCGAGCAAGCCAACGGATCAATGGCGCAACCGGCCGCTTCCATGGAGAAGATTTCAAAAGCCGGTGAAGCGACCTCAAAAGTCATCAGGACCATTGACGAAATCGCCTTGCAAAACAACCTGCTGGCGCTGAATGCAGCAGTCGAAGCAGCGCGGGCGGGGGAAGCTGGCGCGGGCTTTGCGGTGGTGACAGATGAAATGAGACTTTTGGCCATGGAACTGCTGATATGGCAACAAACACGGGCGACCTGATAGAAGGGACTGTCAAAAAGATCAAGGAAAGGTTGTCGAATAGTACGAAAAACCAATGCCGAGTTCTCTCAGTTTGACTGTAGGATGGCCGATTTTAATCCCTCAGTCCCAAGGGCTGTTTTGTCCCGGGGATTGTTTCCGCCTTGAATCTCACCGATGACGGGTCACGGACAACGGTCAAGATGGCTGGACCTCAAAAATCCTTCCGGACCAAGACAAAGTGCTCAGAGAGGATAGATTTCCGAGATACGAGATGTGGCGAAGGCTGGATAGCGTGTAAGAGTAAAACATCCGATAAACACTGTTTCAAATTAACACTTTTTGAAATGTGATTACAAGGAATAATAACAGTGCGCTTAAGTCTACGAGCTAAGTTTCTACTGCCAACTATTGCTTCGATTGTGCTGGGAACTTGTGTGTTGACCATGGTTTCTTACTATAAATCCAGTTCTGCTATACAACATACATGTCAGGACCAACTTTCTCAGCTCGTCGAGTCAACCAGAAAAAGTATCGATTTATCGATATCCTATTTCAAGCTGGTAGTAACAGACTGGAAAAATGAAAAACTGCTTGCTGCCGCTTCTCAGTCCGGCCTTGAGGATCAGAATGCGATAGCGGCCTGCAGTAGGCTGAAAGCGCTTATGACACTTTTCCAAAGTTTTGAAAGAATAAACCTGACCAATAAGCAGGGACTGGTGATTGCTTCCAGCGACCCGGTTACAGTCGGGAAGCTGAACTTGTCCGATCGTGGCTATTTTAAGGAGGCCTTGAGTGGCAATTTGAATGTATCCGAAGTCATGATGGGAAAGACAACCGGCAAACCTGTAGCAATGATATCCGCACCTGTCAGAGATGGTGAAGAAATTGTAGGTGTCCTGTCGGCTGTTTTGGATATGGCATCTTTAGGCGAAGCCTATGTAGAACCGGTAAAAATCGGGAAAAAGGGGTATGCTTATATGTATGGTCAGGATGGCCTAATGCTGTCGCACCCCGATAAGACCCTCAACTATAAGTTCAACATGGGCGATACCGGCTTTGGCAAAGAAATGCTCTCAACCAAGCAGGGAATTCTTACTCACCTGGAAAGAGGAGTAGAAAAAATAACCGCCTATGCACCATTGAAAGAGATCAATATCACTGTCGCTGTTACCGCCGACGTGGAGGAAATCAAGGCTCCCATCAGGTCGATTCGTTGGATAAATACGGTTGTTTCGGCATCGATAATACTTCTGATTGGACTGGTCATATTTTTGGTGGCCAAATCCATTACCAACCCGATAAGAGAGAGGGTAATCGGTCTTATGGACGCCGCGGATGAGGTTAGTTCAGGTTCCGGGCAGGTCGCATCCGCCAGCCAGGAACTTGCCGAAGGAGCATCCGAGCAGGCGGCGTCCCTTGAGGAAACGTCCTCCTCTTTGGAAGAGATGGCCTCCATGACAAAGCAGAATGCCGAAAATGCAAATCAGGCCAATGCCCTTATGAACAAGACCCGGCAGGTTGTCGAGCAAGCCAACGGGTCAATGGCGCACCTGACCGCTTCCATGGATGAGATTTCGAAGGCCAGTGAAGCGACCTCGAAGATCATCAGGACCATTGACGAAATCGCCTTTCAAACCAACCTGCTGGCGCTCAATGCTGCGGTTGAAGCCGCCAGGGCCGGTGAGGCCGGAGCGGGATTTGCCGTTGTTGCCGATGAGGTGAGGAATTTGGCTATGAGAGCTGCTGAGGCGGCAAAAAATACAGCCGACCTGATCGAAGGGACAGTCAAAAAAATAAAGGAAGGCTCTGAAGTTGTCCAAAAAACCAACACCGAGTTCTCAGAGGTACAAACCAGCTCCGCCAGGATGGGTGAGTTGGTGGGGGAAATCTCGGCGGCATCCGGTGAACAGGCTCAAGGGATTCAACAAATCAGTAAAGCCGTGACCGAAATGGAGAAAGTGATTCAGCGAAATTCCGCCAATGCCGAGGAATCGGCCTCCGCCTCCGAGGAAATGAGCGCACAGGCAGAACAGATGAAGCAATTTGTGGCCGAACTGGCGACCATGGTCGGAGGCGCCAATGGCCGTTCAACCATCGGAAGCGCCACGGCATTGCTGAAAAAGGTCGCCTTGAAAAAGGTTATAAAAGAGCCGAAGATGTTCGCAGCATACGACAAGAAAGCAAATGGCCATCACAGGGAGGGCAATGGAAAAGCCTCGGTCCCTCCCGGCAAAAGCGATTCGGGCCCGGAGCAGATCATTCCTTTCGATGATGCGGAAGTCTCGCATTTTTGATCTCGGCGTGAGTAGCCGATGGCATATCCAAATATAGTCTGAGCTATTTTGGCCCCAGCCGGTGTGACGAACGCCGCTGAACGTTTATTCGGAATAAAGTTGTCATATATAATGGAGCCATCTGAGGGCAATTCGCATTCCCTATTTTCCCGTTTATCTTCGGAACGCTTTTTGCCGATTCCTTATCTAAAGGGTTCCTGAAGTTCCATACGTTAAGGACAAGGGCAAAGTGCGGAATACCCATCTGAAAACTGACTCGGCAAAAGTAGCCGGCGATTTATACGTGAGTCCTTTCCAATTGGGATCACAGGTCGTATTAAAATCCGATTTGAATCCTGCATTCGAGGCAAAAACGACCGTTTACTGCGTCGTGCCTGGTCAGATGAGTCACTGTCAAACAATGAGAATGGGTTACCCTATTCTATTAAAAGTTGCTCTGCGGATCACTGCTGACAAAGGAATGAGCCCTATCGTCGGGCGTTGTATTAAGCCCAACTCGTAATGATACAGGGAGAAAGCGTGGCACGTACAGATCAATTACCATTCATTAGATACAGGGACTTATGATACTTTTGGATTTCACCAATAAATGTGATTTGGAATTGGGAAGTGAAATTAGCCTGAGGTCGGAAGCGCTGTTCCGCTTGGTTGACAGCATGCCTCATTTGGCATGCCTGGTGAAAAATAACACCACTATGTATACCAATATGGCTATATGCCCATCTATGGCTGATGAGTTGGCTAAGTATATAACCAACAGTGATCAGGAAATAGTACATGAATCCATTTTAAATGGGTTTTTATTCCGCATACATACGATACCTTTAGATAACATATTGAAATTGATTATTTTGGTGAACACGGGAGATGTTAGTCTTTCAATTGACACCCTTACCAAGCTTCCGAATAGAGAGTGTTTCGAACCATTCTTGCGAAAGGTGCTGGATAAATCAAGGGCAGATAATAAAATTATGTCTCTTCTTTTCCTTGATTTAGATGGATTTAAGGCGGTAAATGATACATTTGGCCATGACGAAGGCGACGTTCTTCTCAAAATTGTTGCTGACAGGATCTCTAGGAGCATACGGACGAATGATTTATGTTTCAGACTCGGCGGTGATGAATTCGGAGTCATTGCGCGAGATGTCAAGGATAGACTCCACCCCTGTCTGATTGCCAGAAGACTCATTCACGCCATATCCGAACCCGTTGCGCTAAGCGGGTCGAACTCGGCAAAGGTCGGGTGCAGCATTGGCATCGCCAGCTATCCTTTCGATGCGGAAGATCCGGATGCGCTTTTAAAGAACTCCGACGAGGCCATGTACCGGGCTAAGAAACTAGGGAAGAACAATTATCAGCTTTTTGGGCAATGAGGAATCTCATGGTTTCTGAAAAGGAAATAATCGAACAGTTAATGACACGCGTGACGGATGACGTATCCCGCGTTATTAAAGAGAGTCTGTCGGAGATCGTTCAAAAAGAGATTTCCAAAGCTCTAGCCAATGCCTTGTTTGAGGGAGAATTCCATCGCGAAGTCAACAACGAGGTCATAACTGGAGTTGAAAGCATATTCACGGAAATAAGCTCGTTCAACAAGAATCTGTCAGCAACATCCACTGCATCTGTTGGTTTACTTGATGGTTCAGCCTCCCTGTTGGATGGAATAATTAATTCAACGGAACGTGCAACCTTGAATATTCTAGATCACCTTGATCGAATGCAACTCCTGGTACAGGAAGTAAGATGTCATACCAATGAAGGCAATGGCCTATCGGAAATAATTCAATTGGATAATATGGAAACCATTTTGACGGATATCATGACGGAATTGAGTTTCCAGGATCTTACCGGCCAACAGATTCGAATGGTAATTAAATTGTTGAAACGGGTAGAAGAATTAGTATATAAAGTCTACCTCACCGCTGAGGCTTTAAGAAAAACGAAAGAAAAGTCTCCTCATAAGGACATCGAAGAATTAAAATTGGAAGCCAAAGAGGTTGTGGAAGGTTTCAAGCACAAAGGGAATATGGTCGATCAAAATGAAATAGATTCCATGTTTGAGGAGTGCGGGCTCTAGAGTTTTCCGGCATAAGAGGCCGCTGTAAAGGTGGATAAGTATGAACTCATCTGGATGTCGCTCACGGCCAAAACTCCCACGTGTGAGGCTTGATCGATCAACCTCGAAAGGAATTGACGTTCCGGCTCGATAGTCATGAAGCCGTAGCGGCCACCAGCCCGATTTCGGTCTTGAGGTTTCTGGCCCCAACGCTCACGAAATTTCTTGCGCAATCGGAAGACCGTTTCAAGAGAGCGGCCAACGATCGGCCCTGCCCTGCGCCAAAGATACTACCCGCCGTTTTTCAGGTTGCAAGCTGCGGAACGCGGGAAGTTGTCGCATTGATACCAATTTGCGTTCAAGATGATACATTGCAGCCACCTGTAGCATAGGGCCTTGTGCCCGTACATCGAACGCCCACTACGGGCTATGCTACGTTCCTCTATCCACTTTCTGGTTCAATCTTGAACGCAAGTTGGTATGAGACATGCGCCCCGCATTTTCTACCCTACCGTAGTGACGAATCGTTTGGTATAGTAGCACAGTATATTCTTCAGCCCGAGGGCATAGTATTATACAAATCTGGACATGGGACAGAGATCCTTCTGTTGTCCGAGTTACATCGAACACCATGTCCGTTTTCTGATATGCGCCTCCAACTCATTTACGGGAAGGCCGAATATGAGTCATCTGAGATTTATCCTCTGTGCAATATCAGTCGTTATCCTTTTTGCCATTAGTCTTGGGATTGCCGCAGAGCCCAACAAGGCTAACCGGACAGATCTTCTCACGCCCGAAGAACAAAAGTGGTTGTCGGAACATACCGCCCCAATACGGATCGGCATAACCGAGATTCCTCCTCAAGTATTGCGCGGCGAAACAGATGGAGATTACAAAGGATTATCCATTGACTACATAAGACTTGTGGAGCGCTATCTCAACTGCAAATTCGAACTGGTCTATTACACTACCTGGGAAGAGGTCATGCAAGCGGCCAGGAATAACGACATTGATATGATTTTCGCAGCCCAGAAGACCCAGGAACGCTCAGAGTACCTTCTGTTTTCAACTCCTTACATTGAACTTCCCAATTTGATCGTTGTGAGAAAGAATATGGAGGGAGCTTTCACCCTCGATAAAATGACAGGTTTGAAGATTGTGTGCTCTGAGGGCAGTGCAGTTCACGAATTCTTGAGAGCCAATTACGGCTATTTGAATATTTACCCGGTCGAAGATGAACTGAGCGGACTGATCAAGGTATCCTTTGGTGAAGCTGACGCAATGGTCGTTGAACCATCACGTGCATCCTACGACATCGAAAAGGCAAAAATCACAAATCTCCGTGTTGCCGGCAATACCGGCTTTACATATCAGTTACGCTTTGCTTCCAGGAAAGACTGGCCTGTTCTCAACCGGATTTTGGATAAAGGGTTGTCGTCCATAACTGACGAGGATCGTGATGCCATCACCCGGAAGTGGATTGCTATAGGCACTGAACCAATTGTTCTAGGCAGGAGGTTCTGGGGTGTTGTTTCCGCCGGGCTTTTAGCCATGGCGTTGATTCTACTGGGGATCATATCATGGAATCGGACTCTCAAGGCACGAGTCACACGACGCACCAGGCTGTTACAACAAGAACTGTTGGAGCGCAGGCGGGCGCAGGAGGCACTGAGAGAATCGGAGCAACGATTGTCTCAGATTATTGATTTTTTGCCTGATGCAACTTTTGCTATTGATCTGAATGGAAAAGTGATCGCATGGAACCAAGCCATTGAAGAGATGACCGGGATCAAGACTGAACAAATGCTGGGAAGAGGAAACTATGAATACGCTTTGCCATTCTATGGGATTCGGCGGCCGATATTGATTGACCTGGTATTCACCTCTGATGAAGAGATCAAGAATAAATATCATTTTGTAAACAAAGAAGGAGACGTTCTTTTGGCCGAGGCGGATGTGCCCGTAAAAGGGGAGGAATCCCGTACCCTCTGGGGAAAAGCCAGGCCTTTATATGACAGTGTCGGGAATATTGTAGGCGCCATTGAGGCTATGCGTGATATTACCGAGCGTAAGCGCGCCGAAGGGGAGATCAAACAAACTAACTCCTACCTCGAGAACATCCTTGACAATTCGCCCGATGCCATCGGCATTGTGGATAATCATGGAAGGTTTATCAGGTGGAACAAAATGGCGGAGGCGCTCTACGGCTATACCTTTGAAGAAATGAAAAGCGGGTCTGCGTTTGAGCTGTACGCCGATAAAGTTGAGCTCGAAAACATGCTTGTGAGCTTGCGCAGGGACGGCTCCGTTAAGAAATTGGAAATGAGAATGGAGAGAAAGGATGGCAGCATTGTCCCATTTGAAATTTCCATTGGCTTGCTGAAAGACGCCCAAAACGGGGTACTCGGCAGCGTCGGCGTCGCAAGGGACCTAAGCGGCATCAAGGAGCATTGGCCGCCGCCAAAGCTTCTCACGAACGGTTGTATCGGGAAATCGCCGAACGCAAACAGGCAGAGGAAACAGTTGAACAGCTCAGGCGCCGGAACGAACTCATTTTGAACTCGGCGGGAGAAGGGATTATGGGACTGTGTCCCGAGGGAAAACACACCTTTGTCAACCCTGCTGCTGCCTGGATGTTGGGGTATACGGCCGATGAGCTCATCGGCCGCCAGGGTCATGACCTTTATCATCACACCAGAGAAGATGGAGGGTTGTACCCTGAAGAGGATTGTCCGATCGTTCAAGCTTTCAGGTACGGCAAATTCCGCCAGATTGCGGAAGAAGTGTTCTGGAGAAAAGATGGGACAAGTTTTTCGGTCAGATACAGCAGCGCGCCAATTATTGAAGAGGGTAAGGTTGTAGGCGCCGTGGTCACATT
>Ga0187867_10002882_pt1 | contig 14054 bp, 13 predicted proteins | sample June2016WEW_13_1_FD_132976 | JGI IMG/M metagenome (GOLD analysis project Ga0187867, IMG submission 132976) | Peatland microbial communities from SPRUCE experiment site at the Marcell Experimental Forest, Minnesota, USA - June2016WEW_13_10 | ecosystem: Environmental > Terrestrial > Soil >... | reverse complement strand
GCTCGTTGCGCCGCCGCCGATTCAGATGTCCCCGTGGCCGCATCCATGCCGCTGAAAAGTGCTTCCTGCATGAGTCAAAGTCTACCATGCGAGTCAAGCATTTTTTCCCAAGCTCCGGGGGGGAATGGGACATTCCGGGGACGACTGGGATTTTTCCCAGTTCGACGAGCTTACCGAACGCCAACTCCGCGCTATTGAATTGACCATGCTGGGACATACCGACGTTCAGATCGCACAACGCCTTCAAATCAACCGCAAGACCCTCTGGCGATGGAAAACCCTCGATCAATGCTATCGCCGCGTCCTGGCCCAAGCCCGCATCCAGCTTTACGCCGCCGCCACCGATCGTTACCAAATGCTTCTTGGCCGCGCCACCTCGATTCTCGCCAAATTCCTCGACGATCCCGCCGACGACCGCCGCTTTCCCGCCGCCCTCGCCGTCCTGAACATGGCCGGCGCATTCAAACCATTGCCCCTCAGCTACTTTCCCATATCCGACCCTCCGCCGCCGGCGTTGCCCGAACCGCCGCCGAAGTGGCCCGAACCGGAATTGGGGCCGAAAGTGGGGTGAATTCCTTCGTCTTCAAACCAAAGGCCGTTTGACTTGTCCGCGAATCGCATTACAAACAGTGCCCCATGAAGATCAGCCTGGAATGGCTCGGCGATTTTCTTTCCCCCGTCCCCGACGCTAGCGCCGCGGCCGAGGCGCTCACCCATGCCGGGCTTCCCGTCGAATCCATCGAATCCCACGGCGCCGACACCGTCCTCGACGTCGAAGTCACCAGCAATCGCAGCGATTGCCTCTGCCATCTCGGCATCGCCCGCGAATTGTCGGCCATCCTGGATTTGCCGCTGCGCGATCAACCGATTCAGGTCGCGGAATCGGATGATCCGGCCTCGGCCGCCGTGCGGGTCCGCATCGATGCCCTGGAACTCTGCCCGCACTACACGGCCCGGCTGATCCGCGGCGTCAAGATCGCTCCGTCTCCGCCGTGGATCACGCGGCGGCTGGAAGCCGTCGGCGTCCGGCCCATCAACAACGTCGTGGATGTCACCAACTACGTCATGTTCGAGACGGGCCAGCCGCTCCATGCCTTTGATTTCGCCAAGATCGCCGGTGGACAGATCATCGTCCGCAACGCCGCTCGCGGGGAAACAATTCTCAGCATCGACGGCCGAAAGCGCCAACTCGTTCCCTCCATGCTCGTCATCGCCGACGCACGGAACCCCGTGGCCTTGGCCGGGGTCATGGGCGGGTTGGAATCCGAAGTCACCGAATCCACGTTCGACGTGCTGCTGGAAGCGGCCCGGTTCGACCCCCTGAACGTTCGTCGGACGGCCCGGGCACTGGCGATGAACAGCGACAGTTCATATCGCTTCGAGCGCGGGATCGATCCAACCCTGCCCGCCCGCGCCAGCCGGCGCGCCGCACAACTCATTCTTGAAACGGCGGGGGGAAAATTGGCGAAAGGAATCGTCGAGGCCGGCTTCGATCATCGCCAGGAAAAATCCATCGCGTTGCGATTCTCGCAAGTTCGCCGCGTCCTCGGCATCGAATTGCCGCCCGACGAGATTCTGGCCAAATTCAAACGATTGGGGTTATCGCCGGTTCACAATGACGACCGGATCGAAGTCACCGTGCCCGGCCATCGGCTGGACATCAACGAGGAAATCGATCTGGTCGAGGAAGCCGCCCGGCTTTTGGGATATGCCCGAATTCCGATGCGCGAGGAAATCTCCATTCGCCTCACTCCGCCGGATCGGAACTTCGCCACGCGGGAGCTGATCTGCCAAACGCTGGTCGGCGGAGGATATTTTGAGGCGATCACCTTCAGCTTCGTCAGCGATGCGCTGCGGAACGATTTTGGCCCGTCGCCGTTTCGCGCCGATTCCGCCGTCAGGAAGGCGGATGCCGCCTTGCGGCCAAGCCTCTTGCCGGGGTTGCTCCAGGCCGTCCGCTTCAACGAGTCCAACGGCAACGCCGGCGTCCGGCTCTTTGAAATCGGCTCGGTCTTCGCGGCCGGATTAGATCGGCGTATGGACGAGCATGGCGCCGTCGCCTGGGTGGGGGGCGATCTGCGCCAGGTGCGCGGAATGGCCGAGACGCTGCTCCTGCGCCTCGATGCCCAGCGCGAATTGAAGGTCCTTCCCGATTCCCGCCCCGGCTTCGCCCCCGGCGCGGCCGGACGGATCGTCTGGGGCGGACAAACCATTGGATTTCTCGGCCAGATCGACCAACGCGTCGCCGACAAAGTATCGCTGCGCGACGTTCCCGCTGCCGCCGAGTTGGACCTGTCGCCCCTGCTGGCCGGCAGCCGCCACGTCCCCCAGCTTCGGCCTTTGGCGCGTTTCCCCGCCGTTTGCCGCGACGTTTCGCTCATCGTTCCCGAAGCCCTGCGATTTGAGAAAATCGAATCCCTGATCCACGGCCTGGCGCTGGAATTCCTGGAATCGATTGATTTCGTCACCACCTATCGCGGCGCCCCGCTGGACGCCGGATTCAAGAGCGTCACCATCACCCTGGTCTTCCGCTCACCCGCGGCGACGCTGACGAGCGAACAGGTGGAAACGTCGGTGCAGAAAGCGATCGATGCCGCCAAGCGCGTGCTTGGGGCAACGCTGAGAGGGTAATCATTGATTGGCCATCGATTATCAATTGTCAATTATCAATGGTTATCCAATTTCGCCACATCTGCCGGTACGCCGCTTCAACATTGCGTGCGAAACGCGGGGCATCCATCAGCGGCGATGCCTGCATCCGCGGACGCAACGTCCGGCGCAGCTCGCCCAGCCGGGGCAGATCCCCGGCAAGGTCCGTCGCGATCTGAACGTACTGTTCCGGAGTTCGGGCGATGAGTTCCGGCACGCCGACGTTGCTCAGGATGCTTACGCCGCCGCGTCCCACGGCCGTCCGGCCGACAAGGCTTATCACCGGTACGCCCATCCACAACGCATCGCCCGTTGTGATTCCGCCGCCCCAGGGAAACGGGTCCAGAGCGATGTCTATCCGCTCGTATGTTCGCATATATTCCGGCCACAACTGCCGGCTCGGGAACTCCAGGCGATCCGGCGAAATGCCCTTGCCGGCAAATTGTTCTCGCACCACATCCAGGTGCGTTCCCGGACGGGAATGAACGATCAGCCGCGACCGCGGCACGGCCCGCAGAATCTCCGCCCACAGGTCCAGCGCAGGCGAAACTTTGGCGAAATTGTTCAGGCAGCCGAAGGTGACGTATCCCGCCGTCGCCGTGGGCGACGGCGAAGGATCGGGGGTTGGGCCGGTGACGCCGTAACACCAATACGTTTCCGGCAGCCGGATCGTCCGCTCGATGTAAAGCGACAAATCCGAATCCGATGGATCCAAATATGGATCGGACAGTCGATAGTCCATCGCATCCATGCCCGTGCCGCCGCAATAGCCCAGATACGTCGCCTGCACCGGTGCCGGCTTGCGGGCGAACACCGTCAAATGGTTGTTTGCAGTGTGCACCGCCAAATCCACCAGAATGTCGATCCGGTCCTGCCGAATCAGATCGGCAACTTGGGAATCAGACAGCCCCACGATGCTGCGCCAAACATCCGCGTGCCGCCGGAGTTGGTCGGTTATCGCGTCCGGTTGGAGAACATTGGCGTAGCAGACGATCTCCATTTGCCGATGATCGTGCTCGCGCAAAAGCGGCAGCAGATTCTGGCCGACAACATGGTCCCGCAAATCCGGCGAAACGTAGCCGATCCGCAGCCGGCGATCGGGGTCGCGGTTGTTGCCGTGCGGCTGAATGAATTTCTTCAGCGGCTCGGCGTGCTGCCGGTTCCAGCGGCGAAGTTCTTCACGGATCATCCTGCTGTCGTAACCGGGATGATAATGGAGACCGAAGACCAAATTACCGTGCACCCTGGCGTCATCGGGCTTGAGCCGAATCGCCTGCCGATAGCAAGCGATGGCGTCGTCCAGTTGGCCCACGTCCTTCAATTCGTTGCCGAGATTGTAGTGCGCTTCGGCGAAATCAGGCCTGAGCCGGATGGCCCGCCGATGGCAAGCGATCGCCTCGTCCAGTCGCACGGCGTCCATCAGTGCGTTGCCCAGATTGCTATGAGCTTCAGCATAATCAGGCTTGAGTCGAATGGCCTGCTGATAGGCGGCGATGGCCTCATCCAGTTGCCCCTTGTCCTTTAGGGCGTTGCCCAGATTGCTGTGCGCCAAGGCGTAATCGGGCTTGAGCCGAATCGCCTGCCGATAAGAAGCGCTGGCCTCGTCAAGTTGCCCGTTGGCCCTTAAGGCGTTGCCAAGATTGATGTGTACTTCGGCAGAGTCAGGCTTGAACCGAATGGCCTGCCGATGAGAAGCGATCGCCTCGCCAAGTTGCCCTGAGTCCACCAGCGCGATGCCCAGATTGCTGTGCGCTGCGGCATAGCCGGGCTCGGTCCGAATCGCCTGCCGATAGCAAGCGATCGCCTCGTCCAGTTGCCCCTTGTCCCTCAAGGCGTTGCCGAGATTGTTGTGCGCTTCGACGAAATCGGGCTTGAGCCGAATCGCCTCCCGATAGGAAGCGATGGCCTCATCAAGTTGCCCCTTGTCCTTTAAGGCGTTGCCAAGATTGCTGTGCGCAACGGCAAAATCAGGCTTGAGCCGGATGGCGCGACGGATCAATTCCATCCCCGCGTCCAACTGGCCCGCCTGTCCCGCCAGCACCCCTAACAGACGCAATGCATCCGCATGATTCGGCTGCTGCGCCAGTATCTGGCGGTAAATCCTCTCCGCCTCCGCCAAGCGGCCCGCCCGATGATGCGACACGCCGGATTCGAGTTGCTGCTGAACGGTCATCTGGCCGGGCATTGTAACGCATGGCCAACGGCAACCTGCCAATTCACCGCAACCAGAAGTCGCTGATTTTCCAGTTGGAGCTATCGCGGCAAACGGTCTGCAATTGAAACGCGTGTTCACCCGCCGGCGTGCGGAGCGTGCCGCGAACGGACCCGGTGGTTACTCCATCAGCGGTGTCGCTGGCGACGTAGAGCACGGCGATGCTCTTCACGCCGCCCCAATCCTTGAGTTGATTCGATGCCGCTTTGAGGCGATCGGAATGAACGTTGTCGAGACATTGACGGCGGGCATCGGCGGCATTCGCCGAGTTGAGATCGTTGATGAACAGACGCGCCACCGATCGGCCGGGACCGCTGATTTCGCCGATCATTGTGAAATATGCGGTCCAACCGACAACGTTCAACAGACCGAGGATTACGCCGGCGATCGCCAACCGCCGACCGAGCATCGTTGGCTCGGATTCGTTGACTTGCCGAATTCCGATCACGCCCAGCGCCATGGCCGCCAGGCCGGAAATATACGGAACGATTATGAGGATTCCGCACACCAGGCTCGCCACCGACGCGATGCTCCATGCGTTGGCCGGTGGATTGCCCGTCGCAGTTGGCGCGGCCGTGCTGATTTCCGCATTCAATTCTGCCATAGGAACGAATCAGCCTTGAACTGGCCGCTTGAATCCTTCGTCACCATCATCTGGAAAGTATGTTGACTGCCATTGAACTTGCAGATTCCAGTGGCCGAGCCGGCATAAGTGCCGCCGGTGGAGTTGAACGAGAAGGCGATGATCGTCGTGTCCTGAAGCGTTCCCCAAGCCTGCATTTTCTTGGAGGCGCTGTCGAGCGTGTCCTTCGTGAGGTTGGCCGTTGAATTCTGGACGCATTGATCGACGTTCCCGGCGGCGAGATCGGCGATATAGGATTTGGCAAATGCCCGTTCCGGCGCCGAGCCGCGGAGCATGGCGTAAATCCCACCGCCGAACAAGCCCCATCCGCCCAGGCTGAGAAGCCCGAGGATAAGGCCGGCGATGGCCATTCCCCGGCCTTTGACCGCGGGGTTGCCCGTGGCCGAGATGCCAATGATGCCCGTCACGACGGCAATCAGCCCGGTCACACCCGGAATGCACATCAACAGCCCGCAAACCAGGCTGGTGATGGCCGCGGCGCTGGTTCGCGTCCCCGCCGGCAACGAATACCCTTGCGGTCCAAAGCCTTGCGGGCCGCCCGGCGGAAAATTCGGCGGATACCCCTGCGATCCTCCCGGTGGATATTGGGACATGGTTGGCTCCTTCGCCTTAGTGTCCCCACATTCTAATCCATTTACTCTTCACCGCAAAACCTCCGGGTTGCTGCGCCCTACGTGAGCAGGACGAACCTGGGTTTGATCTGCTGCCGAACGTACGTTCCAGTGATGTCCATCTGGCCATGATGCTCCGCTTTGCCGTGAGTCGCGAGCCATTTCTGGCCGCGGGCGAAGAAATCGTCGAAATCGCCTTGCGACATCTGGCCGGCAAAATACGTTTCACGCCGGACGGGAATCACCCGGCAAATCGGTTCGCCCTTGCGGATTCGGATGCGTTTTTCCTGGCGATCCAATTCCAGGACCACGTGCCAGGGATAGCTGGCCGGATACCAATCCGTTTCCACGACCGCCGACAGCGCCCGAAACGGCCGCCATTGATTCGGAACCTCCGTCATCAGCAGCAACTCATTGGGATCGGTCTTCAAGAACAGAAACGAACTGACTTTCACCTGGTTGTTGATTTGCCGATAGACGTTGTCGCTGATCGCGTGCGGAAGTTTCTGCCCCTTTTCCCAGAACCAGGCGTATTGCTGGACGAGCGGTTTGCCGCGGGATTCCTCGCCGGCGGCGAAGTCGAAATCGCTTTCAATAATGATGTCCTTTTCGACGCTCCAGCGACCGCGTTTTTGCACGAAGGTCAGATCGAAATTCGCGAGCAGATCGAATCCAAGCGAGTTGGCCGCGCGAATCGGCGGGCATTCCTCCGGCCAGCCTCGCCCGGCGGGGCGCTTGACGTACACGTCTCTGGCCGGTTGTGGGGCAAACAAGTCCTGACGGAATTTGTAGAAGTGGAGCATGGCCGCATTTTAGCAGACGTCATTGGTCATTGGTCATTAGTCATTTGTCACTTGTGGCAAGCCGATTTCGCGAGCAACCAATGACCAATGACATTGCCTTTATTGACCTTCCCCGCAACATCTGCATATTGTGCCCGCTCCTAGGCAATCGCTTGATTTGAATATCGAACCAGGCCCCGTCGTCTAGAGGCCTAGGACACGGCCCTTTCAAGGCCGCGACACGGGTTCGAATCCCGTCGGGGTCAAAGCTTTTCTTGCGCATGCCGCAAGTGAAATCGCTCGGACCTGTCCGGGCGATTTCTATTGGGCATCGTGCAAATCGCACTTCCATCGTTCGTTCCGTCGTGCGTTTTGCATGGTGAACAGCATTCGCTTCTGGCCAGCGCGCCAGTTCTGCCCTTATTTCTTGTCGAAATCCCCGTCTCGGTGCTCCCGATCCCCTTGATCGCGGGTTGGCATTGGATTCGCTGACCTTTGGGCGTGTGGCTCTTTCCGAAAACAGGCATTCTTTCGCGATTTCTTAAACCCCCCGCTGAACAAAACATCGTTCACGGCAGCAATGTCGTCGCGTTCCTCGACGAACTGTTTGTCGTGGCCCCGCCGGCGGGTCGGGGACATTTCGAATTCAAAAGTGCGGATGGCCACCATCTCGGATTTGTCCAGCTCATTTGCTGGCAGCGAATCGTCCAGATTCATCGGATTTGGGCTTCTCGGCCGGGGATGGGAGGTGGATCGATCATGATGCGCACGCTGTGCGAGTTGGCGGATCGGCACGGCGTCGAGATGAAGTTGAAGGTCATCCCGATCGGCCGCAAGCCGTTTCCGATGTCGCGCCAGCAGTTGAAGGCATGGTATCAACGCCGTGGCTTTTCAGGCTCGCGTTGGCGCCTGATCCGCAAACCTGTCTCCGGGGAATTGGCTGCCACGTCTGGAGCGGATTCTCAACCGCTGGTCTGATGCGGGGCCATCTCTTGTTCTTGCGAAAACGAGCGCCGCGGATATGCTGGCGCAACGGGAAATGAAGACACCCGCCACGTCGCTCGCGTTCTTCGCAATCGCGGCCTTGTTCGGCGCTGTCGGGCAGTATCTCTACAAATCCGGGGCCGATCACGCCGGCAATTCCCTCGCCGGATATCTGCTGAACCTGCGGATTCTCGGCGGCGTCGTTTGTTACGTCCTGGTCATGGGGCTGTTCGTGGCCGCGTTCAAGCGCGGCGGATCGATGTCCGTTCTCTACCCCGTCTATGCCAGCACCTTCATCTGGGCGGCGCTGATCGCGTGGTTTGCGTTTGGAAGTCCGATCAAGCCGATCCACGTTGCCGGGATGGCATTGCTCGTTCTTGGAATGTACCTGATGGGGCTTTAATGGCCGACGGCTCATATCAAGTCACGGATCGCAGGCCCATTGCGGCGCGCAATCTCGGTTTCTTCCAACGACTGGCTCCGAAGCTGGCCCAGGCCGGCGTTTCGGCCAACTCGATTTCCATTGCCAGCGGGGCCTGCGGAATCGCCGCCGGCGCCGCATTGTTCCTGACGCGGATCACGCCGCTTCCGCAGCAGCGCGTTCTATGGTTGGCAGGGGCGGCATTTATCCAGCTTCGGCTTCTCGCCAATCTTCTGGACGGTATGGTCGCAATCAGTTCCGGCAAAGCATCGGCGGTGGGGGAGATGTTCAACGAACTTCCCGATCGGATCTCGGATGCGGCAACCTTTGTCGGCCTGGGTTACGCCGCCGGCGCCATGCCCGTACTGGGCTGGGTTGCCGCGATCCTGGCCGGGATCACCGCTTACGTGCGCACCTTCGGTAAATCAGTCGGCGCGGGTTCCGATTTTTCCGGACCCATGGCAAAGCAACATCGCATGGCGGTCGTTACCGCGCTTTGCCTTTTCTGCGCTTGCGTCCCCCAATCCTGGCAGCAATGGCGGCCGGCCACGGCGGCATTGATTGTCATCATAATCGGGACGGCCCTGACCGCCTGCCGGCGCGCGGCACACATTGCCGCCACGCTCAAGAGGACGCCGTGAATCCAGGCACTTACCAACGACTATTCGGCTATCGGCACGCTTTCGATTCCGGGCTGGTTCTCGGACTGACCATCGCCGTTGTTGCCGTTCTCTCGCTGACGCCTTTCGTTTTTCAATTTCTTGAACAGACCGGGAAGCTGAACGAAAAGCTCCGGCACGAGCTCTGGATGCGGTGGGTTTCCTGGGTCATTCTCGCGCCTTTGATGATCGGTCCGGTGCTCCTCGGCGCTTTCGAGACGATCCTCGCCATCGCCATCCTCAGCCTGGTCTGTTACCGTGAATTCGCCCGTGCCACGGGACTTTTCCGCGAACACGTCGTCAGTCTTATCGTCGTCGTGGGAATCCTCCTGATCAATTTCGCCGCCCTGGACAATTGGTACAGTTTTTTCGCCGCTCTTTCCTCGTTGACCGTCGGCGCCATCGCCGCCGTCTCGATCTTGCAGGATCAACCGAAGGGATACATCCAACGCGTTGGGCTGGCGGTGATCGGGTTCATGCTCTTCGGCGTCTGCCTCGGCCATCTCAGTTTCTTCGCCAACGACCCGAATTTCCGCCAAATCCTTTTCTGGATCATCCTCTGCGTCGAATCGAACGATGTTTTCGCCTTCATCTGCGGCAAATCATTCGGCCATCGCAAACTGGCCCCCAACACCAGCCCGAACAAAACCGTCGGCGGATCGCTCGGCGCATTTGTCCTGACGACGGTCCTGGCAGCTTCGCTGGCGCGCCTTGTCTTCCGCCAAACTCCTCTGGACACCTGGCCGCACGCCCTCGTTCTCGGCGCGATGATCAGCATCCTCGGTCAGCTCGGCGATCTCCTGCTCTCCAGCGTCAAGCGCGACCTGGGAATCAAGGATATGGCCGCCACCATTCCCGGCCACGGTGGATTCCTCGACCGCTTCAACAGCCTGCTGCTCGTTTCCCCGGCTGTTTTCCATTACGTGGGCTATTACCTGGGCGTCGGTCTGGCGGATCAGCACAGGATTTTCACTATGGGCCATTTCGCGTTCAGTCCGTGACAAATGGAACCCTGGAACCTCCAACCCGCCCGAGATCACGGAATGCCGCTGCGCAAACGGCTGCAAAGCGTTCACCGCGAATCCGGGCTGATTCCCTGGCTCGTTCATCTCGGCTGTTGGTCGATTGTGCATCTCGGATTTCGCCTGTTTCATCGGCTTGCCGTCGAGGGGCGCGAATACATTCCCAATACCGGGTCGTTCGTCTTGGCGTCGAACCATGGCAGCCATCTGGATGCCCTGGTATTGGCCTCGTGCCTGCCGTGGCGGCTGCGCGCAAGGGTCTATCCGATTGCGGCGGGAGACACTTTTTTTCAAAAGGCGGTGACCGCCGCCATGTCGGCGGTTCTCATCAACGCGCTGCCTATGTGGAGAAAGAGTGCCGTGTCGCATTCCCTGGCCGATCTTCGCTCGCGTCTGTCCGGTGAGTTGTGCGCATACATTATCTTTCCCGAAGGAACCCGATCGCGCGACGGGGGAATGTCGTCCTTCAAGGCGGGACTTGGGATGCTCCTGGCGGGAACGTCCATTCCCGTCGTTCCCTGCCGGTTATGGGGAACCTTTGACGCCATGCCCCCCGGGCGCCGTTGGCCAAGGCCCGGCAGGATTCGCCTCAAAATCGGTCCGCCTCTTTCGTTCCCACTGACTTCCAATGATCGGCAGGGATGGGACGATATTGCCCACCAGGTGGAATTTGCCGTCAGATCGTTGTCGTAACCGCCGCAAAAGGCGGCCTTAATGCCTTGTTAAAAATTTCAGCTACAGGCCTTGACGCGACGAAATGGAGTCATATACTTCCACACCCCAGGCTAACTGGGCCTGGGCTATGCCGGAATCGAGGAATTTTTAAGGAAAGCAGGTTTGATCACTCTTCAATCCGATATTTCTGGCCGTCTCTCGTAGCGATCCCATCCACAATTTAGATCGCCGCGAGGCGGCGACGAAATAAAGAAAATCAGCCTTTTTGGGCCATGGTTTGCTTTTCGCCGAATTTGGATCAGTCCATCCTGACGGTATCGAAGGATTGACTGACCCGCGTTTGGCGGGAATTTTGTCGGAGAAGTTTTCCGGCAGGATGCTCTTTGAAAAGTGAATACGAGGTTCAAGGTTTATAGCAAAATAGACCTCCGCGACTTCTGCCCATCGTTTTTGGTTTTTCCGTCTGGAGACGGATGAGCCGGGCTGATCTCAGACCGGATTTCATTCTTCTCGGGCAGAGGTCGTCGAGCACCTTTTTGGCGAATTGATACGTTATCGGTCGTCTGTATCGTCTTGGAGTCACGCCCGACCGGAGTCCCGGATGCAAATCCGGGGCTGCGAAAGACGTTGATCGATAAATGTGGTCAAGCTACTAAGGGTGTATGGTGGATGCCTTGGCATCGAGAGGCGACGAAAGACGTGGTAGCCTGCGATAAGCTCCGGGAAGCTGGCAAACGAGCGTCGATCCGGAGATTTCTGAATGCGGAAACGCGGTCCCGAGTAATCGGGATCATCCGGCGCTGAATTCATAGGCGTTTGGAAGCGAACCCAGGGAACTGAAACATCTAAGTACCTGGAGGAAAAGAAAGAGACATCGATTCCGTCAGTAGCGGCGAGCGAAAGCGGACATAGCCCAAACCGAGATTCGTCTCGGGGTTGCGGAAGCACTGAGGGGTTACAAAACCGTCGATAGCGGAACAGTCTGGAAAGTCTGACCATAGAGGGTGAAAGTCCCGTATGCGACATCGACAGGTCCCCGTTAACATGTGCTCTCCAGAGTAGCACCAGACTCGTGGAATCTGGTGTGAATCCGCCCGGACCACCGGGCAAGGCTAAATACTCCTCGATGACCGATAGTGAACAAGTAGGGCGATTGAACGGTGAAAAGCACAGCTACTAGCTGAGTTAAAAGTACCTGAAACCATACACTTACAAGCGGTCGAAGCACTATGGCCCGCAAGGGCAATGTGTGACGGCGTACCTTTTGCATAATGGACCGGCGAGTGCATTTCCGCGGCAAGGCTAAGGTGCGTTAGCACCGGAGCCGTAGCGAAAGCGAGTCTTAAGATGGCGTATAGTCGCGGGACTGCGGCCCGAAACCTAGTGATCTACCCGTGGTCAGCGTGAATGTCCCGTAAAAGGGACAGGAGGCGCGAAGCCGTGAACGTTGAAAAGTTCTGGCATGAACTGCGGGGAGGAGTGAAAGTCTAATCAAACTGGGAGATATCTGGTTCTCTTCGAAATGCCTTTAGGGGCAGCCTGAAGCCAATACCCATGAGGGGTAGAGCTACTGAAAGGAGACGTGGGGCTACCCGCCTACACGCTCCTATCAAACTCCGAATACTCATGGGCTTATCTTTGGAGTGAGTCCGCGAGGGATAATCTTCGCGGTCAAGAGGGAAACAACCCAGATCGTCTGCTAAGGTCCCAAAATTCAGCTTAGTTCGTTAGGAAGTTATTGTGCGGTGACAGCCAGGATGTTGGCTTAGAAGCAGCCACCATTTAAAAAGTGCGTAATAGCTTACTGGTCGAGCACAATAGCGCCGTAAATGATCGGGAATAAGCGGAATACCGAAGCAGCGAGTCCCGACTCTGTCGGGACGGTAGAAGAGCGTTGCATGCCGCGTCGAAGGCGTACCGTAAGGAGCGCTGGAGCGCATGCAAGTGAGAATGCCGGTATAAGTAACGATAATGCAGGTGAAAATCCTGCACGCCGAAAGCCTAAGGTTTCCTGGGGAAGGTAAATCCGCCCAGGGTTAGTCGGAAGCTAAGACGAGGCCGAAAGGCGTAGTCGATGCACAGCAGGTTAATATTCCTGCACTGGCTGTAAAGGTTGAGCCCGCGTGTGTGTTTTCTCAAGGCAGATCCCCCGATTAGACGTGGGGGTTCCTTCAGGCGTAAGCCTGCGGGTCTAGGCCGCTTTGTTGCCGAAGTCTGTGGCGAGAGAACCGAGAAAAGCACGCGGGGGACGATACAACCACCCGTACTAAAACTGACACAGGTAGGCGAGGAGAGTATCCTCAGGCGCTCGAGAGAACTGCGGTTAAGGAACTAGGCAATCTAACCCCGTAACTTCGGGATAAGGGGTCCCTACTCGCAAGAGAGGGCTCAGAAATCGGCCTGGGCGACTGTTTATCAAAAACACAGCTCTGTGCTAACTCGCAAGAGGATGTATACAGAGTGACGCCTGCTCGGTGCCGGAATGTTAAGGAAGTCGGTCAGGGGTTCGCCCCAAAGCTGGCGACCGAAGCACCGGTAAACGGCGGCCGTAACTATGACGGTCCTAAGGTAGCGAAGTTCCTTGTCGGGTAAGTTCCGACGTGCATGAATGGCGTAACGACTTGGGCGCTGTCTCGACCGCAGACTCGGTGAAATTGAAGTGGCGGTGAAGATACCGTCTACCCGCAGCAAGACGGAAAGACCCCGTGGACCTTTACTGTAGCCTGGTACTGATGCCGGTTGTGGACTGCGTAGGATAGGTGGGAGGCGTTGATCCCTCGGTTCTGGCCGAGGGGGAGCCAACGGTGAAATACCACCCTGTTTGCATTCGTCATCTCACCCTGACCCGTGAATCCGGGCAGGGAACCGTGCTAGGTGGGCAGTTTGACTGGGGCGGTCTCCTCCAAAAGAGTAACGGAGGAGTGCAAAGGCAGGCTCAGTCCGGTTGGCAATCGGACGACGAGCGTAAAGGTAGAAGCCTGCTCGACTGCGAGTGCTACAGCACAAGCAGAGCTGAAAGGCGGCCTTAGTGATCCTGTGGTCGCGTGTGGAAGCGCCATAGCTCAACGGATAAAAGGTACCCCGGGGATAACAGGCTGATCGCCTCCGAGCGTCCATAGCGGCGAGGCGGTTTGGCACCTCGATGTCGGCCCATCGCATCCTGGGGCTGAAGGCGGTCCCAAGGGTTTGGCTGTTCGCCAATTAAAGCGGTACGCGAGCTGGGTTCAGACCGGCGTGAGCCAGGTCGGTCCCTATCTGCTGTGGGCGTAGGAACCTTGACGGCACCTCTTCCATAGTACGAGAGGATTTGGAAGGACGGACCCCTGGTGCACCAGTTGTCGCGCTAGCGGCATTGCTGGGTAGCTATGTCCGGAACGAATAAACGCTGAAAGCATC
>Ga0187867_10002881_pt1 | contig 14055 bp, 19 predicted proteins | sample June2016WEW_13_1_FD_132976 | JGI IMG/M metagenome (GOLD analysis project Ga0187867, IMG submission 132976) | Peatland microbial communities from SPRUCE experiment site at the Marcell Experimental Forest, Minnesota, USA - June2016WEW_13_10 | ecosystem: Environmental > Terrestrial > Soil >... | reverse complement strand
TTACCTTGGTCGAGATCCTGGTGGTGATCACGATCATCGGTCTCATCATGGGTCTCGTCGGCCCTCGGGTTCTGAATTACCTCAGCGAATCCAAGGTGAAGGCAGCGACAATCCAGATCCAGAGCTTCGCCAGTTCGCTCGATCTTTTTTATCTCGATCTCGGACGCTATCCGTCGACCTCCGAAGGTCTTGTCGCTTTGGTGCAACGGCCGGGGGGAGCAAGCGGGTGGAACGGCCCCTATTTGAAAAACAACGCGGTACCGAACGATCCGTGGGGACATCCTTATAAGTATCGTTCACCGGGTGAGCGTAGCCCCTATGAAATTATCTCGCTCGGTTCCGACGGTCAGGAAGGCGGAACCGGCAACGCCGCCGACATTAAGAGCTGGGAGCTGCGATGACGGAGCACCCGGCCGAGAGCGGTTTTACCTTGCTCGAAACGATTTGTGTCCTTGCTGTCATCGCCATGCTCGCTGCTATCGTCTTGCCGACGATTCCGCGCGCAACCTCACGCACGGCGCTTGAGGCCTATGCGCTGAAGACGGCGGCCTTGCTCGAGAGCGATCGCAATGCGGCCGTCCGGAACGGCTCCACAATCCAAACCGAACTCAGCCAGTTATCAGGGACGATCCGCTCCGGTGCGAGCGGGCGCGTGGTGCAATTGCCGGCGGATGTCACCTTCAATGCGATCCTCGCCAGTCAATGTGGGGGCCATGCCAGCGGGGCGGCAATCGAGTTTCTTCCGTCGGGCATGTCCTGCGGCGGCACGATTTTCCTGTCGCGGCCAGGCGCCGGCTTCGAAATCCGCATCACTTGGCTGACGGGGGGAGTAGAGGTTGTTCCAGCCAACACCCTTTGAGCGCCAGCCTGCCGGGGACGACTTGGACCGGAGCGCAGGATTTACGCTCATCGAGATCCTCGTGACGCTTGCCGTCGCGGCCATCTGCTTGGCTGCCATCGGCTCGCTCATGGCGGGTAATCTTCGCGGGTCCGGAAGGATCGCGCAGCATATTGCGCTCGTCGAAACAATGCGCGCGGTGGAGACTGGCCTTCCCAATCGCGCGAGCCTTGCGACCGGCACACTCTCCGGTGATTTGGATGGCCAAGCTTGGTCCGTCGATATCGGACCGTTTCCGAGCGATGCGGTCAATCCGCGCGCGGCCAAAATCTGGACGCCTCAAACGATTCTTGTGACTGTGCACTCGCCGTCGGGAGCGCTGCTCCAACTCGAAACCATCCGTCTCGTGAAAGGAACCGGCGCGCAATGAAAAACCGGCGCGTCCTTGTTCCCAGCATGGCGTCCGAGGAGAGCGGATTCTCGCTTCTCGAAGCCCTTGTTGCCGTCGCCCTGATGGGTGTGCTCCTCGCGATGCTTTCCACGATCACGGGTCATTGGATGGCGAACTGGAAGACGGGCTTTGATCGCGTGCAGAGCGCTGATCTACTCGGTCTTGGCATCGACCGGATCGCCGCTGATCTCGCGGCGGCGGAATATGTGTCGCTGGGCGGCGGCGACGCAAAAACTTTCTTTGAAGGGACGGATACGTCCGTTACCTTCGTGCGATCCGCTATTGGCCCAAATGCGGCGCCCGGACTCGAAATCGTGCGGCTGAGTGAAGACGACGACGCGCGGGGCCGCGTGCTTGTCCGCGCCCGGGCGCCATTTGCGCTGGTCACGGCCCAGGCCGTGGACACCGGCGCGGTAGAATTCACCAATCCGATCGTACTGGTGCGCCCGCCGTTTCGGGTTTCCTTCGCCTTCGCGGGCCACGACCGCGTCTGGCAAGATACATGGCAGGATGATAAGAAATTGCCAGACGCGATCCGTGTGATCGTCCGCAATAGTTTGACCAACGAAATCTTGCCAATTTCGACGGCCACCGGGATAAGTGTGAACGCGCCGGCCGAATGTGTGCAGGGTACGGCGGCCGGTTGCAGCGGCCAATGAGAATGTTCCCATTCATGCGCCGGCTGGAGCTTAAAGCAGCGTTAGGCGCGGACGGCTTTATCCTCGTCACGGTCCTGTGGATTCTCGCCGCCCTCGCGGCGCTCGCATCCGTCTACGCGGTCTATATCGCCAACACAGCGATATCCGCGCGGGCTTACGACCATAGGCTCCAGACCGAAGCCATGGTTACCGCCGGGCTCGAACTCACCGCCTACCGGCTGATTGGTTTCGACGACAACACGCGCCCAAGTTCGGGCGCTTTCAACTTCCAAATTGGCGGATCGGATATTGGCGTGGAATTCCATTCCGAGGGGGCGCGCATCGATCTCAACATGGCACCCAAGCCATTGCTCTCCGGCTTGCTTGCGGCGCTCGGAGCAAAGCCCAATGATGCGGATTCTTTTGCGGATCATATCGTCGCCTGGCGGACAAAGCCGCCTCCGGGAGGCCAAAACCCAGAAGCCGACGCCTACAAGGATGCGGGTTTGGATTATAGGCCGCGGCAGGCGCCTTTCCAAAGCGCCGCCGAATTGCGGCTCGTGCGGGGATTGCCGGCGGCGCTCGTGGACGCCGCTCTTCCCTTTGTGACGGTTTTCAATGGCAGAGCGGAGATCGATATCAACGAGGCCGCGCCCGAGGTCATCGCGGCCTTGCCGCATATGAATCCGGGAACGGTCGCCGATATTCTCAAACGTCGCGATCCGCAAAACCCGCAGGCGGTCTTGGGTCTGCTTGGAGAAGCGCGTGCGAGCGTCGCGCTGGGAGGACGCAAGGCGATACGCGCCGCCGTTCACGTTACCCTCGGCACGGGCCGGAAGGTGAACGCCGATGTGGTCATCCTCATCATGGAGACTGGCCAGGACCCTTACTACATTCTCGCATGGAGCGATGATTTTGACGGTCCCGTCTGAGCACAGACCCCGAACGGAGATGAAATGACCTCCTATCGCGCTATTGTCGAAACGTCTTCCCGCTGGGTCGACCGTGTGGCGGCGACAATTCTTGCGGGCCGTGAATCCTTGCGTACAAGGCCGCATTTCCAACTCGTCGAAGAGCATGATGGCACTTTCGCTCTGCGAGGGACCTCCCAAAGAGAATTTCTGGACTTGCCCGGCCAGAAGATTCATATCGCCGGCGGGCGCGTCGATCCTGCCGTCGCGGAAAAACTCGGAAACATCGTGCGCGGCGCGCAAGTCGAACTCGTGTTGCAACCCAATCGTTTCATATTCCGGCCGCTCGAATTGCCGCGCCGTGCTCTCGATTTCATAGAAGGAATTGTTCGCTCTCAGATCGATCGACTGACGCCGTGGAGTGCGGCGGAAGCCGCATTCGGCTGGCATCCTTCGATCGACGCCGCCAATGACCGGATAGAAGTCACGATTGCCGCGACGGCGCGGACACTGATCGCGCCTTTCATCAGTGCGATCACGGCTCTCGGCGCCGATACGGTCACCATATCGGCCGCTCTGCAGCAGCCGCAGCCGGATATTGCGGCTATCAAGATATGCGAGCAACAAGCGGGACAGGCAGCCGACTTGCGCCACATCCGGCGCATTCTAATCGGGCTCGTTGCCGGCGGTGGCGCGCTTGCCTCTGTGTCGCTCGCGACTAATGCCATCGTCGGCAGCGCGATCGAGACGCAACGGGATGATCTTACGCGCCGCATCGAGGAGCGCCGCGCCGTGCTCCAGCATGGGCACGGCGGAACAAGCGAGGCGGCGCGAAATTTGGAACGGCACAAACATGAAACGCCATCGAGTATCATTGTCATCGAAGCCTTATCGCAGGTTCTGCCGGATAATACCTATCTGACCGAGCTCAGAATCCTTGGCGATAAGATGCAAATCGTTGGTGTAACTAAGGATGCTCCGGCCTTGATCCGTCTCATTGAACAAACCTCGCATTTTAGCCGGGCGACTTTTTTTGCTCCGACAACACGAGCGGCCTCGGAGCAGAGCGAACATTTTCACATCGAGGCTCATATCGAGCCGGTTTACACGCCAGGCCTATGATGATCCCGACGCTTCGCGCGCATCCGATCCAAAAGCTTTTGACGCGGGCACATGCCTTGCCGCTTCTGGGCTATGTGGCGCTCCTTTTGGGGTTTGCCGTCGTGACCTGGCTCGCGCTTGCAGGCCTCGCCGGCGATTACGCGGAATATTCGGCCGCCGCCGATTTGCTCGACCAGATCGAAGGCCGCAAACCCGCGACCGGAACGTCTGGCCTTGATAAGTCCGGCTCGCCGTTTCTTGAAGGGCGGACCGTGACAATTGCTGGCGCCGCACTGCAGCAGCGGGTGGTTGCTGCGGTCAACGATGCCGGCGGCAATGTGCTGTCCTCGCAGGTCGATTTGCAAGGCTCCGAGACCAAGCAAGGCTATGTAAGCCTTTCGGCTAATCTCGAGATCGAACAGAGTAATTTGCAGCAATTGCTTTACGATTTAGAAACGGGAATGCCGTTCTTATTTATCGATCAGCTCGTGGTACAAATGCCACAATCGGCGGGCAAAATAGGTTCTGGATTGAACTCGCCCCGGATGCGCGTGCAAATCGATGTGTCGGGGCAATGGCAGGTGATCAAATGATCAGGCGTTGCGCTTATGTGATTGCGGCAATGACCTCTTTTTCCGTGAACGGAGCCCTGGGCCAGGAACCTGCCGGTGCAAACCTGCGAGGGAATGTCGCGGATTCGGCCAGCCAAATCACGGAACAACATCTGACCGCCGCCAAAAATCCGGATTTGCGGCAGCCCCCGCCGGGCGGCAACCCGCTGTGGGGAATCCCCGTTAGCTCACTTTCCGTCACCCAGGAACGGCCGCTGTTTTCCGCGTCGCGCCGCCCGCCGGCGCCCCCCGCGCCATTGGCGCCGCCCCCCATGCCGGTTGCCGAAGCTCCGCCGCCGCCCGCCGAACCGGAGCGGCCACCTTTAACACTCGTGGGAACCGCGATCGGCAATCCGCAAAATCTTGCGCTCATTCTCAACCAGACGACGAAAAGCTTTATTCGTCTCCATGTTGGCGAAGCGGCCATGGGTTGGTATTTGCGTTCGGTCGATTCGCGGACAATGACACTCGAGAAGAATAACCAGCTTGTGACCCTGTCTCTGCCGGCGCCCGGCGCGACGCCCGCGAGTGCGTCGCCTCTTGCGTTTGCCGCCCGGGCCGGCCGCGAATTTTAAGGTTGCCCCGCTTCGGAAAAGCGCTGCCTGATTTCGGTAAAAGGGTGCGGAAACGCAGGGGTTTAAGCACGATGGCATTGGGCACAACGCCATCGTGTCACTTTAAGCTGCCATACCCCCGTTAAATCGTGCCTGGGTCGAGATCCTGTCCCGGGAAGCAATGGGGTTGCTGGAATCCGGTCGGTGGGCCCGATAGGGGGTAAGCAATATTGTCGGTATTGTTAGAACCCACGCCAGGAATAGTTGGCGCTAAGCCGGCCAACCGGCGCATGCGATAGGCAATCACATGATCGGCGCAGGAGCTATCACCGCTGACGCCCAAACCTCCTATGACGGCGCCATTTTGATACAGTGGAACCCCGCCGCCGAATGTAATGATGCCTCCAACGAACTGGTTGGCACCCGAGCGAGGTGCAAGGAAATCAGGGTTGAATGGGTTGGAATTGTTGAGGCCCCAAAGTGAGCCTCCCGGCTGGGTGGCCGCATAAAGATTGGCGGTTGAGAGGGGCAAGCTCGCATTGCTGAAATCATTCGCCGTGCCGGCCTTGGCGATGGCGATGGCGCGGCTCCCAGGCCATGGATCACCGGGCGTCTTCACGACGGAGCAGAGCCTGCCATTACGGTCCACCACTGCGGACCACATGAAATTATTTTTGGTAGGAAAAAGGCCTTTAACTCCAAAAATTCCGCCATTTTGCATCGTCATGACCTTAGCGAGTTCACCCTGAATGGCGGTAACGGTCGCCGCGGGGATCGAGCACCCCCCGCCGTCATCGTCGGCAAAAGCGGGCGAACAAAGCGCGACACCAAAGGCCACTAAAAACCCTTTTTTTATCATCTGTTCCCTCCAAATTCGCATGGAAGACCGCACGGTCTCCCGGGACCGGGCCACTGTCATTTTAGGCAATGAAATATGAACCCTGCAGGCGTAAGCTATACTATGAATACTTCCAGCGCAAGCCAGACAGTTCCCCGCATCGACACGGTTGCTCAAAATTTATTCATCAAATGGTTTCGGGAACTTCGGATTGGTTGCGTCGCTGCCAAGCTTACGCTATTTTTACTTCGACTTACTGCTGCCCGTAGGGAGATGCGAGCGTGAGACAGATTTATGCTGCCATGGTGCTAAGCGCGTTATTCGGGTCCGCGATGGCGCAGGACGCATCGGCGCCTCCTTCCAGGGCGCGGAAATTGTTCGAATTCCGTGCGGACGGTGTCCAGATTTATGTGTGCAAGCCGAAAGACGAAGCACAGAAGGAGCAAAATTTCGCCTGGGTCTTTGACGCACCGGAGGCCGTCCTTTTCAATGCGGACGGCACGCAGGCGGGCACCCATTTTAAGGGACCGGCATGGAAGCTCAACGACGGCTCTTCGGTGACGGGAGAAGTGTCCGCCAATCAACCCTCGCCGAAACAGGGCTCCATTCCTTGGCTACTGCTCAAGGTTAAATCGCATGAAGGCACGGGAGCACTTGATGCCGTGACTGTTATTCGCCGGGTCGACACGGATGGGGGCGCTGAGCCCGCTGGCAGCTGCGACACGGCCCACACGGGGGAGACCGTGCGGGTTCCCTATTCCGCGACCTATCAATTTTTTGGACAGTAGATTTCACATGAAAAGCGGTTCTTTTTCCATGCTCGTGTAAAGGCCGGCGACGAACTCGCCATAGCCATTGTAAATCTGAGTCGGCCGCTGGCCCGACGTGCCCAGCACCTCTTCGGTTGCCTGGCTCCAGCGGGGATGCGGCACGGCCGGATTGACATTGGCCCAAAAGCCATATTCCGAGGCTTGCAAATGTTCCCAGAAGGATGTGGGACGTTCCGCCACCAGAGACACGCGGGTGATCGACTTGATGGATTTGAATCCATATTTCCAAGGCACCGCGAGACGCAGCGGCGCGCCATAGCTTTTGCCGAGCGGCTTCCCATAGGCGCCAGTCACCATAAAGGCGAGATCATTGCCCGCTTCCTCTATGGTCAGGCCCTCGACATAGGGCCAGGGATACCAGAATTGCCGCTGCCCCGGCGCCGTGGTCCTGTCCAAAAAAGTTTCCATCCGGACATATTTGGCGGAGCCAAGCGGTTTTGCCCGGGCAAGCAAGGCCGCCAGAGGAAACCCTGTCCAAGGCACCGCCATCGCCCAGGTCTCGACACAACGGTGCCGGTAGAGCCGTTCCTCGAGGGGCATGGCTTTAAGGAGATCGTCGATCGCGATGTCTTGCGGGGTTTCGACCAAGCCGTCGATTTTCAAAGTCCAGGGCCGGGTTTTGAGCGATTCCGCAGCCTCTGCTATGGTCTTGCTCATGCCGAATTCATAAAAATTATTGTAATGAGCCGTAATCCGCTCGGGCGTCACCTCGCGATCGAGAACGAAATTTTCGTTGCGCTTGGCGGGGTAGAGGGCGCGGGAGGGATCATCGAACGCGTCCGCGAGCGATGGGGCCACACCTAAAGCGGCCAAGGCCGGCAACATGGCCGCCGCCTTGAGGACATCGCGGCGCTTGAAAAACACATGTTCTGGCGTGGCTTGGCTCTCGGGAATTTCCCAGCCTTTCCGGCGGCGGATCAACATGCGGCTCTCCTTGCACCTCAAACTCTGATGCTAGATACGCTGCGTCAAGACGTTTCGTTACGCCAATTGCGCCTGCGGGTCGATCACAAGAGCGCGAGCACGGGCCTTTTCTTTGTTTCGGACAAAGCGATCGGGCAACAGAAGAAGCAAACGCTCCCTATGGAAAAAAGAGCTCTGGCATGGCGGATAGAGGAGACCTGCCTGAACGCCTGGCCAGCCGTGCGGCAAGTCTTGTTCGGTGATTGGCTGCTGCGCTTTTCGCGCGGGTTGAGCCGCCGCGCCAATTCCGCCAATCCGCTTAGGGCCGATGTCCGCGACATGGGCAAATCTATCGCCGCCTTTGAAGCGCTTTATCGCGCGCAGCAGCTTCCGACGATCGTCCGCATTCCCTCGATCATCAAGGTCTCCGCAGTGCATCGGCTGGAGCAGGCCGGTTATCTTGCCGAGGGCGAAACCCTTACGCTTTATTCAGATATCGCAACCGTCGCATCGCAAAAGGACCCTGGCTGCGAAGTCTTGACGAATCCCAGTGCAGAGTGGCTTACGGCGATGGCCGCGATGCAGGGGCGAACCGGGGCCGAGAACGCGACCTACGCCGAGATTGTGGGATTAATCGCAATCCCCACGGGTTTTGCCATGGTGCGGTCGGAAGGAGAAATTGTAGCGCTCGCCTATGGTGCCGTTCATGAGGATTTGCTCTGTCTTGAATCGGTTATTACCGATCAACGTCATCGCGGGCGCGGTCACGCTCGCCGCCTGCTTGCAACCCTCATCGGCTTCGGCGTGCAACTGGGCGCAAAAGGCGTTTGCGTGCAGGTCCTGGCGGAAAATGCGCCGGGAAAGGCGCTTTACCACAGCCTCGGCTTGAAAGAAGAGATCTACCGCTATCACTATCGGCGGGAGCCATCAGCAAATTGATGGCGTGGGAGTATCGTTTTTCTTGCGTGACTCACCGGGCCAGTTAAAACTGTGGCGCTCAAGAAGCAGGAGCCGGCATGACAAAAGCAATCGTAGGCATCATTGGTGGATCAGGCGTCTATGAACTGCCGGGGCTCGAAGACATAAGAGAGGAATGGGTCGCGACGCCTTGGGGCGACGCTTCCGACGCGCTTCACTTCGGCCGGATCGGGACGACCGAAGCCGTGTTCCTGCCCCGCCACGGGCGCGGCCATAAATTGTCGCCGTCGGGCATCAACTATCGCGCCAATATCGATGCGCTGAAACGTGCCGGAGTGACCGACATCGTTTCGGTTTCCGCCTGTGGCTCATTCAAGCCGGAGCTGTATCCAGGGCTTTTCGTGCTCGTCGATCAGTTCATCGACAGGACAATTTCGCGGCAAAGCTCGTTTTTCGGCAATGGCTGCGTCGCCCATGTCTCAATGGCGCATCCGGTCGCGCCCTTGCTGCAACAAAGGATCGCCGCCGCTGCGGCGGCTGAAAAGATCGCCTTCGTCAAGGATGGGACGTATATCTGCATCGAAGGCCCGCAATTTTCCTCGCTCGCCGAATCGCTCGCCTATAAGGCCAATGGCTGCGATGTCATCGGCATGACCGCGATGCCCGAAGCCAAGCTCGCCCGCGAGGCGGAGATTTCCTACGCGACGATCGCTATGGTCACCGATTTCGATTGCTGGCATCCGGCGCATGACAATGTCGATGTCGCTTCGGTCATAAGAGTTGTGGAAGCCAATGCTGGCAATGCGGCGAAACTCTTGGCGCGCCTCTTGCGTGACTTTCCTGCCGAGCATGAAGCCTGTCCGATCGGGTCTGACCATGCGCTCGACAATGCCATCTTGACCGCGCCCCCGGCGCGCGATCCTGTGCTCGTGAAAAAATTGGAGGCGATTTTGCAACGGGCCAATCCTTCATGACGGATTATCTCAAAAGCATCATCCGCACGATTCCTGATTATCCGAAGCCTGGCATCCTGTTCCGGGACATCACGACGCTGCTTGGCGACGCGCGGGCGTTTCGCCGCGCGATCGATGAATTGGTGCAGCCTTGGGCCGGAACCAAGATCGACAAGGTCGCCGGGATGGAAGCGCGGGGGTTTATCTTAGGGGGCGCGGTGGCGCATCAGCTATCGGCGGGCTTCGTGCCGATCCGCAAGAAAGGCAAGCTGCCGCACACCAAAGTGTCGATCGCCTATTCGCTTGAATATGGATTGGACGAGATGGAAGTCCACGATGACGCCGTGGTCCCAGGTGAACGGGTCATCCTCGTCGACGATCTCATCGCCACTGGCGGCACCGCCGTGGGCGCTGTCGGGCTTTTGAAAAAAATCGGTGCCGATGTGGTGGCTGCCTGTTTCGTGATCGATCTCCCTGATCTCGGCGGCGCCCAAAAGATCAAGGCGCTCGGCGTGCCAGTCCGCACGCTGATGTCCTTCGAGGGACATTGAGACGGCGGCGGCCTTTCGATTTGGCGGCAACGGTTTCCTAGCAAAACTGGTTTTAACCCACCTTCGACTCGGGGCCGGGCGCGCCGTTCAAGGAATGGCGCACACAAGTTGACAACATACTGTCCATATGACAGTATGTTGCTATGTTACAAAACACGGATGTTTCCAATCCGCCCAAGCCAAATCAGCGTACGCCATCGGGCGAGGCCTTTACGCGCCTGATCCTAGAGGTGTTCCGGTTCAACGGATGTCTGCTGGCAGCGGGCGATCGCCTTACGCAAGATCTCGGCCTGACCAGCGCGCGATGGCAAGTGCTGGGCGCCATCGATGAAGGTCCGCTGCCGGTGGCACAGATTTCCCGCAACATGGGGTTGAGCCGGCAGGCGGTTCAGCGGGTTGCCGACGAATTGGCCGCCGGCGGGTTCGTCGCCTTTGCGGAGAACCCCAATCATCGGCGCGCCAAACTCGCCGGTCTTACGCAGAGGGGGCGGCAGGCGCTCGACGAGATTACCCGGCGGCAGGTCGCGTGGGCCAACCGCATCAAAGCTGGCATCGACGCATCGATGGTGGAAGCGGCGGCAAATGTTCTTCTGGCTCTCCGGTCCGGGATTGAAGCGGACACCGCAAACTCAGGATAAGACGCCCATGTACAAGATAGCCAAGGCACTGCATTTCCTCGGGTTGGCCATGTTCGTCGGTAGCACCCTCGCCGTCCTGAAACCAGGGCTTGGGCAATCCTGCAACTGAGGGGACGTCGATGGATAGCTATCTCCTGCTGAGGTTTGTTCACATCATCGGCTTTATCAGCCTGGGAGGTGGCCTTCTTGCGGTCTTCATATCGGAGCTTCGGGCCTACCGGACCACCAATGTCACCGCGTTCGCCGAGGCGGCTTGGTACACTGCGACCTTCTACGACGCCCTAGTGGTGCCGGGGGCGGTACTCGTTGGGGCGTCGGGACTTTTCTTGGTTTTCGAGCTCGGGCTCGGGTTCCTTAGCGAACCCTGGCTTGCCGGCATGTGGGGCTTATTCCTGTTCGAGTTCATAGAGGGCAACACAGTCACTCGCGTACAATTCAGGCGAACCCTGCGGTGTTCCCGCCAGGCGCTCAAAACTGGAGGGCTCACCGATCGGGATCGCGAGGAAGCGCGCACCTTATTGGGCCGCGTCACCCATTTCCTGGATCTGCCATTGTTCCTCACGATCATTTATTGTGGCGCAATGAGGCCGGGCGACTGGACCCATGTTTTCGGAGCTATCCTGGGGGCGGTGGCCGCGGCTTCGGTTCTGACCGTTGCTGTGCCAAAGCTTGTGCGGCCTAGCTAAGCGTTTATTGAAGCACCAGGGCATCCTCAAACATCGGCGCCGCTTCGGCTCTTGAGCCGTGGCGACTCCGGTTGCACAATGCGGGCCGAGCCTCTAGAAGCGAGCCTTAAAACAAACGGGGAGAGTCATGCGCCCTTCTAAGCGCGCCGCCGGCGAGTTGCGGCCAGTTTCGCTCGAACGCAATGTCGCGCGCTATGCCGAAGGCTCCTGCCTCGTCAAATTCGGGCAAACCCATGTGCTGTGCACGGCTTCGCTCGAAGACAAGCCGCCACCCTGGCTGCGCGGTCAGGGACGCGGCTGGATCACCGCCGAATATGCCATGCTGCCGCGCGCGACACATACGCGGACGCGGCGGGAAGTCACCTCCGGCAAGCAATCCGGGCGAACCCACGAAATCCAGCGCTTGATCGGCCGCAGTCTGCGGGCGGTCACCAATCTTCAGGCCTTGGGCGAACGCCAGATCACGCTTGACTGCGATGTTCTGCAAGCCGATGGCGGCACAAGAACCGCGGCGATCACGGGGGCGTGGGTCGCCTTGCATGATTGCTTGAAGTGGATGCGCGGCCGCTCGATCATCAAGGATCATCCCTTGCGCGACCATGTCGCGGCGATTTCTTGCGGCATTTCGAATGGTGAAGCGGTGCTCGACCTTGATTACGAAGAGGATTCCGCCGCCGAAACCGACGCGAATTTCGTCATGACCGGCGAGGGCTCACTGGTCGAGGTGCAGGCGACGGCGGAAGCGGCGGTCTTCACCGATGCTCAGCTGCACCATTTGATCGCGCTTGCCAAAACAGGAATCACAAAGCTCGTGGAGTTGCAAAAAGGCGCGATCGCGTAACGAGCTACCGCAGATGATGATCGCCGCGCCGGGGTTCGGATCCGCCGTCCGCTTTCCGCCGCGATCATGTCGCAGCACGGGTGCCTGTTTGATCTTGCGCAATGCCGGGAAGCTGGTCCGGTGGTAAATTGCTATTTTGCGGAGAATCAAACCAATGATCATTGATTCTTTACGCCAAGAACATCGCAACATCGAAAAGCTGCTCCTGGTTCTTGAGCGCGAGTTAAGCGTCTTCGATCGCGGAGAGCGGCCTGACTACCAGGTTATCCACGCGATTATCGCTTATTTCCTGGTCTATCCCAATGCCTACCATCATCCCCAAGAGGACGTGGTATTCGAGAAGCTGAAATCGTGCGATCCCGCTGCAGCTGCAAATATTGGCGATCTCGCGGCCGAGCACCGGAGCGGCGCCAAACGTTTGCAGCGAGTAGCTCAGGCGGTCGAGAGTGTACTATCTGATCGGGAAGTCCTGCGGGAAACCGTTCACGACATCGTTCGCGACTTCATCGAGCGCGAACGGAGCCATATCGCCATGGAAGAGCGGGATTTCTTTCCGGCCGCGGTTAGGGCTCTGCAGTCTCAGGAGTGGGCGGAGATCGCCTCAAAATTGACCGATCGGAAGGATCCGCTTTTCAGTGAGACCGTCGAAGAGGGGTTCGACGCTGTGCGAAGCTATATCTGGCAGTTGGAGCAGGAGGCCGAGGCGGAACGGGCGTGTGTCACTCACCCTTTGCCTGCTTAAGGAAGCGCAGCACATCGGCGTTGAACTGCTGCGGATTCTGGATGAAGGAAAAATGGCTGACGTCCGGCTCTAAGAGCAGTTTTGCGGCGGGAATCTCCTTTGCCATGAATTCGGTATTCTCGCGTTTGATCGCCTCGTCGTGGTCGCCGTCCACGATCCAAACCGGCACTTTGATCGATTGTAGCTTTTTGGCGGTGAAGTCCGGCTGCGTCTCCCACATTTTGGTGATCTCATCGAGAAAGGAATTGTAGCGGTCCGGGGTTGGGGAGAGCTCTTCATATTCCCTTCCTGCGCGTGCAATGAAACGGTTAAAGACGGGGCTTTGGCTGGTATCCTTCAACCCGCTGGGGTTTGAGTTCGCGGCAAACGCAAAGAGCCTTGTGATCCGGTCAGGATGATTGATGGCGATGTCGAGCCCAACAATCGCCCCGTCGCTCCAGCCGATGATGGCTGCCTTGGGAATTGTCAAAAAATCCATGAGCCCGAGCACGTCGGACGCCATAAGGTCATAGCCGAAAGGCTTGCCATCGCGCGAGCTGCGCCCATGGCCACGGCTGTCCATGACAATGACCAGGTAGCTCTTGGCCAGCACCGGCACCAGATTGCCCCAATAGTTCGCGTTGGCGAGCCCGCCGTGCAGCAGAACCACCGGATCGCCTTGGCCGAATTCGGCATACCAAATCTTGACACCGTTCACCGGCGCGGTACCGCTGCGCTTCGCTGCAGGAAGGGTCGGCGTCGCAGGCAGCGTCAGCCATAGCGGCTCGGCATGAACCGTCGGCACACTGCTTAGGACGGCAAAGAAAAAGACGCCAAAAATGAAGCCGCGCATGCAAATGAGGCTTAGCCAGAGAGAAAAATAGCGATCCTGCATCATACAACAGCCACGCTCACTTTTCATCGTGGGAGCCGGGCTCGATACGCTTTGTCGTTTCTGATAAGGCCACACCACGGCAGGGCCATTCTTTCAACCTCCTTCCAGACTCAGGGAATTTCGTGCCTCAGAAGCTCATCGGTAAACTCGTGATCGCGACGCATAATGCGGGCAAAC
>Ga0187867_10002878_pt1 | contig 14066 bp, 10 predicted proteins | sample June2016WEW_13_1_FD_132976 | JGI IMG/M metagenome (GOLD analysis project Ga0187867, IMG submission 132976) | Peatland microbial communities from SPRUCE experiment site at the Marcell Experimental Forest, Minnesota, USA - June2016WEW_13_10 | ecosystem: Environmental > Terrestrial > Soil >... | reverse complement strand
TTGAAGCTACATCGACTCTGTTATGAGTAAGTCCGAGGGAAAAGTCACTGTAAAGCAAAGTCGCCCGCGGCGGCGACGCCTTGTGCTGTAGGTGATGGGTTGTAACATGAGAAACAGCTTGCAATCCGGAACGAGTGACCGCACAATGAGAGTATTCGATCTTTGCTCTCCTGACGGGCTCGTTTTTTCCAAGATCAATTCTCAGACGGACTCCTAGACACGACGGGCGCGAGATCACTCTCGCGCCCTTGGATGGTCCCGAGGTTCAGGCAGCGTTGGCCAGCAACTGGTCCAACGTTTCGGCCGACTCGCTCTCGAATTCGTGACGGTCGGCAGCCTCCTGACAGCGGATGCAGTACTTGGTCCACGGCACGGCATCCAGGCGCTTGGGTTTGATCTCCTCTTCGCAATGCAGGCAGATCCCGTAACTGCCGTCGGCAATGCGGGCCAGGGCGCCTCTCACGCTGCGGAGCAGGCTCGATTCACGGTCCAGGTTGCGGATGGCCAGTTCGCGCTCTCCCGCGAGCTGCACTTCATCCAAGGCGTCGGGCGTCTTTTCGATGGCGATGTCCGCCCGGTTCCTGAGGCCCACAGACAGTTCCGCCCGCTTGGCCTCCAGTATCGCTTTGTGTTTTTCAAGTTCGGTCTTGTTCATTTCCCATCTCCTTGTTCGACGCGACCTTTTCTTTTTATTTGTTGTCTTTGCGCGTCGCTTCCAGTAACTGTATAGACGAAATCTCGCACTGAAAGTTTCACCTCGAATGCTCCCTCGAAAGGGCCACTTCAACCGTCGTGCACAACCCAGCGACGGTTATACGCTAAGAAACTAGAGCAATTGTGATGCCAAATCCAGGGACGCCGAAAAGCTCTCGATCTCTCTGGAACAACCTCGTGTTCCACTTCCTCATCGGCTGGATGCTACCATCTCTCTAGCATTTCGCAAAAATCATGCGTGGTCATCCTCACAGAATGCACGGCGGCGTGTGCGCCGGGGCTGCCTGCATCTTTTTCTTCTTCGCCGGGCGGGCGTTACTCCCGCACCTGGGTGTTCAAAATGACGAAGCCCTGTTCGCCTCGGCCATCTACCAGCCTCTCGCCGGGGCATTCATGCTCCATGTTGGGCACTCCCAGGTACCGCTCATGCTGATGAGCTACCTGGGGACCCTGAAAGCCTGGATCTATAGCCCGATATTCCGCGTTTTCGGCACCGGGGTCTCGGCACTCCGCGATCCGGTTCTGCTGGCCGGCGCAGCCAGTGTCTGGCTCTTCTTCCTGCTGCTGCGCAGGGTGGCCGGAGAGCGCGCCGCCATCATTGGATGCGGTTTGCTGGCAGCGGATTCGCTATATCTGCTCACCACCTGCTTCGACTGGGGGCCGGTGGCGCTACAACATTTGCTCCTGGTGGGAGCACTGCTCCTGCTGATCAGATTCTACCAGACGCGTAAAGACCTGGCCCTCGCTGGGGGGGTCTTCCTCCTGGGCCTGGCAATGTGGGATAAAGCCTTGGCAGCATGGATGTTAATAGGGATAGGAGTGGCCGGAATTTTGACTTTTCGACGCCAAATTTTTGGCGTGACTACGGTTCGGCGGGTAGCCACCGGCGCACTGGCTTTCGCTCTGGGGGCTCTGCCGCTCATCATTTACAACGTGGATGAGAAGTTCGCGACCTTTCGCTCCAACGTGGCCCGCGATACCAGCGACATTCCGGGCAAGGCCCGGCAACTCATGAACACGGCCAATGGCCAGGGGCTGTTCGGCTGGCTGGTGTACGAAGACTGGCAAACGCCAGTGCCCCACCAACCGGAAGGCGGCCTGCAGAAGGCTTCTGCCCAAATTTCGTACATTGCCGGCCACCCACGGCACAACCTGATGCTCTACGCCTTCGCGCTCGCGCTTCTGCTGGCGCCGCTGGCGCGCGGCCCCGCGTTGCGGACCATCCTGTTCGCGCTCATCGCCATGGCGGTGGCGTGGGCGCAAATGGCGGTCACCGCCAACGCCGGGGCAAGTGTACACCACGCCATTCTTTTATGGCCGTTCCCCGAGATGGTGATCGCGGTTTCCTTCGCGGCGGCGTCGCGTCGGTTGGGCCGCGCCGGAATTCCGTCAGTGGCCGCGGTCCTGGTGGTAATGATGGTTTCCGGCGCTCTGGTGACCAATGAATACTATGTCCTCATGCTGCGAAACGGCGGCACGCAGAACTGGACGGACGCCATTTTCACGCTCTCCGACTACATGAAAGCGGTCCCATCCAAGGGCATATTTTGCGCGGATTGGGGCATTATGGACAGTCTGCGTCTTCTCAACCGGGGCAAATTGCCCCTAAACGTGGGCACGGACCCAATTGCGAAGCCCGAGCTAAGCCGGGATGACCGCGACTACCTCAAGGGCGTGATCTCGGAGCCGAGCCACGTCTTCATCGCGCACACCAAGGAATACGAGTTCTTCCAGGGAGTGAATGCCAAGCTGCTGAAGTACGCGGCGGAGGCGGGCTACGAGCGCGAGATGATGGCCGTCATTCCCGATGGCTGGGGCCGGCCGGTATACCAGGTGTACCGTTTCGTGGGGCCGGGGAACCCATAAAGACGTACACGATTCATTTCAGCTCCACGCCGGCGCTCAGCACCACCAGGCCGAGGTCGCGCAGGTCGGCGCCGCTGGGCGGTATGGATTTGTCCAGTTGGAAATCCACGCGCACAGCTTCGCCCGCCAGCAGCGCCGGCGCCACGTCGCGCGTGTACGTATACTCTCCAGCCTGGGTGTAGGTTTCGGGCGCAAGTGCGCTGCCGCCGATGGTGGCGGAGAGCGAAATCGTCTTCAGCTTTTCGACGATCACGGGCGGCACCGTCAGCCGCAATCGCAGAGTGGCGCCCTTCTGCGCCGCGCCGGAGGGCGGGCGCAGCGCCAGACTGAACTGCCGCCCCGTCCACCGCCAGGCGTTCTGCTCGATTCCGTAAAAGCCGCTGATGAGCTGGGTCCCGGTCTTGGGGTCTCCCATGTGAATGGTGGACGCCATGCTCGGCGCCTCGTCGCCAGTCGGCTGGACGACAGCCCGCTTGCGCTTGCAGCCCAGCGGCGCAAACGCCAGCGTCACTAACAGCGCGGAGCAGCACCAGCGCAGCGCGAGGCGGTGCTCCCGAGGAAATGCGTTCTTCATGCGATCTCCATTTTCTCCACTTGAACCAGGCAACTGTAAAACGTGGGGCCGCCGCCGGCGTCGGTAAGCCGCTCGGAGGTCAGCGCGTTCACGTTGCGCTTTCCGGGCGAGCGCTTCCCCCAGCGCACGGAGGGCGCGCAAACCACGCCCGGCCGCACGGTATCGTCCACACGCGCCACCAACACGCAGGAACCCCGGTCGTTGAACACACGCACCGGGTCCGAGGTGCGGATGCCCAGCCGCGCGGCATCGGCGGCGTCCAGGTGCAGCGCGGTGGTCTGTAGGTCCACCGCATCGCGATGGCCGAAGGTGGAATTCATGCTGTCGTCGTTTTTCGGGGAAATCAACTCGAACGGGTACTTCCGCCGCAGCTCCGGGTCGCCATGCCGCGATTCCAGAGGCGGCGTGTAGTTCAGCGTCTCCGCGTGAAAATGGCATTTACCGCCCGGCATCCCGAAGCCGCCGGAGGCTAAGGGCAGGAACGGTTGGGGAATGCGTAGCCGGACGAAGCGCTCGCGCTCGAGCTCTTCGAGCGTGATCCCGCGCACAAACGGATGCGGCGAATCGAGGAGCGTCCGGATCATGTCGTCTTCGGTGTCGCGGAAGCAAAGGTCGTCGAACCCCATGCGCTCCGCCAGCAGGCGGAAGATCTCGACGTTGGACTTGGCCTCGCCGGGCGCGGGAAGCGCGGGGCGCGCAAGCTGCAAATAATAGTGGCCGTATGCGAAGTAGAGGTCGGTATGCTCCAGGAACGTGGTCACCGGCAGCAGGTAGTCGGCGTAGTCCGCGGTGTCGTTCTGGAACTGTTCGAGCACCACCGTAAACAGATCGGTGCGCCGCAATCCGCCGAGCACGGCGTTCTGGTTGGGAGCAATCGCGGCGGGATTCGAATTGTAGACCACCAGCGCTTCGACCGGTGGATTGGCGGCGACCGTGAGCGCGCGCCCCAGCTCCGCCATGTTCACCAGACGCGCCTCGCGGCCGAGCGCCTTCTGCTGGAGGTCGGCGCGCTCCAATCCTTCGCGGTTCAAATGGAACGCCTGGGAGGTGGAAAGCTGCAACCCCCCGCCGATTTCCTTCCAGGATCCGACCAGCACCGGGAGCAGCGCCACCGCCCGCACCGCCATGGCCCCACGCTCGCTGCGCTGTATGCCGTAGTTCAGCCGGATGGCGGCGGGCCGCGTGGTGGCGTATTCCCGTGCCAGCCCGGCAATCTCTTCCGCCGCCAGGCCGGTCAGCTCCGCCGCCCGTTGAGGGGTCCATTCCCGGACCCGCCGGCGCAGTTCCTCAAACCCCTCGGTATGGCGCGCCACGTAATCGGCGTCGTGCAGGTTTTCGCCCGCGATCACGTGCATCATGGCGAGCGCCAGTGCCGTGTCGCTGCCGGGGTTGGTGAAGAAGTGCTTGTCGGCAGCGGCGCCCGTGCGGTTGCGGCGCGGGTCGATGGTGTAAAGCTTAGCCCCCTGCCGCCGCGCCTCCATCACGAATGGCCACAGGTGCACGTTGGTGCCGAGAATGTTGGCGCTCCAGGCGATGATCAGGCGGGAATGGCGGAACTGCTCAGGCTCGGTGCCGTAGCGCAGGCCCAGCGCTTCGGTCAGCCCCGCGCCGCCCGCCGACGAGCAGATAGTGCGGTCGAGCCGCGAGGCGCCCAGCCGCTGAAAGAACCGCCGGTTCATGCCGGAGCCGTTGAGCAGGCCCATGGTCCCGGCGTAACTGTACGGCAGAATAGCCTCCGGCCCGAACTCCGCGGCGACGGCCTTGAGGCGGATGGCAATCGCGTCCAGCGCCTCGTCCCAGGAGATCCGCTCGAAGCGGCCTTCGCCTTTCGCGCCCACGCGGCGTTGCGGGTAGAGCAATCGCTCCGGCGAGTACTCGCGTTCCAGGTACCGAGCCACCTTGCCGCACAGAAAACCGCGCGTCACGGGATGCGCCGGGTCGCCGCGCAGCTTGGTGCCGCGTCCGTTTTCAACCGTGACCAGCAGGGAACAGCAGTCCGGGCAATCGAGCGCGCACACGGAGTGGCGGGTCTCAGGCATCCCATAGATTATACCGTGGGGCAGGGATGCGCCTTAGTAGCCGTACGTGTGTCGGCCAACGAGTCTACAACGAAATAGCAGAGTTATTCGGTGTTTGATCGGGGTAAAGTTTTGGCGTGTCCGTGACACACTTGAACTACAAAGACATCTTAATCGGAGCGATATGACCCCAGGCAGAAGTGTTTGCGGACTGGCCGGGCTGGCCGCCGCAGGGTTACTGATCTCAGTGCTGACCGGTGTCCTGCACGCGCAAGCGCGCCAGCGGATCACGCAACCGGTCGATAACCAGACGCTGATCCGCTTGCCTGGCACCACGCACCCCCTGGCCACGGAGGCCAATGACCGCGGTCGCGTGGCCGGCGGGCTAGCCATGGACAGCATGCTGCTGGTGCTCAAAAGCAGCCCCGAGCAGGAGACCGCGCTGGAACAGCTTCTGGCGGAACAGCAGGACCCTGCTTCGCCTCACTACCGCGAATGGCTGACTCCGCAGCAGTTTGGAGAGCGATTCGGCGCCAGCCAGCAGGATGTGGATGTCATCGCCGACTGGCTTCAAGACCTTGGTTTTCGGGTGGACAGTGTAGCTGAAGGCCGCCGCACCATAGAGTTCAGCGGCACGGCGCGGCAGGTGGAAGAAGCCTTTCAGACCGAGATCCACAACTACCAGGTGAACGGCGCGGGGCACGTGGCCAATGCCACGGACATCGCCATTCCAGAGGCCCTGGGGCCGGTGGTGGGTGGCATCGCCTCACTGCACGATTTCCCGGTGCACCCGCTGTATCATCGCGTGGGCAGGCCAGTTACGGAAAGCGCGCGGGCCGGTGTATTGTCCCCGGTTTTCAACCTCTCCGGCGGCGGCCACGCCATCGGACCCTATGACTTTGCCACGATTTACGACGTCGCCGCGTTGTGGAACCTGAGCTATGACGGCACCGGCCAGACCATCGCGATTGCCGGCCATACTAACATCAAACTGAGCGATGTTACCGCCTTCCGCACTTACTTCGGCCTGCCGGCCAATAATCCGCAGATCATTGTCAACGGGCCCGACCCGGGCATCATCAGCGCGGACGAGGAAACCGAGGCCGATCTGGACGTGGAGTGGTCCGGCGCCGTCGCCAAAGGCGCCACCGTCAAGTTCGTGGTTTCCAAGAGCACTAACTCGACTGACGGTTTAGACCTCTCCAACCAGTACATCATAAACAACAACATGGCTTCGGTCATGAGTCTCAGTTTCGGGGCCTGCGAGGCCGAACTCGGCTCGGAAAACCAGTTCTATAACAGCGTCTGGTCGCAGGCGGCGTCGCAGGGCATCTCCGTTTTTGTGGCTTCCGGCGACTCCGGTTCGGCGGGCTGCGACTTTCCGGTCTCCTATGACAGCAAGGGGGACAACACCACCAAGGCGGCCAGTGGTGGCTTGGCCGTCAACGGCCTGGCCTCGACTCCGTTCAATGTTGCCGTCGGTGGCACTGAGTTCAACGAAGGGTCGGGCACTTACTGGAATAGCGCCATGGATGCGCACCACGCCTCGGCGATCGGTTACATCCCGGAGGTGGTCTGGCAACAGAGCAGTTACACCACGCCCGGGGCTGCCGCCAACAACCTCTATGCCGGATCGGGCGGCGTCAGCATCCTGTACGGCACACCCGCGTGGCAGACCGGCAATGGCGTTCCCGCGGCCGATCCCTTCGCCGCCGGCCAGCATCACCGCTATCTGCCGGACGTCTCTCTCTCGGCAGGCGGGTACGACGGTTACATTATGGAGCAGGAAGGCAATATGTACCTGGTGGGCGGCACTTCGGTTTCCAGCCCCTCTTTCGCCGGAATCATGGCCATCGTCAATCAGTACACAGGGGCGCACAATGGCAATCCGAACCTGCGCTTCTATCCGCTGGCGGCACAAGCCCCCTCGGTGTTCCATGACGTCACGTCGGGAACCAATGCCGTCCCTTGCGCGGGAGGTTCGCCCGGCTGCTCGGCCGCGGCGCCCGGCACCAACATCGGGCACATGAATGGCTACAGCGCCGGCGCCGGCTATGATTTGGCCACGGGATGGGGTTCGGTGGACGCCTACAGCCTGGCCACCCACTGGTCGAACGTGACGACTCCGCCGACCATCCTCTCGCTCAGTCCGAACCCCATGACGGGGTCCAGCTCGAACCAGACGCTGACCATCACGGGCAGTGGGTTCCAGGCCGGCAGCGGACTGACGGTGGTGCTGGGCTGCACGGGCGCCACGGTCGGAACCATCGCCTCGGTGAGCAGCACGCAGATTCAGGTGCCCGTCAACGTGGGGACCGTGGCTCGTGCCTGCACCGTGCAAGTTGTCAATCCTAACTCGCACGCCTCCAATACCGCATCCCTTCAAGTGGTTGCTCCATCGTCGGCGCCGGCGATTACTTCGTTAAGCCCCAACCCCATGACGGGATCGAACACGAACCAGACGCTGACGATTAACGGCAGTGGATTTCAGAGCGGGCTGAAAGTGCTGCTGAGCTATACCGGCTCGACCACTACTTTGCAGGGATCGCAAATCGCGTCGCTGACCGCTTCGCAGATTCAGTTGCCCGTTAACGTGGGCGCCACGGCGCGCACGTGGAGCGTCGAGGTGGTCAATTCCAGCGGTCAGGCCTCCAGTGCCGCATCCCTCCAGGTGCTCGCTCCACCTTTGGCGCCGGCGATTACTTCGCTGAATCCGAACCCTATGACGGGTTCGAACTCGAATCAAGTGTTTTTCATCACTGGCAGCGGGTTCCAATCCGGCAGCGGGCTGAAGGTGCTGGTGAGCTATACCGGCTACTCGGCCACCGTGCAGGGAGCCGAGATCGCTTGCTTGAGCGCCTCGCAGATCCAGGTGCTCATCAATGTGGGCACCATGGCCCGCACGTGGAGCGTGCAGGTGGTCAATCCCAACGGTCAGGCCTCCAGCCCCGCATCGCTTCAGGTGCTTGCTCCGCCGCCACTGCCGGCCATCGCCTCCGTAAGCCCGAACCCTATGAGTGGCTCGAGTTCGAATCAGACCCTGACCATCAACGGCAGCGGGTTCCAGTCCGGCGGCGGGCTGGCGGTGCTGGTGGGCTACTCAGGTCACACGGCGATGGGAACGCAGGTCAAGTGGGTGAGCGGCTCGCAGGTGACGGCGTCGATCAACGTGGGTACAGCCGCCCGTAGCTGGCTCGTGGAGGTAGTCAATCCCAACGAACAAGTTTCCAGCGTCGCGACTTTTCAGGTGAATGCTGTCAAGACAGCGAGCAAATAGGGATAGCGGCTACCCAGCGGCCGCCTGCTCCGCCATGGCCGCGATCTCCGCGCCGATGGCCAGCGACGCCGTGGCGGCCGGGCTGGGTGCGTTGAGCACGTGCAGTGCATTGGGCCGCGCGATCAAGCGGAAGTCCTGAACCAGCTCGCCTTCGGGCGCAATGGCCTGCGCGCGCACGCCGGAGCCGCCGGTATCGAGGTCGCCGGGCTGGATTTTGGGCACCAAGCGCTGCAGCGAACGGCAGAATAATTGGCGGCTGAAGGAGCGCCGCAGTTCGTACCAGCACATCGAGGGATGGCGGCGCAGGAAACGCCAGAAGCCGGCATAGGTGAGCGCGTCGGCCAAGTCGCGGGCGTTGAAATCGGTCTTGCGGTAGCCTTCCCGCGCAAATGCCAGCACGGCATTCGGCCCCGCTTCGACGCCGCCGTGGATCAACCGCGTGAAATGCACGCCCAGGAAGGGAAACCGGGGGTCGGGCACCGGGTAGATGAGGTTGCTCACCAGGTGTTGGCGCTCCGGGCGGAGCTTGTAATACTCGCCGCGAAACGGCACGATGCGCATGTCGCGCCGCTCGCCCGCCAGTTGGGCGACGCGGTCGCAGTGCAGGCCGGCGCAATTGATCAGGAAATCGGCTTCAAACTCGCCGGCGGTGGTTTCCGCAATCCACCTTGCGCTTTGCCGCCGTAATCGTTTCACGCGGGCGCCGGTCACGACGCGCGCGCCCCGCTCCGAGAGCTTGGCGGCCAGCGTATCGCAGACCGCTGTGTAATCCACGATGCCTTCCTGGGGGACGCGCAAGGCCGCTACGCCGCCCACATGCGGCTCGATCTCGCGCATCTCGCCGCTGTCGAGCCAGCACAACCCTTCCAGGCCGTTGGCGGCGCCGCGCTTTTCGAGGTCCCGCAAACGGGGCACTTCCGTGTCATCGGCCGCCACCACCAGCTTTCCGCAGATCTCGTGCGCGATTCCGTTTTCCCGGCAAAACTCCGCCATCTGGCGGATGCCCGCAACCGCCAGCCGCGCCCTCAGCGACCCAGGTTTGTAATAGAGGCCGCTGTGCAGCACGCCGCTGTTATGTCCGGTCTGGTGCCGACCGACCGCATCTTCCTTCTCGAGCACGCAGATTTGGGCGCCGGGAAACCGCTCGCCCAGCCGGTAAGCGGTGGCCAATCCAACGATGCCGCCGCCGATGATGGCAACCTTCTTCGAGTTCACGGGGATACTTCGAGTGTATATGGCGCGGAGGTTGCGTGGCTCTGATAGACTGCTTTCGAGGAGGGGGTTTTATGTCTTCAGCGGCACTGGGTAAACCATCCGCGCGAATCGTCGTTCGTCGAATGCAGGAATCCGATCTGCCGGCTGCGCGCAGCATCGTTCGCTTGGCATTCGGCACCTTTCTGGGGGCGCCGAATCCCGAGGACTTCTGGCCGGACCGGGAATATGTCGGCACGCGATGGCGAGCGGACCCCGCCTCGGCATTCTCGGCCGAGTTCGATGGCACGTTAGTGGGATCCAACTTCGCTGCTCACTGGGGCAGTTTTGCATTCTTCGGCCCTCTGACGATCCGGCCGTCGTCGTGGAACCAAGGCATCGCGCAGCACCTGCTTGCCGCGACCATGGACCTGTTTGAGGAGTGGGGCGTCCGGGATGCCGGTCTGTTCACCTTCGCACACAGCACCAGACACGTTCACCTGTACCAGAAGTTCGGGTTCTGGCCGCGCTTTCTTACAGCCATACTCTCCAAATCCGTGGACGGGCCGAAGGTCCTGGCCCCGGCCATGTATTCGAAAGTGAACCAGAGCCAGCGCTCGCAGGTTCTTGATGCCTGCCGCGCGCTGACCGATTCGCTCTACGGCGGCCTGGACGTCACGCGCGAAATCCGCTCGGTCGACGACCAGGCGCTCGGAGAAACGCTCGTAATCTGGGACGGCGACTCGCTCGATGCGTTCGCGGTCTGCCATTGCGGTGAAGGCACGGAGGCCGGCGCCGGCGCCTGCTACATCAAGTTCGCCGCGGTCAAGCCCGGAGCGCAGGCGGAGAAGGCTTTCGGACGGCTGCTGGATTCCTGTGAGGCTCTCGCGTCGGACAAGGGCCTGGGGCGGGTGGTGGCCGGGGTGAACCTGAATCGCAGCCGCGCGTATCGCGCCCTGTTGGAACGCGGCTACCGGGCCGATGCCCAGGGTGTGGCCATGCACCGGCCGGATTCGCCCGCCTATAACCGGCCGGACGTTTTCATCGTGGATGATTGGCGATAGGGCTGGCGGACGCGCTCCGGATATTGTAGAACCTCTGGGAGAATAGAAACGTCGCATGTTTCTGTTCGACGTTTTTCGCTCTTTTCTGCCGCTTAATAATTCCATCGGCTTTGGCCCGGCCGACTTCATCGAGCTGGCGCTGGCGGCCATGCTGGTTTTGATGGCGCTGGTTTGGCGCCCCTGGATTCAGTCCTACGCTCTCAAGCTGGCGGAGAGGACCGGCTGGTCGATGTTGCTGCTGGCCCTCTTTCCGGTGGTGCTTCGGCTGGCGCTGCTGGCGCACCATCCGGTCCCCTCGCCGGACGTTTACGACGAGTTCGGCCACCTCTTGCAGGCCGACACGCTGCGGCACTTCCGCCTGGCGAATCCGCCGCATCCACTGCCCCAGTTCTTCGAGACGTTCTTTGTGCTTCAGGAGCCGGCTTACAGTTCCATCTATCCGGTGGGCCAAGGCCTGGCGCTGGTGATCGGCTGGGCCATGTGCGGCCTTCCCTGGGCCGGCGTAGTGCTTTCGGTGGCGGCCTTCTGCGCCCTGTGCTACTGGATGCTGCGGGCCTGGACCACTCCGGGGTGGGCGCTGGTTGGCGGGGCGCTGGCGGTAATCGAATTCGGCCCTCTGAACCAGTGGATGAACAGCTATTGGGGCGGGGCATTGGCCGCTACGGCGGGGTGCCTGGTGTTTGGAGCGCTGCCCCGGCTGCGCCACGGGCCCCGTACGCGGGACGCGGTCCTGTTGGGCGTTGGCCTGGGGATGCACCTGCTCACGCGGCCGTATGAGTCTGTCTTTCTATTCCTCGCCGTCGTCCTGTTCTTCGTCCCGGTTCTTCGCCAGCGGGACGAGTTGCGAAAGTTGGCAAGAGTGGCGCCGGATGTGGTCCTGGTCTTGATTCCAGCCGTCGCCATCATGCTGTTCCAGAATAAGGCAGTCACCGGCAGTTGGACCACGCTCCCCGAGATGCTCAGCCAGTATCAGTACGGCGTACCGGCCGCGCTCACGGTGCAATCGAATCCAGTGCCCCACCGGGAGCTGACCAGGGAACAAGCGCTCGATTATAAGATGCAGCTTTCGTTTCACACCGGTCCCGAGACGATGACCAGCTACCTGGAGCGTCTCGAGTACCGCGTGCGCTACTATCGTTTCTTCTTTCTGGCTCCGCTCTATCTGGCGCTGGCGGTCTTTCTGGTAACCATCCGGGAGTTCCGATTCGTCTGGGCGGCGCTCACTTTGCTGCTTCTCAGCCTGGGCGTCAATTTCTTCCCGGCATTCCAACTTCATTACATCGCCGCGGCCACGTGTCTTTTCGTTCTGATGAGCGTGACGGGGCTGGAGCGGCTCAGCCGGCTTAGCATCAGGGGATCTCCAGCCGGCCGCGAGGCCGCGCTGGTGATTGTTTTTCTTTGCGCCGCACACTTCCTGTTCTGGTACGGTGTCCATGCATTCGAGGATACGGAGGTCTCCATGGCGATGCGGCCATACGAGACCTGGGACGCCATCAACCACGGGAATCCGGAACGGCGGATCTACATCGACCGGCAGCTTGCCGCGATACCAGGCAAGCTGCTGGTGTTCGTTCGTTACTACCCGCAACACATCTTCCAGGATGAGTGGGTCTACAACGCCGCCGATATTGACACCGCGCGCGTAGTCTGGGCCCGCGACCTGGGCGAGGCCGAAGACGAGAAACTGCGCCGCTACTATCCCGACCGCGCCGTCTGGCTGCTGGAGCCGGATTTCCGGCCGCCGAGACTGACGGCGTATCAGCCGTAGCCTGCTGTGGCTGTGCTGGCTATTCCTTGTGCGGGGATTCGGCGCCGCGCTGAAAGACGATCCGGAAGGGGATCACCTCACCTCGGAAAACCTTCGCCTTTATAGTGGGATCGCCGTTCAGCAATGCGGTTGCGGCCTCCTGATCCGCGGCATTCACAATGAGGATGCCCCACAGTCCTTTGGGGTCGAACACCTGGCCGGCGAATGCGAGCTTCCCCTGGCCGATGAGCTCTTTCAGGTACGCGGCGTGTTCGCCGGTGATGCGGCGCTCGTCGTCGGTCATGTTTTGCAGGGTGAAGTCTTTGCGCACCGGTTCGAGGCGGAGCAGGAATTGCTGGACAACCGGAGCCGGTTGCGCCAGCGCGGATAGAGACATCAGAATCGCCAGCAGGAGTGTTCGAAACATACTTCAGAGTATCCTGAAACACGCGGGAGAGTATCCTGAAACACGCCGGGGTCGAAATAAGATCGTAATCCGTCCGTAGGCGAAGGACATTATTCGGCTACCTGCGCAGGTTCTGGGCAAGGCAGAGCTTATCGGGGCCGGATGGTGTCGCAGTGAAGCCGAGGCCGCACCGAATGGGTGCGGAATTGCATAGTTTCGATGTGCCGGGCAGCGTGAAGCGCAACCTGGCATTGAAGCAGCGCGACCGAGGTTTCGACGAAGCCACCTACATCGAGAGCTTCTTGGTGCTCAACGCCGCCGGCGGGGACTGTTGGGAAGACTTCGATGGTTTGCGGGAAGACCGGGGTCTGGCGGTGATTCTGGGACATGAGGTGCCCAGCCCGGAAGCAGCACGGAAGTTTCTGTATCAGTTTCATGACCCCGAGAAGATCGAGCAGGCGCAGCGGGAGTTGCCGATGGGCGAGGCCAGTTACGTGCTGGAAGAAAGCACCCCGCTGCGCGGATTGGCGCAGGTGAACCAGGATGATGTAGTGCGCGAGTTGGCGCGGCGCTGTGCTGGGGAGCGCATCGCCACCATCGATATGGATGCCACCGTGATCGAGAGTTGGAAGCGGGAGGCCAAGGCCACCTACGAGGGCGGCAGCGGATATCAGCCGTCGCGGGGACTCGGCTTGTGACGAAGAGGAGTTGCTGAGTTGGTTGCGCGATGAGAAGCGGGCGAATGGTCCGCAAGGGTTCATTGGTTTCGCGGTGAGCGCACGCATGAATCCGGTCTTGCGGGAAGAGATCGAATGCATTCCCGCGGAGAAGTGGCAGCCCTACGGCGAAGACAGCGGAGCGGTAAAAGAACGCGCGCCGGTGGAATACTACCCGGAAGAGACAGCCGCGAATCGCTACCGGGAGCCGTTGCGATCCATCGCCATCCGGATTCGCAAGAGGCAGCAGGAACTGTTTGCCGACGGCAGCGGGGTGAAGCACTTCGCGGTGCCGACGAACCTGTGGGACTGGAAAGAGAAACGGCTGCTGGAATGGCATCGCGAGAAGGCGGGCACGATTGAGACGGTGCACGACGTACTGAAGAATGAGTTGGCCGGCGGGGTTCTGCCATGTGGGCGGTATGGGGCGAATGCCGCTTGGTTCCGCCTGGCGGTGATCACCTACAACGTACTGACCGCGATGAAGCGGCTG
>Ga0187867_10002877_pt1 | contig 14066 bp, 12 predicted proteins | sample June2016WEW_13_1_FD_132976 | JGI IMG/M metagenome (GOLD analysis project Ga0187867, IMG submission 132976) | Peatland microbial communities from SPRUCE experiment site at the Marcell Experimental Forest, Minnesota, USA - June2016WEW_13_10 | ecosystem: Environmental > Terrestrial > Soil >... | reverse complement strand
TCCATCGCCACGACTTCATCACGCCCTATGTCGCCGACCTCGCCAACGTGGTCGACATGGACGCAATCGCCGCGTCCGGTGTCAAAATCGGCATTGATCCTCTGGGCGGCGCGAGCGTGCATTTCTGGCAGCCGATCATCGAGCGTTACGGCATCGCGGCAACGATCGTCAACGAAACGATCGATCCGACGTTTCGGTTCATGACCGCTGATTGGGATGGCAAAATCCGCATGGACTGCTCCTCGCCCTACGCCATGGCACGGTTGATCGGCATGCGCGAGCAGTTCGACATCGCCTTTGCCAATGACACTGACGCCGACCGGCATGGCATTGTGACCCGCTCGAGCGGGCTGATGAACCCCAATCATTACCTTGCGACCGCCGTCGCGTATTTATTCCATAATCGTTCGGGTTGGCCTGCCGGCGCCGCCGTCGGCAAGACCATCGTCAGCAGCGGCATTATCGACCGCGTCGCCGCGCAGGCTGGCCGTGGGGTGGTCGAGGTTCCGGTCGGGTTCAAATGGTTCGTTGACGGACTGATCAACGGCTCGCTCGGGTTTGGCGGCGAGGAAAGCGCCGGTGCGTCGTTCCTGAAGCGCGACGGATCCGTGTGGACGACCGATAAGGACGGGCTGATTCCGGGATTGCTCGCCGCCGAGATCACCGCGCATACCGGCCGGGATCCGGGCGAAATGTTCAACAGGCTCACCAGCGAACTCGGGGTTCCGTATTACCAACGGATTGATGCACCGGCGACGGCGGCACAGAAGAATTTGCTGAAAAGCCTGACCGGGGAGCAACTCGGGATGACCGAACTGGCTGGCGAACCGGTCCGCTCGGTGCTGAATGCCGCTCCCGGGAATGGCGCACCGATCGGCGGCATCAAGGTCGTTGCCGATAACGGCTGGTTCGCCGCACGGCCGTCCGGCACCGAGGAAGTTTACAAGATTTACGCTGAAAGTTTTCGAGACGAAGCCCACCTGAGACGCATTCAGCAGGACGCGCAGGACGCCATTGCGCAATTGTTCGGGGGGTAGGACGCGACGGTGCCTCTCCGGGGGAGTATTGCAGGTTCGGTGGGCGGTTTGCAGCCCGCTACATGAGGGGGCACGAAATCGTAGCGGAAAGGGTCAGTCACTGGACGCGACGGAAACGACTCGAAAACAAAGGTTCTCGGATTTGCATCGTCAGTCCGGAAATTCCTTGAAGTCTTGAAGTTATGCAACTCCAAACCAATCAGCGATGCGCCGTCAAACGCCGCGGAGGCGCCCGCGAAACCACGCCGCGAGGTCGTCCTCGCTCATGGTGCCTGCCGCCACCGCCAACATTGCTTCGACTGATTCAACATCCGAGCCCATGAAAGAAGACCCGTTGTCGAGCAGGAACACGATCGCGAGGGCGTAACCGGTGCGCTTGTTTCCGTCAGAAAAAGGGTGATTGCGCAAAAACCCGTAGGCGTAGGCAGCGGCGAGAGCGACGGCATCAGGCGACCCGCAGGCGGCGAGGTTGCGCGGCCTCGCGAGGGCGGATTGCATTGCGTTCAGGTCACGAATGCCCGCCAATCCACCGAACTCCGCCAACATGGCATCATGAGCCGCCAGCGCCACGTCCTCGTCGATCCAGTTCCAGTCATGATCGGCCGAGGTCACTTAGTACTCTGTTTCATAAATACGATGACGAAGTTTGCGAGCAAGAAAGAGGAACCTGTGCGTAAAGGCAGCCTCCACACGGTGGAACTCATCGCCACATCGGAAGAGACGGTCCCGGAATACGTCACCGTAATTACGAATCGGGGTACTTAGCCAATTCTTTTAGCACGTTTCGCCGCTCGTTCATGGCCCGGCGGACCAGGGTCATTTGACGCTCAAAATCGGGATTGTACGGCGTGATCCTGTAACCGCCCGGCGCATCGGTCAGAAAGAGGCTGTCACCTTTCTCGACGTTCAGGCGGGTCAGAATCTCTTTCGGCAGGACCACTCCTGCCGAGCTACCGACCGTGGTGACTTTGAGCTTGACCATGTAACCTCCAGAGGCACGCCATTATAATGGTTATTATAATGGCTGAAGGTGAGATGCACAACGTCCCCCCGGCTGAAGGACCCGAACTGAAACTTCGCTTCGGACGTGACCATCGTTGGCTCTTTGGCGTCCGATCTGTGGAGCTGACCGGGGCAGCCCGGCGGCACGGTCGAAAAATGGCCAATGAGTATGATTTGTTCCGTCCAGCGGATTGACACGCCAACGCAAGTTCAAGCCGCCCGACGGATGGGCCGGTGCCAACGGGATGGTGGAGCTGAGGGGAATCGAACCCCTGACCTCCTCATTGCGAACGAGGCGCTCTCCCAACTGAGCTACAGCCCCATCCCGGCGCATGCGCCGCCTGGGCGACGCGGGCGCAAAATGGTGACCTGAGCTCCTGGTGTCAACACGCAAACCTCATGCCGTCAATGAACCTCCGGGCTGGCGCGGCGCAAGCGCCGGCGCCGGGCGAGTTCATCGACCAGCCCGCCCGTCACGCGGCGGCGGGACTACCGGCACCGATGCCGCCGCAACCAGCAGGGTACCGCCTGGGCGCTGCAGTTCGCCACGGCATTCGGCGCGCGCCGATGCTCAGAATCGTCGCGGCGCGACACATCATTTCTGTTATCGCGAGCACAGCGAAGCGATCTGGTGAAAGGTGCGCACTTAAGGAGGAGATTGCTTCGCTACGCTCGCAATGACCCGGAGCGTCGCATGAACCACGCTCCAATGATAGTGGGTATTAGCGAACCGGTTTCGGCGGCAGATCGATCCGCAGCGACAACTCTCTCAACCGGGCTGGCGTCACCTCGGCCGGCGCGCCCATCAGCAGGTCCTCGCCCTGCTGGGTCAGTGGGAACAGGATCACCTCGCGGATATTCGGCTCGTCCGCCAGCATCATGACGATCCGGTCAATGCCTGGGGCCGACCCGCCATGCGGCGGTGCGCCGAACCTGAACGCATTCAACATGCCACCGAAGCGAGCCTCCACTTCCTCGGGCTTGTAGCCCGCGATGGCGAAGGCCTTCAGCATGATGTCCGGCCGGTGGTTGCGGATCGCGCCGGAGGACAGTTCGATGCCGTTGCAAACGACATCGTATTGCCAGGCCTTGATGGTCAGCGGGTCCTGCGAGGTCAATGCCTCCAGCCCGCCCTGCGGCATGCTGAACGGGTTGTGGCTGAAGTCGATCTGTTTGGTTTCCTCGTTGATCTCGAACATGGGAAAGTCGGTGATCCAGCAGAACCGGAACGCACCCTTTTCCGACAAATCGAGTTCCTCGGCGATCCGGTTCCGCACCACGCCGGCGAATTTCTCCGCCGCGTCCTTCTTGCCGGCGACGAAGAACACTGCGTCCCCGGCCTTCAAACCACAGGCGCAACGGATAGCGTCGGCGCGGTCGGGCTCCAGGTTGCGCGCGATCGGCCCCTTCGGTCCATCGTCGTCATAAACGATATAGCCCAGTCCGCCCTGCCCCTCGGCACGCGCCCATTCGTTGAGCTTGTCGAAGAAACTGCGGGGTTGCGCGGCGGCACCGGGTGCCGGCACCGCGCGCACGATCCCACCCGAGGCGGCAATCCTGGCAAACAAGCCAAATCCCGACCCGGCATAATTTTCGGTCACGTCGGCAATGCGCAACGGATTGCGCAGATCCGGCTTGTCGGAACCGTACTCCAACATTGCCGTATCGTAGGGAATTTGCGGCCATGGTGCAGGCGTAACCGCCCGGCCCTCGCTGAACTCTGCGAACACCCCGCCAATCACCGGCTCGATCGTCGCGAACACGTCCTCCTGCGTCACGTAGCTCATTTCAAAGTCGAGCTGATAGAATTCGCCGGGCGAACGATCCGCCCGCGACGCCTCATCGCGGAAGCACGGTGCGATCTGAAAATAGCGGTCGAACCCCGCCACCATCAGCAGCTGCTTGAACTGCTGCGGCGCCTGCGGCAACGCATAGAACTTGCCGGGATGCAGCCGCGCGGGGACCAGGAAGTCGCGCGCGCCCTCGGGACTGGAGGCGGTCAGGATCGGGGTCTGATATTCCATGAACCCGGCCTCGATCATCCGCCGCCGGACCGAGGTGATTACGTTTGAGCGCAACATCATGTTGCGATGGATTTTGTCGCGCCGAAGGTCGATGAAGCGATAGCGCAGGCGGATGTCCTCAGGGAATTTCTCGTCGCCCGCGACCTGCATCGGCAGGACTTCGGCGGCGGACTGCACGGCGAGATCGGCGACGCGCAATTCCATCTCTCCGGTCGGCAATTTCGGATTGACGGTGCCTTCTTCGCGGACAACCACCTCCCCCGTCACTGTGATCACGCTTTCCGGCCGCACCGCCTCAGCCTGCGCGAACACCGGGGAGCCGGCAGCGAACACGCATTGCGTTATCCCATAATGGTCGCGTAGATCGATGAACAGCAGGCCGCCGTGGTCGCGTTTGGCATGCACCCAACCGGACAGGCGAGCGGTTTGGCCAGCGTCGGTAGCGCGCAGTGCGCCACAGGTGTGTGAACGGTAAGGGTGCATGGAAATCACTTCCTGATAAACGGGACGGGCCAACCATCTGGAGAAAAGACAGGGCCCACCGGCAAGGTCAAGCGTTACTCCTGCCACATCACCTTACAACTGCCTGAACCGGTGAACGCGGCGCGCTCTCTCGCCGTGGACTGGCCTTCACCGCACACCAGTGTAAAACCGTCTGATGCCCCGACACCCGATTCCCGAATTCCCACCCCCCACTGTCGTTACCGACACCGATGCCCTGGCCGCCCTCTGCCGCCGTCTCGCAGGCGAAGAGTTCGTCACCGTCGACACCGAATTCATGCGGGAGCGGACTTATTATCCCGAACTGTGCCTCGTGCAGTTGGCTGGCGAAACCGAGGTCGCAATCCTCGACACCGTTTCCGACCGCCTCGAACTCTCTCCTCTGGGAGACTTGCTTGCCAATCCGGCAGTAACGAAAGTGTTTCACGCGGCACGCCAGGATGTGGAGATTTTCGTCCATCGCTTCGATGCGGTGCCGACGCCTTTGTTCGACACCCAGGTGGCCGCGATGGTGGCCGGCTTTGGCGACCAGGTCGGCTATGATGCGCTGGTCTCCAACCTGACCGGCGGTTCGATCGACAAGGCGCACCGCTTCAGCGACTGGGCCGCCCGCCCATTGTCGCCAGCGCAAATGACCTATGCCGCCGCCGACGTGACCTGGTTGCGCGCGGTGTATCGCCGATTACGCGACCGGCTGGTCGAAGAGGGCCGCCTGTCCTGGGTTGCCGAGGAGATGGCTATCCTGACCAACCTGGCCACCTATCGCACCGATCCGGAAACCGCCTGGGAACGCCTGAAAGTCCGCGGCAACAACCGGCGTTTCCTGGCAATGGTCCGCACCTTGGCGGCGTGGCGAGAACAGGAAGCACAGCGCATCAACATTCCCCGGCAGCGTCTGCTGAAAGACGAGACGTTGATGGAAATTGCCGCCATCGCCCCTGCCAACCCCGAGGCGCTGTCGCGGGCTCGCGGGATCACCCGCGGCTTTGCCGAGGGCCGCACCGGGGCCTCCTTGCTGGAAGCGGCGGCGGCCACGATTGCCTTGCCGGAGGCCGAGCTGCCTCCAGCGCCCAGACAACGGGAAACGGCCAGGCCGTCGGCGGCTCTGGTGCAGTTGTTGAAGGTTCTGCTAACGGCGCGTTGCGAGGAAAACCAGGTGGCACCAAAACTGATCGCCTCCTCCGATGATATCGATCGCATTGCGTCGGAGGAGGCGCCGGATGTTCCCGCATTGCACGGCTGGCGGCGCGCCGTATTCGGTGAGGACGCGGTCGCCCTGCGCGAAGGCCGCCTTGCACTCGGCGTCGACGGCAAGCGTATCCAGCTGATCCCGGTTGCCTGAGACGCTCATTCTCCAGAGTTCGTAGACGGCAGCGCCACGCTCGGGCCTGACCCGAGCATCAGTGTCAGCGCCAAAGATCGACCGGAACCGACCTGATACGTGTCACAACAGATCCTCGGGTCAAGCCCGCGGATGACGGGGTCGAGCCCGAGGATGACGAGAAGCCCGGATCATGGCTCGCTTTGCACATATCGGAGCCAGCGGGAACCAATTATCAGGCGACGAGGCGTGAGATCGTGCTGTGGCTGACGTTATAACTCTCGGCAATCGTCGCCAGAGTTTCGCCTCGCTTGCGCCGCCGCAGCGCGTCCTGCTCCTGCTTCGGCGTCAGTTTCGGCTTACGGCCAAGTTTCACCCCGCGCGCCACCGCCCTCGCCTGGCCGGCTTCGGTGCGTGCGCTACGCACGTCACGCTCGAACGCCGCAATGCCTTCCAGCAACGTCAGCAGCCGGGCGCCGCGTTGGTTGCTGTCCGCCCATGGCTCGGCGAGCGAGCGGAATACCGCTTTGCGCTCGGTTATGTCGGTCAGCGTACGCAACAGATCAAGCGTCGAGTCAGCGATCTGATTCAGCCTGGCAACCAGCAGCACGTCGCCGGCGTTAAGTTGCTCGACCGCGCGCCGCCTTTGCACACGCTCCGACTTTGCATTGCCGCGCATGTCGCGATGGATTTTGTCGCAACCAGCCGATTTGAGTTGGGCTGCAACCTTCTGGCTATCGGAGGAGGAGATCATGTAGCCGTGGATCATTGTGTCATTCCATGAAGAGCCTGACCGATTCGGGAATCGGCCGATTGATGGGATACCCACTCCAAATGACGCGACCGCGCCAGCGAAGTCAATACATTCGCACCGATAACGTTCTCACAGCGGGTTGGTTTCAATCGCCTTGCGGTGTCGGATCGGAAGCGATGTGAACCGCGGCAGCGGCAGGAGCCATGCGATCCGCATGATGCCGCGGGATATTTGGGGTGATGCGCCGAACATACAAGCACCATACCACCTCGGCTGGTGCATTGAACGAGATTTCTGGTGATTCACGGCTTTTTCATGGCCCCGAGGCACCCCGCTGCAGCTCGCCGGGCCATGCCGACTGCGTTCCTGGGCTGTTTCGAAATGCAATATTAATCTGGATTCCCGCCGCCGGTCGCCATTGGCCGGAACGCCGCGCCAGCCGTCGGGTCGCAACCGGGCAACCGTCAACGTCACATCGACACAGTTTTGCGCAAGGCTGCGAACCGAACCTCATGCGCCGGCGTGGTCGCACCGCGCAGAAATTAAGCATTTGGCCACCAGGCCCCATGCCGCACGGCCCACTGACAGCAACCAAAAGCCATCATTGACGCGCACCGGGATGGTTCAATCTGGCATGGACGTGAACAAAACCTGAAGATTGCACGTCGTAAACAAAACCTTACCCGCGGAATTTACATACGTGTGTACCCGCACCCGGGCTCACCCACCACCGAGCCACGAGCTTACCCGCAACGCCCCACCTTGCCACCGCCGGGCAAGGACTCCAGGGCTTTCGAGGCGCACCGCCGACCGGCCTGGTTGAGGCCACCAAAAACGTCACAACCAGACGCTTGCGGAACCCGGCGCGCACTCTTATGAGGGGGCGTCAAGGTCGCGGAAAGGCCACAGGTCCATGGCACTTGACACTCCCAACGAACATCGATCCCTCCTTTCCAGCCGGGTGGAGGAGGCTTTGGCCTTCGACGACGTCCTGGTCGTGCCGGCCTATTCTCAGGTTTTGCCCGCAGCAACCAATACGCGGACCCGGCTGACACGCGGAATCTGGCTGAATATCCCGCTGATTTCGGCTGCGATGGATACCGTCACCGAAAGCTCCATGGCGATCGCGATGGCGCAGCTGGGTGGGATGGGCGTGATTCATAAGAATCTGACGCCGGAGCAGCAGGCCGCCAACGTCCGCCAGGTCAAGAAATATGAGTCCGGGATGGTGGTGAACCCGCTGACCGTGCATCCGGATCAGACCCTCGGCGAACTGATGGCGCTGAAAAAGACCCATAACATCAGTGGTTTCCCGGTGGTAGAACGAGGCACTAACCGGTTGGTCGGGGTGGTCACCAATCGCGATGTCCGCTTCGCCACCGACCCGGCGATCAAAGTCTATGAACTGATGACCCGCGACAACCTGGTGACCATCAGCCCTGACGCCGCACCCGAGGAGGCGCGCCGGCTATTGCATCGCCACCGGCTCGAGAAGCTTCTGGTGGTCGACGACAGCTACCGCTGCGTCGGCCTGATCACGGTCAAGGACATGGACAAGTCCGAGCTCCACCCCCTTGCCAACAAAGATGAACTGGGGCGACTGCGTTGTGCCGCCGCCACCGGCGTCGGCGCCGAGGGCATCGAACGGGCGCTGGCTCTGATCGAGGCCGAGGTCGATATTATCGTGGTCGATACCGCGCACGGTCATTCCCAGGGCGTATTGCGGGCGGTCGAGGCGATCAAAACGAGTTCCAATGCTGTGCAGGTGATCGGCGGCAACGTGGCGACCCCGGAGGGAGCCCGGGCGTTGATCGGGGCCGGCGCGGACGCGGTTAAAATTGGCATCGGGCCTGGCAGCATTTGCACCACACGGGTGGTGGCCGGTGTCGGCGTGCCGCAATTCACCGCCGTCCTGGAAACCGCCGCCGCGTGCCGCGAGCAAAACATTCCGGCGATCGCCGACGGCGGCATGCGCACCAGCGGCGACATCGTCAAGGCGATCGCCGCCGGAGCCGACGCAGTGATGGTCGGCAGTCTGCTCGCCGGCACGGATGAGGCGCCGGGCGAGGTGTTCCTCTACCAGGGCCGATCGTACAAATCGTACCGCGGTATGGGCAGTATCGGCGCCATGGCGCGGGGCTCAGCGGATCGGTATTTCCAACAGGATATAAAGGACCAGCTCAAACTGGTGCCCGAGGGAGTGGAGGGCCGCGTCGGCTACAAGGGCGCGGTCGGAAACGTGGTGCATCAGCTGGTCGGTGGGCTGCGCGCGGGCATGGGTTATACCGGCAGCGCCGACATTGAGGCGTTGCAGTCCAATACCCGCTTCCGCCGGGTCACCGGCGCCGGTCTGCGGGAGAGTCACGTGCACGACGTCTCGATCGATCGGGAAGCGCCGAATTATCGGCAGGACTGAAGCGGCCGGCGGCGTGCGGTTGCACAGTTCAGTAGCCCGGGCTGGATCACGACGACAACCGACGGCAACTCGGTCGGGGAAACATAACAAAACGGTCTGGCTCGGAACGGCGGTTGCCTGCAATCGCCGCCGCCGGCGGGCAATTCAATGACAGCGTGGGCATTGCCCATACCGGCTTGTATGATTACGCGCACTCGAAGCTGCGTGATACGGGACTAAATCATCCTTGCCAGCGACCTGGACCGACTTTGGCGCTGCGCCGAGGGAGTGACCTTCGCTGGCTGTTCAATCGGCGTCGGGAGCTCCCGGATTTGCTCAATCTGCGTGCTCCCCGCCGGGGCGAGCCAACGCAGCAACGCATCGCTTTGCATCGGTCGGCCAAAATACCAACCCTGACCGACATCGCAGCCAACGTCGCGCAACCGATCGCTGACCGCCTCGGTCTCGATGCCCTCTGCCACGACGTTCATGCCCAGTTGGCGGGCCAGTGCTACGGTGGCGCGGACCAGTTTCCAGGCATCCGGATCAGTGCGGCAGACGCCGATGAAGGAACGGTCGATCTTCAGTTCCGCGAACGGCATCCGCAGCAACGACGCGAATGAGGTGTAGCCGGTTCCAAAACTATCGATCGAAACTCGCACGCCTTTGGTGCTTAGTCTGGTCAACAGCTCGGTGGCCGCGGGCGGGCTCGAGATCAGCGTGCTTTCCGTTACTTCGGCGATCAGTGCACCTGCCGGCAGGCAGTTTTCATTGAGGATTGACTCGACCATTGGCAACAGCGCCGGATCGGCCAATACGCGTGGCGAGAGGTTCACTGCAACGCTGCAGTCGGGCCGTATTTCCCGCCATTGCCGGCAGGCGACGATGGCATCTTCCAGGATCCGAAACGTCAGTCTGCGGATCAGATCCGACTGCTCTGCCACAGGAACAAATAGATCAGGCGGGATGACGCCAAGCGTCGGGCTGTGCCAGCGGGCCAGGGCCTCAACGCCGACGATCTCACCGGTGGCGAGGTCGGTTTTCGGCTGATACTCGGTATGCAGTTCACCATCCCTCAGTGCCTGATCCAGTTCCTGGGCGGTCGGGTAACTGGTTGTCAGGCGCTTTGCCGAACGCGGGTGCGGCGGATTTGATAGCAACAGAGCATGCAGCCGGTACGGATCGATTGGCCTTGCCAAAATGCCCGCGACCCGAAGCCCGAAATCGCGTGCTGACTGCAACGAATCTGCCTGGATTGCATCTGCCGTGCCCGAAACGAAAATCAGCGCCGGATCAACATGACCGCGCCGCAGATTGCGCAACAGCCGCATGACGCCAGGCTGGCCCAGTGCGAGGTCGATAACCACGACGTTGTGTCGACGAGCGGCGAATTTATCGACCGCTTCCCCGGAATTGTCAGCTATATCGGCCTGCCAACCAAGCATCTCGACGCAACGGGCCAGAATCATGCGCTGGATCGGTTCTTTGTCGACAACCAGTACACGAAATGCTACTGCCTGCGTGCCGTGCAGATGGATCATGTCAGGTCCTCAACGTGGACTAAAAAGCTATACGATGAAATTTCCGGCCGTGACTAAGTAGCCGTCAATAATCGGTTCTTCGGTCTGGTGTACATTACTTTGAATATTTGGTCGATACGCTCCGTTGCTGCGGCAAGGAAGTCGGCCAGGCTGAGCCAATGCGGTGCAGACTCCCCGCCTGGACAGGCGATCGCAATCAGGCTGGAACCCGGCGTCGTGGTAGTGCGTACAAAGCGAGATAGCTGAATTGAACCAGTATCCAAATGATCCCGCCGCACTATCATGGTTGGCCTCCCCCGGTGTCATGACAGGTCGGTTCCCGGGCGCAATCGCCGTAGACCGTTCCGATGTAGGGAGTTTGACACCAACTTCCTTGCAACTTCACTTCATGTCTTGTTGTTGCGGGATATTCTCGAAATTGGTACAGAATCGCTTCGCCAACCGCACTGCAGCAAAAATCGGCCCTACTCGTCAGACGTGGCGAGTGCCTCGCCTGACCTCGGGTCGAAGCAGGGCCTAGACCGATCGCCAGATGGCGGAGCGGCGTGGCGAACGGGTGCGGAATACTGTATCAATCGCGCCATGGGACAGATCCGCGCGGTGGTATTCGACGCGTATGGCACGCTACTCGACTTCCACTCGGCCATGGCGCGCCATGCGCCGCGACTGGGTGCCAACTGGCCGCAGATCAGTGCCGACTGGCGGCAAAAGCAGCTGGAATACAGTTGGGTTCGCAGTCTTGCCGGACCTGACCAACACCGCGATTTCTGGCACCTCACCGAAGACGCGCTGGCCTGGACCGCGGCCCGCCATGGGATTACCGATACAACGGTACTGACCGATGTGCTCCTGGCCTATCGCCAGCTCGATGCTTACCCCGAGGTTCCGGCGCTGTTGCGGCAAATTCGCGACTGGCGGTTATCGAGAGGAATCCTTTCCAATGGCGAACCCGACATGTTGGCTGATGCAGTCCGCACCGCTGGGTTAGATGACTTATTGGATTTCGTTCTCAGTGGTGAGACTGTAGGCGTATTTAAACCCGCCCCGCCGGTTTACCGTTTGGCAAAAGAGCAGCTTGGGCTGCCCGCCAACCAGATCGCCTTCGTCTCATCGAATGCCTGGGATGCATTCGGCGCGCATGCTTTCGGGTTTCAGGTATTCTGGATCAACCGGACCAACCAGCCGGACGAATATGGCCTGCGTCAGGTCGTCACCGAACTGACCGATCTTGCCGCATTGCCGGGCGCCCTGAACTCGCGCAGCGCAGCGTGACACAGGCCGGACGCCTTGAGGCGGCGATCACACTGCTGGAAGCGATCGAGGCCACGCCATCCCGCCCCGCCGATGCGGTGGCGAACGACTTCTTTCGCGAGCGGCGCTTCATTGGCTCCGGTGACCGTCGGTCAGTGTCGGAGCGCGTGTGGCGCGTGCTGCGAGCGCGGCGGCGATTGACGTGGTGGCTGCCGAAGCCAACGCCTCGGCTGTTGGTCGCGGCGTCGCTGCTAACCGAGGGATGGTCCTTGGCCGGAGTCGCCGAATCATTCTCCGGCGATCGTTTCGCTCCTGCCGGACTGGAGCGCAACGAATATAACGCACTGCGGAAGATCGAGGGCCGGGCCATCGATCGTTCCGAGATGCCCGATGCGGTGCGCTTCGAATTGCCGGACTGGCTGTATCCACTTCTGTCGGCGCAGTATGGCGGTGATCTCGCAGCCGAAATGTTGGCGCTACGCGATCCCGCGCCACTGGACCTGCGTGTCAACATTCTGAAGGGAACCCGGGAGGAAGCTTGTGCCGCACTGGCGGTGGAGGGCTGGGAAACCCGGCCGACGCCGCTCTCGCCCTGGGGCCTGCGGATCGATGCCCGCCGCCCGGTCACGACCGGTGCGGCATTTCAGTCGGGCCTGGTGGAGATCCAGGACGAAGGCAGCCAACTGGTTGCCGCGCTGACCGACGCGCGGCCAGGAATGCGAGTAGTCGACTGGTGTGCCGGAGCCGGCGGCAAGACCTTGGCGCTGGCGGCGATGATGGGGAACCGTGGCCAAATCGTTGCGTGCGACGTATCAGCGTTTCGGTTGGAGAGTGCGGTGCGGCGATTGCGACGAGCCGGCGTGAGCAATGTCGAACGTCATCTGGTGCAGCCCGGCGATAAGTGGGCAAAGCGGCGCGCCGGAACGTTCGATCGGGTGCTGGTCGATGCACCCTGTACCGGGACCGGAACATGGCGGCGCAATCCGGATGCGCGGCACCGTTTGACCGAACAAGACCTCTTGGAATTAGTGCGGAAACAGTCCAGCATCCTCGACGCCGCAAGGAGGCTGGTCCGCATCGGCGGTCGTCTGATCTATGCGACGTGCTCCCTGCTGGAACAGGAGAATGAGGGACAGGTGTCCGCGTTTCTGATCCGTCATCCAGAGTTTGTGCTGGTGCCGCTGGCGAAGGCGTGGGCTTTGCCCGGGGCTGCACTGCAAGGAGATATGTTGTCGCTGACGCCGGCGCGGCATGGCACCGATGGGTTCTTCGCTGCCGTGCTGGAGCGACGCACGTGATCGCGATCCGCAAGGCGCGGCCGGCCGACGCGGTAGCGATCGCGGCGGTGCACGTGGCGGCGTGGCGCAACACCTATCCGGGGATATTGCCGGACGCGTTTCTGGCGAAATTGTCGGTCTCGCGTCAGGCGGTGTATTACGACCAGGCGATCCGCAGCGGCACCGGCGTCCTGGTGGCAATCGCCTCCGGCGTGGACGTGGCACCGGGCAGCGCGGCGCGGATCATTGGCTTCACCACGGCCGGCAGAGCGCGCCGTAGTGAGATCAGCGGCCAGATGCTCGGTGAGGGCGAGGTCGAAACGCTGTATGTTCTGGACGACTGGCGCGAGCGTGGCGTCGGCCGCCGCTTACTACGCGCTGCCGCCGGGCATTTGGCCGAGGCGGGTTGCAAATCGGCGTATCTTTGGGTGTTGCGCGACAACCCGAGCCGGTGGTTCTACGAGCGGCTCGGCGGCCGGTCCGTGGCCGAGGCAGTGATCCAGGTTGCCGGCCAGGGTGTGGTGCAAACCGCGTTTGTGTGGGACCCGATCGAGCGCCTGCTGGCGGCGTCGCCACAGAGTTCGTAACGACAGGATCCCCGGCGTTTGACCGAAGCGCACCCGTTAATTGCGTTTGGCGTCACGCAGCAAGATCAGGGTGATCCGCCGGTAGCAGCTCCTGCAGCAACGGTCCCAGATATTGCCGATAGTCCCGCCAGCGGCCGATCGAGCTTCGATAGATTTCCTGCCGCACCTGAATGGCACTGGCAGTGCGCACCCGCCGATCGGTTTGATGAAACCGCAGTCAATGCGGGTCCCAACCCAGTCCGCAATGGGTGAGGATACGGCGTGAGGCCGCCTCAAGGTCGCCGACGACGTCCTCGTAGCGAACCTCGAGCATCCGGCCCTCCGGAAGGACATCGTGCCAATGGTCCATCAGTTTCTGATAGCGCAGGTAAAATCG
>Ga0187867_10002874_pt1 | contig 14076 bp, 11 predicted proteins | sample June2016WEW_13_1_FD_132976 | JGI IMG/M metagenome (GOLD analysis project Ga0187867, IMG submission 132976) | Peatland microbial communities from SPRUCE experiment site at the Marcell Experimental Forest, Minnesota, USA - June2016WEW_13_10 | ecosystem: Environmental > Terrestrial > Soil >... | reverse complement strand
TTTGCCTCTGCGCCGCCGTGGCACGGCGGCCATGTTAGGCCTACCGATGGGGCGCTGGCCCAGTTTTGAGGCAACAGAGGAGCATTCCATTCCGTTCCTCGTCGTGCCACGATCGTGTCGCGCTCGATCCAGAATGGCCGCAGTCAAATGAGCCAGTTCCGTGTATTTCTTTCCGCCGTGACCAGCGAGTTTGGTTCAGCGCGCGACGCGCAGGCCAACGACCTGCAGTCGCACGACGTGACCGTGCGCGTTCAGCGCAGCTTCCGCCATGACGGCCAGGCCGGGACGTTGCTGCACAAGCTGCGCAATTACATCGAGCAATGCGATGCCGTGATCCGCCTGGTCGGGTCGCGGTGTGGGGCGGGATTTCCGACACCGATAGAGGCGAAACCATTCATCGGCGAGCTGCCGGTGGGCATCTCCGAGGCATCCTATACGCAGTGGGAACTGTTTTTCGCTCGTCACTTCGGCAAACAACCGCTGATCTATTTCGCGACAGAAAGGTTCGACCGCGATCAGCCCGACGCTTCGCCCGACGATCGTCCCTACCTGCAAACCGCGTTCATCGCGCATCTGGAATCGCTCGGCCTGCAACGGTCCGATGTCAGAAATGTCGATGATTTCCGGGCCGCCGCGTTGCGGGACCTGCTTCGGGCGCCGCTGCCACAAGCCGTGTCAACTCAGATCAAGCAAACGCTCGGCGGCATCGCCAAACCCATCCTCCTCCCTTATCCAACCCTGGGCAGCTTATTCAAAGGCCGCGACGCCTTCATGGCCCGGCTGCGCGCCAGCCTCACCCGCGCCGACGGCGGCGCCGCGGCCATCGCCAGCCGAGCCGTCCACGGCATGGGCGGCATCGGCAAAACCCGCGCCGCCGTCGAATATGCCTGGGCGCATCGCGACGCCTACACCGCCCTGATCCTGCTGGACGCCGAGACACCGGACAAACTGCAAACCGCGCTCGCCGCCCTGGTTGGTCCGCTGCGGCTGGCGGCCCAGGCCACGCCCAACGAGACGGAGCGGACGGAGGCCGCGCTGGACTGGCTCAACGCGAACCCCGGTTGGTTGCTGATCCTGGACAACATCGACACCCCGCTGGCGCTGGAGGTCGCGCATCGCTTGCTCGGGCGGCTTGGCGGTGGCGGGCATGTGGTGCTGACCAGCCGGCAGGCAAACTTTCCTCGCGGTGTGGAGCGGCTGGACCTGGATGTGCTCAGTCTCGACGACGCCACCGCGTTTCTGCTGGAGGCCACCCCCGCCCGGCGCGCCGCGGCGGACGACGCAGCCGAGGCGAGGGCGCTGGCCGGGGATCTGGGCCGGTTGGCGCTGGCGCTGGAGATGGCGGCGGCGACAATCGAGGCCCGCCGCCTGAGTCTGACCGCCTATCGCGCGCTATGGCAGGGCAACCGGGCGCGCGCCGTCGGCTGGGCTAGGCAAGAGATCACCGGCTATCACCACGCTGTGGCGGAAACCTGGCGGACCTCGGTGGATCAACTGACGCCGGAGGGCAGCACTCTGCTGGAACGAATCGCGTTCCTGGCGCCCGAGCCGGTGCCGGTGTCGCTGCTCGGCGTGGCGGTGCCAGGGGTCTCGGGCGGGCCGGACGCGCACGCTGCGCTCGACGACCTGGCCACCTATTCGCTCGCCACACGCGACGCAGAGGGTGAGACGTTCCTGGTCCACCGTCTGGTGCAGGACGTGACGCGCCGCGGCCTGGTGGAGGCGGGCACGGAAAGGCAGCGGCTGACCGAGGCGCTTGGCTGGGTCAACGCGGCTTTCGTTGGAGATGCCCAGGACGTGCGCAGTTGGCCCGTGCTCGATCCGCTCGCCCCGCACGCTGAGGTGCTGGCGTGGCAGGCGGACCATGCGGCAATTGCCGAGCCGACGGCACGGTTGATGGGTGCGCTGGACATGCTTTTTGACGCGAAAGCCCAACACATGCGTGCGGAAACCTTCAGTCGCCGTGCGCTGGCGATCGACGAGGCGAAACTGGGCGCCGATCATCCGACCGTGGCGAGCCGCCTCAATAACCTCGCCGTATTACTCCGGGCCACCAACCATCTGGCGGAGGCGGAACCGCTGATAGGCCGCGCTGTGGTGATTTACCTGACCTTCGAATGTCAGACCGGCCACACCCATCCCAACCGAGACACCGCGTTGGCCTGGTATCGACACATACTGACCGCGACGGGCCACGACGAAGCCGCGATCCGCGCCGCGATCGCGTCCGCCCACCGCGAGGCCGGCCTGGGCTGAGAGGCACCAGGCCCACCGCCCGAAGAACTCTGTGGCTCTGTGGTAATGCTTACCTTCGCGTCAGCCACTCCGACCCAACCTTTCCCATCCAACCGTCGATTCACCAATCCTTAATCCGCCTCAGGCAAGCATAACCACAGAGCCACAGAGCCACAGAGCCGCAGAGATTTCATGGACCTCATCGACGACGGTGATCTGACACGGCGGGTGATTGGTTGCGCGATCGAGGTTCATCATCACCTCGGTCCTGGGCTGCTCGAATCGATTTATGAAGCCGCGCTTTGCCATGAGCTGTCGCGCGCCGGCATCGCGTTCGTCAGGCAGCGCAAACTCAGAGTGAAATACCAGGGCGTTGACCTGGCCTGCGAGTTCGTCCTCGATCTGGTCGTCGAAGGCGTGCTGGTGCTGGAGATCAAGGCCGTGGCCCAGTTGCTGCCGATCCACGAAGCGCAGTTGCTGACGTATTTGCGGATCAGCGGGCTGCCGCTTGGTTTGTTGCTGAATTTCAACGAGGTCCGGTTGAAAGACGGCATCCGAAGACGCCGTCTGTCCCCCATTCCGACAGCGGAGAAATCGAAATGATCGCCTGGAAGGCACGCGCCCGGCCACTCGAAGAACTCTGCGGCTCTGTGGCTCTGTGGTAAAGCTTACCCACGCATCAACACATCGAGGCGGATAAGTTGGACTCCCCCTCGGCTGAGCAAAACTCCGCTACAGGCCTCAGGCAAGCGTTACCACAGAGCCGCAGAGCCGCAGAGAATTCTTACAAGGCATTGGCGACGGTGCTGGCCTATGGGTGACACGCCAGCCGCGATCCCTTACAGCGGTCCGATATCGAGCGAAGCGAATTTCGATCCGGCATGGACGAAGAAACCATAACCTTCACCGCGGTGCACGACGGCCTCCCGCCGAGGCAACGTGCCATTGCCATGCTCGCGGTGGGCATTGCGGTCAGCATTTCCGTCCTCGTTGGATCGATCGCCAATATCGCGCTGCCGACGATCGCTCGCGACATGAACGTCACGCCCGCAGAGTCGATCTGGGTGGTCAATGCCTATCAGCTCGCCGTCACCGTCTGTCTCATGCCCTGTGCTTCCCTGGGCGATGTCTACGGCCACCGGCGAGTCTACATCTGGGGTCTGGTGTTTTACACGCTCGGGTCGCTGCTCTGCGCGATGGCGCCGAGCATGACGGTGCTGGTTGCCGCCCGCGTCCTGCAGGGCTTCGGCGGTGCCGGCATCATGAGCGTTAACGGCGCACTGGTCCGCTTCATTTTCCCGAGGGCGCAGCTGGGGCGAGGCGTCGGCTACAACGTGTTGGTGGTGGCGGCGTCCTCGGCGGCGGGCCCGTCGGTTGCGGCGGCGATCATGTCGTTCGGATCGTGGCCGTGGCTGTTCGCGGTGCAGGTGCCGTTCGGTGCGCTTTCCTGGTGGCTGTCACTGCGTTATTTGCCGCGGTCGCCGCCGTCAGGTCACAAATTCGACCCGGCCAGCGCGGTGTTGAACGCGATCGCGCTTGGCATGTTCATTCCGGGTCTGGACGGCATCGGCCGCGGTCAGTCGGCAGCCATCGTCCTGCTGGAGCTGTCGATCGGCGTCGTCTTCGGCACAATTTTCCTCAGGCGGCAACTGACGCTTCGCGCGCCGATGCTGCCGGTCGATTTGTTTCGCCGACCGGTGTTTGCGTTGTCGGTCGCCACCGCGGTCTGTGTGCATGGCGCGGCGATGATCACACTGATCACGCTGCCGTTCTATTTCCAGTACGTCGAAGGTATGTCGCCGATTGAGATCGGCATGTTGATTACGCCATGGCCCGCGGTGCTGGTCATTGTCGCTCCGATCGCCGGCCGTCTCGCCGATCGTTACCCTGCCGGACTGTTGGGCGGCCTCGGTCTGGCGGTTATGACCGTCGGTTTGCTGCTCGTGCTGTTTTTGCCGGAGCACGCCAGCCGATTGGACATCGCCTGGCGGATGGCCGTGTGCGGCACGGGCTTTGGTTTCTTCCAGTCGCCCAACAATCGTCTGCTGATCGGCAGTGCACCGCCCGACCGGGCAGGGGCGGGCAGCGGCATGGTCTCGACCGCGCGGCTGGTGGGTCAGACCACCGGAAGCGCACTGGTCGCGGTTGTGCTGGGCCTGACGCATGACGCCGCCCACCCGGTGGTGCTCGGCACGCACGTAGCAATCGCTGTCGCTGCCGGGCTTGCGGCGCTTGGCACGGCGTTGAGTTGGGCACGGCTGGCGAACCGGTAATCGTCGGCGGTTGAGGTAACAACAATCTGGTCTTGAATTCTTCCTCAAATACCGACAGGGACCTCGGCGAACACAGAAAGAATTAAATTCAGAGAAACCGAGAGGCAGAGGACATAGAGACGAAGCACAATCGGGTCTGAATGCCGGTCAGTACTACACACCCGAACACTGGATGACGTTGCGGCCTGGCGTGTTTGTCGCTGTCTCAATCTTCCGCGTGCATCGCTTTCAAACACGAAACTACTTCGCAACGACACCAACCTCGCCAGGTCCGCCTACCTCGAACAGCTGCACCCACGCTCAATCCTTGCCCGCCATCGCGTACTCTCGGGTCTCGCCGAACTCAAGCACATCGAACTCGTGTTCCGCCACGCCAGCCTCTGCCCGAGCCTCCCGCAACGCCACCACCGGCGCATCGATAGCTTCGTCGGTCAGCTGGAACGTCCCGAAATGCATGCCCAGGCTGCGGCAGGGCCGGATGTCGAGATGCGCCCGCACCGCCTCAGACGGATCGACATGGTTGCGCCGCATGAACCATCGCGGCTCGTAAGCCCCGATCGGTAACAGCGCGAGATCGATCTGCGGGAACCGCCGGCCAATTTCGGCGAAGTGCGGACAATAACCGGAATCTCCGGCAAAGTACACCGTCGCCCCATTGGCCTCGACCACGAACCCGCCCCACAGCGAACGATCGCGGTCACGCAGCGTGCGCGCCGAAAAATGCTGCGCCGGCACATAAGTGACCCGCGCACCCGCGAGCTCGGTACTGTCCCACCAATCCAGTTCCACCGCTGATCGCATCCCCGCCTTCGCCAGATGGCGCGCATTGTGCAGTCCGGTCGCAACCGGCGGAGCCCACCGCTTTCGCACCTCCCGCAACGTCGGCAAATCCATGTGATCGTAATGATTGTGCGAGACCAACAGCAGGTCGACACCCGGCAGCGCATCCAGGGTCTGTCCAGGCCGTCGCGCCCGCCGCGGGCCGGCAAACGAAACCGGGCTACAACGCTCCGACCAGATCGGATCCGTGAGCACCCGCAGAGCGCCGATCTGCACCAGGAACGTCGAATGACCAATGAAAGTCGCGGCAATTCGGTCGTGCGCAGCGTGGCCCGGAGGCGGGAAGAAGGGCACCTCGACCTGCTCCGGCCACGGCTCCTTGCGCCGTTCGCGCCGCCAACGGCGGACTTCGCTGGCGGTCCTGGGACGCGGGGCATGTGGATTGAAGAAGCGGCGTCCGTCGAAGTGATCGGTGCCCGCCAGCAAGTGCGAGTTCAGGTTCGGCGATCCATCCATGCATCTGATCCTATGCCGCGCAAACAGAAAATTTCTCAGGGACCGGCCCGATTCCGGGCCATTGCCGCGGCGCGTGGAAATGACTTCGACGCGCTCGGAAGATGCTTGGTTGCTCAAGGCCGGGGGACGCTCAGGGCAGGCGCGCCACCCGCTCGCCTAGTAGAGTGAAGAACCCGTCCGCGTCCAACGTTTCCAGCACGACCGCGTTGTGCGCGTCGCCGGTGCGGTCCCAGCGGTCGATCACGGTCCGGCCTCGGCCAATGCCGGGTCCCAGATCGACCCGCGCCGAGCAGGAGCATGTGGTAAAAAGGTCCGGCCACAGCAACCACGCAATGGCACAAGGATCGTGTAGCGGCGCCCCTGGCAAACGCCGCGACTGTGGGACGCTCGCCTGGATGTCGCACATTGCCGCCAGGCAGAGCCCTGCGCCAAGGGCTCGCAACACCGAGAGACGGCCCGGGGTTACCAGAGCCTGAGCGGTCAGCTCCAACGTGGCGAACACCACCGGCCGGCCGCAGGCCAACAGCACGGCAAGCGCCTCCGGGTCGTTCAGCGCGTTGAATTCGGCGGCCGGCGTGGCATTGCCCTCGGCCCAGGCGCCGCTCATGAGCACAATCTGGGCAACGTTGGCGGCAAGTTCAGGCTCGGTCATCAACGCCAGCGCCAGGTTGGTCGCGGGCGCGATGCCGACCAGCGTCACTGGCTCCCGCGTGGTCCGCAGGATGCGCCGAATTGCGTCGGCTGCCAGTTCCGGCGCCGGTTGTCCACCATCCGGCAGCACGATCCCGCCGAGACCGTCGATGCCATGCACCCGCGGTTCATTGACGAACGAGCCCAGCAACGGCCGGTCGGCGCCCCGATAAACCGGGACACCAGAGCGCGCGAGCCTGACCAATGCCAACGTATTCGCCAGCGTGCGATCCAGCCCGACATTGCCCCCGGCGACCGTAATGGCACGCAGCTCGAGCTCGGGCGAGGCCAGGGCAAGTAGAATTGCCACCGCATCATCCGTGCCGGTATCGCAGTCCAGAATAATGGGCGTGGCCATGGTATCTCCTCCTTGGCGCGGGGACATCACGATGGCACTCGGATGGGGGCGATGCCAGTCGTGTGGCAATGTCTCGAACAGAACGTCCGTAACGGCTGAAATCGGCGCGATGCATCCGCGGACTCGAATGCAAATGTTTATGATAGATTGCCGCGTGTCACATCGGACTTTCCCGCTATCGGACTATCCCGAAGGTCAACCAGGCAGAAACCAATGCACCGGCTGCGTGTCTGACGCGAGCGCTGCGCCAGGCCGTTGAACGGCAATGAAGCCTGTATCAGATCGGACAGTTCGCTGTACCTTCCGTCTGCTTTGCGGCGAGCCTCGAAAGTGCGGGTGCGATCAAACCGCAGCCCTTCCAACCCCAGTAGATGCGATGATGGAGGATCAGCCCGCCACCGATTTCCATGACCTCGACGAGGTCTACCTGGTCGCCGTCGGGTGCCTGGCGCGGATATTCCCAAACCAGCATTCGCCGGCCGTCGGTCAGCCACTCGCCCGTGCGATACCAGCGCACCAGGTCGTTTGGCCGCCTCTGCGCGCCCTCCTCAAAAAAATGGCGCAGTTCAGCGTGGCCGCGTAGGATTCCATCCAATTTTCCATCGAGGATCGCCGGGACAAGCGGGCTCTCCAATATGGCTTCCTCGGCGTAGAGGGCGAGCAACCCCTCCGTATCGCGAGCGATTGCCTTCGCGTGCCACTCCCGGTGGATACGCTCACAATCGGCTCCGAAGCCGCCCTGTTGTCGCGCGTATTGGTCCTGGTCCATGGCCTCGTTCCTTTTATGGCGTCAGGGTAGGTAGATGGTGCGCGGTTGCCATATGTCACGTTCCGACGCGGTACCTGTGCGAGTCGCGCTCCACCAGGACCCGCGGACGAAGGCCAATCAAGTCCCGAACATTACAGCGTGCGGTATCTTGCGGCCGCAGTGGCAAGGTTGGTTCCGGGGGGCATCTTACACGGCGACCGGGAGGCAGGTCGCCCAACCCGCTGCGCCGCCCTCTGGGGTTGGCCACTGCGGCGGAGTCTCCGGTGTCCGCAAAGATCGTGTGGTATGGTATGATGCTCCGTATGACCACCGACGCCGATCCTCTCGCCGACTGTCGCGCGGCCTATGCGCATAAGGTGCTGGCGCGGTACGGCACCAACGATCCCGCGGTCGAGGCCGCATTCGGAAAGGTTCCTCGTGAGGCGTTTCTGGGGCCGCCACCCTGGACGTTCGGCACCGGCGGCCCGAGGTCCTGGTCCCAGACGAGCGAGCCTGAGTCGTTGTACCAGGACTTGTTGGTCTCGCTGGATCGCGCCAAAGGCATCAATAACGGGCAACCGTCGCTGCATGCGTTGTGTATCGCGGCGCTGCACCTGACCCGCACCGACCAAGTGCTGCATATTGGTGCCGGCACTGGCTATTACACGGCGATTTTGGCCGAGCTGGCCGGTTCAGTGGACGCCAACGAGATCGAAGCCGCACTCGCCGCCCAGGCGGTGCACAATTTGGCGCCCTGGCCGAGCGTGACGGTGCACGCGGAAAGCGCGACGGGACGGCCGTTGCCGGAGGCGAACGCGATCTACGTCAGCGCCGGCGCGACGCATCCTGACTCGTTCTGGCTCGACGCCCTACGCGACGGTGGCCGGCTACTGTTTCCACTGACCGGCGAGGACAGCTGGGGCGGCATGTTGCTGGTCACCCGACTGGGCCAGGAGTTCGCCGCCCGCTTCTTGTCAAAATGCGGCTTCATCGATTGTGCCGGACTGCGCGACCCGGTTACCGCCGCTCGTCTGGCGGAGGTGTTTCGCGCCGGTGGCAAGGAGCAGGTCCGCTCCCTGACACGCCAGCCGCCACGCGGTGCGACGATCTGGTTCGCCGGTGACGGCTGGTATCTTTCGACCGACCCGCCTGCAGCCGGGGCAGCACCATGAGTGATCGCGTTCTCGTGACGGTTCCGTTATTGAAAGAGGCGCTGGAGCCGCCGCCGCCCACCCGGGTAAGGGCGTTTAAGCGGCATCTGGTTCAATCGCTGCGCGATCTGCGCATCGCCAAACGGCCGGAGCGGCTGGTGCAGCGAACGACGCCCGAACCGTCCGGCTTTACCGCCGCCGTGCTCCAGGCAGGATGTGCCACGTGTCAGGGCCATTGCTGCAAAGGTGGCGGCGACCACGCCTACATCGATCAGCGGACCATGGCGCGGGTGCGGCGTGACAATCCCGAGCTGGATGCCCGCGCCATCATCGGGCTGTTTCTGGCCCGCCTGGCGCCTTTGGCGTATCGCAACTCGTGTCTGTTTCATGGCGCGGCAGGCTGCACGCTTGGCCGCGGATTACGGGCAGAATTGTGCAATGCGTATTATTGCAATGGACTTCAGGAGTTTTTGCAGCGCGAAGAGGTTCCGGAACGAGTCCAGATTGTCGCGACACGGAATGGAATTGAGCGGCGCTCGACGGTTTTGTCGCGCGTTGACCACCACACATGAAGCTGGGGGCGTAACAGAGCGGCCTCGGTATGCACGTTGCGTGGAGCAGTGTCACCAAACTGTTAAACCTGCTCGCTCTTGACTTTTGCGATCCTTATTCCGATACCGGGTTTGTTCCGGGCTGGCTCGCGCGCGACGTTCTGCCATGCACCCGGTTGTCGCGAATCGCTCCGCGGCCCTCAAAACGACTGGATACAATTTGACTGACACAGATCCCGCCCAGGTGGAGCAGGACGAAATCTTGTCCGGACCGAAACAGTCCGCGGCGGGACATGACCCGAATAACTCGGATGAGACTTCCCTGGTCGCCGTTGAGCCTGGCGTCGGGGTGGATAACGCTCCGGCGGGAGAAGCTGCCGGCGAACCGGATGACCCCGACGAATATCAGTACGACGATGACGACGATGATCTGGAACAGGGTCAGGACGCGGCATATGCAGCGCATCTCGCTGCGTCGGACGAACCGGCTCGCGCCGTTTTCGCCGATCTCGGATTGTCCGATGAAGTGCTCCGGGCGATCGCCGACATGGGATATCGGCATCCGACGCCGATTCAGGAACAGGCCATTCCGGTCATTTTGATGACCCGCGATGTGCTCGGCGTGGCGCAGACCGGCACCGGCAAGACCGCGGGTTTCACATTGCCGATGCTGGACATTCTGGCCGGCTCACGGGCGCGGGCGCGGATGCCGCGCAGTTTGATCCTGGAACCGACCCGCGAACTCGCCTTGCAGGTGGCCGAGAATTTTGTGCAATACGGTAAGTACTTGAAACTTACCCATGCGCTGATCATAGGCGGTGAGAGCATGTCCGATCAAAAGGACGTGCTCAATCGCGGCGTCGATGTGCTGATCGCCACGCCCGGCCGGCTGATCGACATGTTCGAGCGTGGCACCATCCTGCTGACCGACACCCGCATTCTGGTGATCGACGAAGCCGACCGAATGCTGGACATGGGGTTCATTCCCGATGTCGAGCGGATCGTTTCGCTGCTGCCGAAGACAAGGCAGACCTTGTTCTTCTCGGCGACCATGGGCCCGGAGATCAAGCGGCTTGCCGATGCGTTCCTGCAGAATCCAAAGGAGATTACGGTCTCTCGGTCGGCGACCGTGGCTGTCGGGATTACCGAAGGCCTCGCACTGGTGGCCGAGCACGACAAGCGCGAGGCGCTGCGGCGATTGATCCGGACGCAGAACGTGCAGAACGCGTTGATTTTCTGCAATCGCAAGACTGAAGTAGACATCCTGCACAAATCGCTGGTGCGGCATAAATTTTCCGCCGGCGCGCTGCATGGCGACATGGCCCAGACGGTGCGGTTTACCACGCTGGAGAAATTCAAGGCCGGTGAACTGCGGCTGCTGGTGTGCAGTGACGTTGCCGCGCGCGGTCTGGATATCGGCGGCCTGTCACACGTGTTCAATTTCGATGTGCCGCACCATGCCGAGGATTATGTCCATCGCATTGGCCGCACCGGGCGTGCCGGGCTGGAAGGCCACGCCTTTACCATCGCGATGCCGGAAGACCGCCTGGCGGTCGAGGCGATCGAGAAACTGACCGGTCACCCCATCCCTCCGATGATCGTCGAAGGTCTCGACCCCGTCGATTGGGCTGAGTTCGATGGCCGTAAGCGACGCGGGCGGAAAGCTCCGGCCGGCAAGAAGGCACCTCCGACGAAGACGGCGCGTGGCAAACGTGGTGGGCGCGACCAGGTGGCGCCTGCGCGAGCGCCGGATGCCGCCAGGGTTCCCCAGCCCGGTCATGCGGCGGTGCCCGCGAATGGAGTGGCGGAGATCACGGCACCCGCCCGGGACGGGGTTTTGCCGGATACGGTGCCGCTCGCCGCAGCCTCTGAGGCCGATGCCCATCCCCGCGCCCATGGGCCGCGCGGTCGTGACGCCGCGCCGCGTATGCGTCCGCCGCGCGGTGAACCCAGACGGGATGAGCCAGATCGTGAGGCGGCGCCACCCCGCGATCGGCCGCCGGCGCGCGAGGAGCGGCCTGTCGAACATCGCCGGGAGCGTTTTCGGCAAGATGATCTGGGGCCGGCGGTGGTCGGGTTTGGTGCCGACATCCCCGCCTTTATGATGGTGCGCCGACCGGTGCCAGTGCCGGAGACCGACGCATGAACGACCAACCTGCAAAGCCCGCCCCGGGAAAACCCGCCAGTCCGTTCACGGCATTTCAATGGGACGATGCGCTGCGGCTCGATGCGGAATTGTCCGAAGACGAACGCGCCATCCGCGATGCGGCACGCGAATTCTGCCAGGACAAACTGTTCCCGCGCGTGTTGATGGCGAACCGGTTGGAGAAATTCGACCGTGAGATCATGAACGAAATGGGCGAGATGGGATTTCTCGGCGCGACCCTGGAAGGCTATGGCTGTGCCGGCGTCAATTATGTCAGCTACGGCCTGATCTCCCGCGAAGTCGAGCGGGTCGATTCCGGCTACCGCTCGGCGTTTTCAGTGCAGTCGTCGCTGGTGATGTATCCGATTTATGCATTCGGGTCGGAGTCGCAACGAGAAAAATATCTGCCGCGGCTGCGCACCGGCGAGTTCGTCGGTTGCTTCGGCCTGACCGAGCCCGATGCCGGATCCGACCCGGCCTCGATGCGGACCCGGGCGCGCGCGGTCGATGGCGGGTTCGTGCTGAATGGCTCGAAGACCTGGATCACCAATGCGCCGATTGCCGATGTGTTGGTGGTGTGGGCCAAGGACGACAAGGACGACATCCGCGGTTTCATTCTGGAACGCGGCATGCAGGGACTGACGCAACCGAAAATCGAAGGTAAATTCTCGCTGCGGGCGTCGGTCACCGGTATGATCATGATGCAGGACGTGTTCGTTCCGGCGGAGAACATGTTGCCGGGCGTGCGCGGGCTGCGTGGTCCGTTTTCCTGTCTGAACAACGCGCGCTATGGCATCGCCTGGGGTGCTTTGGGCGCCGCTGAGTTCTGCTGGCATGCGGCGCGCGACTATACTTTGCAACGGATGATGTTCGGCCGGCCGTTGGCGGCGACGCAACTGATCCAGAAGAAACTGGCCGACATGCAGACGGAAATCACTCTGGGTTTGCATGCGGTGTTGCGGTTGGGCCGGCTGATGGATGCGCATGACGCAGCGCCGGAGATGATCAGTCTGTTGAAACGCAACAATTGCGGCAAGTCGCTGGATATTGCCCGGATGGCGCGCGATATGCACGGTGGCAATGGCATCGTCGACGAGTATCACGTCATTCGCCACGTGATGAATTTGGAAACCGTCAACACCTACGAAGGAACGCATGACGTGCATGCGTTGATCCTGGGCCGCGCGCAGACCGGTCTTTCCGCATTTGGTGGCTGACCTTCGCAGGACGGGATGACCAGGATTGCGGTTCCGTCTGAGACGGTTGCGACCGTCATTGAATTCGTTGGCGCTGACGGGGATGGGATTGGTCGCCACCCCGGCGGCGGGCAGCTTTACGTTCCATTGACGGTGCCGGGAGATGCCGTTCGCGTGCGGCCGCTGGCGCGGCGTGGCGATGGCTGGCTGGCTGAGGTCGAATCGTTTGTTGCGCCCGGTGCCGGGCGGCGTTCGCCGGTCTGCGCCCATTTCGGTGTGTGCGGCGGCTGCACGTCACAGCACTGGGACGAAGCGCCCTATCTGGAATGGAAAATCGGCCGGCTGGCCGCCGCGTTGCGCCGTGCGGGGTTTGCGGAACCTGCCATTGCGCCGATCGTGCGGGGGTCTCCTGGCACGCGCCGCCGGATGGACCTTGCTGTCCGGCGCGGGACCGGTGGGTTGTTGGTCGGCCTGCACCGGATGCGCGGCAGCGACATCGTCGATCTGACCGAATGCGCGGTTTTGCATCCCGTGTTGTTCGCGCTGATTGCCCCGTTGCGGACGGTGCTGTCCGGTCTGACCGCGGTGCAACGCGAAGCCTCGATCGTGGTCAATCTGTTGGACGGTGGTGCGGATTTGCTGCTGCGAACCGATGGCACGTTGACCACACCGGACCGCACGAAACTCACAAATTTCGCTCGCGTCCACGATCTGGCCCGCGTTTCCTGGGCTTTTGGCAACGAGTTACCGGAGGCTGCGTGTGTTCTGCGGCCGCCGGTCACGTCGTTGTCTGGCGTGGTAATTACCCCGCCGCCGGGCGCGTTCCTGCAGGCCACGCGAGACGGTGAGGCGGCAATCGTTGCCGCAGTGCTCGACGCTTTGCCGGTGAAGCGCACCGCCCGCGCGCGGGCAGTTGAACTGTTCGCTGGCTGTGGAACGATCAGTTTCGCTCTGGCAAATCGCATCAGGGTGCTGGCGCTCGAGGGCGATGAAGCGTTGGTCGCCGCGTGCCACAACGGCATCAACCAGGCCGGCCTGATGGGAAAGTTGGAGATCAGACGACGCGATCTGACGCGGCAGCCGTTGCTGGCAAATGAACTGGCCGGATTTGCGGTGGTGGTGCTCGATCCACCGCATGCCGGGGCGGCAGCACAAATGCCATTTATTGCAAAGGCCAAAGTGCCGACGGTGATTTATGTCAGTTGCGATCCGGTGGCGCTGGGGCGGGACGCGAGCGTGCTGCGCATCGCCGGGTATCGGCTGGAGAAAGTGACGCCGATCGACCAGTTTCTTTGGTCGGCCAGGCTGGAGGCGGTCGCGGTGTTTCGGTTTGGGCGGTAGGGGAAGCGGTCGACCCGTTCCACAGCGCCTCTTTCCCGACGCTTATTGAGTAGCTTCCGTGAGCAGCAAACTGCGCTGAGCCAAAGCACGA
>Ga0187867_10002873_pt1 | contig 14076 bp, 9 predicted proteins | sample June2016WEW_13_1_FD_132976 | JGI IMG/M metagenome (GOLD analysis project Ga0187867, IMG submission 132976) | Peatland microbial communities from SPRUCE experiment site at the Marcell Experimental Forest, Minnesota, USA - June2016WEW_13_10 | ecosystem: Environmental > Terrestrial > Soil >... | reverse complement strand
TTTGCCTTGGGTTGGATTACTTCTTCTTGGCGGCTTTCTTGGCTGCCTTCTTGACGACTTTCTTGGCTGCTTTCTTGGTTGCCATGTGTCTATTCTCCCTATCGATATGACATCGATGCTGCATGACATTAATATGCAGCTAACGAATGTATAGATTTGATGAAATTCAGTGTCAAGAAAAATCGTTACTTCGGTGAAATTATTTTTTGCTGCAGGAAGTCACTTGGACGCGCGCACGCGAGCACGGATGACGCGCAATGAATCTCTTAAACGCTCCGAAGCGTCGCAATGCATCGCCCACAACCCCATCCTTCGCGCACTCCCGCGGCGTTAAATCGAGGCGCCGGCACAGGAGATTCCCATTTCGATGACGTGTTAGTTGTGCGCAGGCGGCGGAGGGGGCGCGCTGGACGAGGGGACGGGATTGCCGTCGGCGGTGTTGGGAACCCTGGGGATCGTAACGTTCCGCGGGATGCAGCAGTTGAAAGCGATGGCCCTCCAACTGCGCCCGGTAGGCAGTTGGAAGACGCCGTTCCGCCGCGCGTCGCGGATGAGCCGGCCCTACCTGATCTGGGCCGCGATCTGGTGTGGCGGGTCCTGGCTTCCTTCTTCTACCCGTTGTGCAAGGCACGTTCTTAACCGTGAAGCAGGCAGTGGTGGACAGCGCGGAGAAGATGCCGACGGAGAACTGACCGGCCCGCAGCCGGCCATCGAAAAAAAGTTGCGCGGACAAGTGTACTATCTGTTATAGTACAGATGTGATTCCGTTCCGTGTCCCATTCCGCACCGGCATCTCGCTCTTCGAGCAGATCGTCTACGCCTCCAAGAAGGCGATGGTGTCCGGACAGATGCGCCCCGACGATCCCTTCCCCTCGGTGCGTACCCTAAGCAAGGAGCTCAAGATCAATCCCAACACAGCGCACAAGATCGTGGCCCACCTGGTAAGCGAGGGGCTGCTGGAGACGCGCCCGGGGATCGGCACCGTGGTGGCTGCGCTGCCGGACTCGACGCGCAGGGAGCGCACCCAACTGCTCGGCCACGAGATTGAGGAGCTGGTGGTTGAAGCCAAGCGCCTCGGCATCGGCCGCGACGAGATGCTCACTTCCATCTCCGCGCACTGGCAGCGTTTGAGCAGCAAGGATTCAGAAGCCGCAGGCAAGCCCACCGAGGGAGGACGCAGAGAGCGATGAATCCTACGATTCGCACGCAAGACCTTGGCAAGAGATTTGGCCATACAGAAGTCCTCCTCGAGATCAACCTGGCGGTGCCGGAGGGAGCCATCTACGCGCTGGTCGGCCCCAACGGCGCGGGCAAGACCACGATGATCAAGCTGATGATGAACATTTTTCGCCCCACCTCGGGCCACGCGCAGGTTCTGGGGCTCGATACGCAGAAGCTGGCGGGCGAGGTCTTCAACCGCATCGGCTACGTCTCCGAGAACCAGGAGATGCCCGAGGCAATGACAGTGGAGGCGCTGCTGGATTTCATGCGGCCCTTCTATCCGCGGTGGGACCGCGCGCTGGAGCGGCAACTGGTGCGCCAGTTCGATCTGCCTCTCGATCGCAAGCTGAAGCACCTCTCGCGCGGCATGCGGATGAAGGCGGCCTTCGCCAGCTCGCTGGCCTATCGGCCCTCGCTGATCGTCCTGGATGAGCCGTTCACCGGTCTCGATCCGCTGGTGCGCGACGAACTGATCGAAAGCCTGCTGGAGCGCGCACCGGAGACGACGATCTTCCTCTCCTCGCACGACCTGGCCGAGATCGAGAGCTTTGCCAGCCACGTCGGCTATCTCGAAGAAGGACGAATGCTCTTCTCCGAGGAGATGACCGTGCTGGCGGACCGCTTCCGCGAGGTCAGCATCACGCTGCCCGCGCCGTCGCGGGTCCCGCCCAACCTTCCGCCCGCATGGCTTGTGCCGGAGACCGCCGACTGCGTTCTGCGCTTTGTGCACAGCGAATACCGGGGCGATGCCAGCGAACGCGAAGTGGCCCACCTGTTTCCCGCGGCGCGCAATGTGGCGTGGGAGGCGATGCCGCTGCGGTCGATCTTCCTGGCGATCGCAAAAACCGGACGACCGCAGAACCACGCGCCGCAGATCGCGGCAGACGACAGGAGGCCGAAGGCATGAACCAGGTCCTGCACATCTTCCGCAAAGACACCCGCCGCTTCTGGCTGGAAATTCTTGCTTCGTTCACCGCTCTGGCGATTTACGTCGTTCACTATCCTGCGCGATGGAATGCTGTGCAATATCCTTCGCAATACCAGCAGCTCAACGACAACTCGATGGTGTGTGTCGTCGTGCTGGCTTGGTGGCTGTTGATCGCGCGCGTCGTCCACGCGGAGAGCCTGGTGGGCGACCAGCAGTTCTGGATCACGCGGCCGTATGAGTGGAAGAAGCTGCTGGCGGCGAAGGCGCTGTTCGTCGGTGTCTGGATCTACGTGCCGTTTGTGATCGCGCAGATGCTGGTCCTCACGGAGGCGGGGTTCTCGCCGCTGGGTCGAGCTTCAGGCTGGCTCCTGATGCTGGCGCTGTACAGCGGCGTCTTCATCTTTCCCCTCATCGCGATTGCTGCCCTCACGGCCAACTTTGCCCGCATGGCTTTGGCCGTCTTCGGCAGCTATCTTGCCGCGATTGCCTGCTACATCTGGATCTCGAATCGGTCTGAGGTGCATGCGGTGAGCGTATATAGCCATGGCTACGGGACGATGGTGCCGTACTCCCATTTCTTCGTGGTTGTGGTGTTTGCGGTTGTGGGCGGCGCGGCGGTTGTGCTGCTGCAATACGCCACGCGCAGGGTGTGGCTGTCGCGCGCGCTGGCGGTCGGCCTCGCGGTGCTGGGAGCGGGCGCAGCGCTGGCGCTCTCCAGGATGCCGCAGCGCGAGGTCGATCGGCAGTACCCCGCCGCCAGTTCCGGCGTTGCCAGAGAGTTGCAGCTTGTGTTCGCGCCGAAGCCGGGCAACCCAATGATGGCAGGGGTGTGGCCAAACAATGTCTTCATCACCTTCCCCATCGACCTGTCCGGCGTGCCGGAAGGAGCTGCGGTGGAGGTCGACGATATGCAGTTCTCGATGGATGCGGCGGACGGAGAGCACTGGACCGGCCCATGGCGGCAGCTGAACACGACGCCGTTCCTTCCCGGCACCCACGCTCCGAGTCTGCCATTTATCCTCAGCCGCAAGGATTACGAGCACTTCAAATCTGTGCCGGTCACGTTGCATGTCGCGCTGGCGGTGACTGAGCTGCATGCGGGCAGCGAGGCCACGGCGACGATTGCGAATCCGGCATTTCCGGTGAGCGGCTTCGGGGTCTGCTCCGCGCAGTGGGGGGAACAGCCGCAAAACTTCCTGATCTGCCGGTCGGAGTTTGGCGAATTACCGCTGACCTACGTCACGGCGGCATTCTCAAATAATTTGTGCTCCGGTCCGCAGCCTCAGCCGGAGGACGTACGCACCTTCGCTGAGTGGACGGGGAAAGCCTACGCAGACCCGATCGATGCTTCGTCCGATCCTGTCCGGCTAACCTTCGCCGAATCCGGCGCCTACGACAACGGGGGACACGCACACGGCACGCGGGGTCTCGCGCTCTGCCCCGGCACGTCCGCCCACTTTACGCATTACGACGTGGTGCGGCGAAGCCGGGCATATCTGACAGTTCCCAATTTTCAACTGCCGCTGGAGACGCAGTGGCCGCGGAATTAGTTGCTCTCGCAAACGCTTCAGGCGTCACGCTGTTGCAGGTCGTTCCGGGGCGTGGGTGCCATCTTTGTTTCCAGTTACCGGCGTGGGAATTTGGAGCGACTACACAGGTTCGAGAGAGGAAGTTTCATCATGTTGAAGCATCCCCATATTGAAGAGGTGTTCGTCTTCGCCGCAAAACCGAATCGCCGCAGCAACCATCTGCTGCTTGCCTTTGCCTGCGCATGCGCATGGATCGCCATTGTAAGTCCGATGGCGTTCGCCCAGACCGGCGCGGCATCGTCTCCAGCGCTCACGATGAACGCGACCCCCGCGCCGGCGTTCGATGTGGCTACCATCAGGCCGCATGCGGGAATGCTCAGGATGGGGTTGAGGTACCAGCCGGATGGCTTCACCGGAACAGTGACGCTGTACATGCTGGTGCAGTACGCGTATGGCACTCTGACCGAGGACCAGATCACCGGCGCCCCGGACTGGGTGAAGACTGATTGGTTCGACATTCAGGCCAAGATGAGCGCAACGGACTTCGCAGAGACACAGAAGCTGAGCTCGGATGAGAGCAATGCTCGTCGCAAACTGATGATGCAGGCTCTACTGGCAGAGCGCTTCAAACTGAAGGTGCATCCCGCGATTAAACAGCTCCCAGTCTACGAACTGGTGCTTGCCAAGAGCGCCTCCAAGTTGATTGACTCAGCGACCGATACGAATCCCAAACTGGACCGGGGGGAAGATGGCAAGCCGCGGATGGGCATCAAGGTTTTGAGCGTCAACGCATCCATCGTGGAGGGGTATTCCATGACAGCGTGGGCGGGCTTTTTGTCCCAGCCAGTGTGCAAGCTTGGGCGTCCCGTGCTGGATAAGACAGGACTGACCGGCACTTACGATTTCCCCATCAACTGGTCGGTCTATATGAACGACCCGGCTTTACAGGAGGATGAAGGTGCGATCTTCGGGGCGCTGAAAGAGGTTGGATTGCAATTGCATCCTGCCACCGGCCCGATCGATACGCTCGTCATCGACCACATCGAGAAACCCACGGAAAATTAAACGAGATGCGGCGAGCGGATTTTGTCGGCGAACGTCCAACAAGGAATCCAGATGAGGACGACCAAGTTCAGCGGTAAGGATTAGTCTGGATCAATCCAAGGAAGGATGATCGAGATGACAAGACGTGCAGTGTATCTGGGGCCGGCGATGATCCTGATCGCGGCTGCATGGATGGCGAGTTGTGGGGACGGAGCCCTTGCGCAGACCAGCGCGCCGGCGGCCTCGACCGCACCGGTGGCGCCGGCGACGTCAACAAATGCTGCGGCGACTGCGGCACCGGCGAAGGCGTATGCGTTCGATGTGGTTTCGATCCGGCGGAATATATCGCCGATGCAGATGTATATGGGGACGCAGTCTACGATTCCGCAGTTCGGGCCGACGGCAGACGGCTATCGCATGACGAACATGTCGCTGGCGCTGCCGCTGATGACGGCTTACGTTCCGCAGGTGGGCGGGACGGCGATGTACGGCCAAGACCAGGTCAAGGGACTACCGGACTGGTTCATGAGCGAGCGCTACGACATCGACGCGCGGATTGCCGACGAGGACCGGGTGGAGTGGCAGAAGCCGGAGTCGCAGAAGGTGATGCTGCAGGCCATGCTGCAGGCGATGCTTGCGGAGCGGTGCAAGCTGGCGGTGCATCGCGAGGTGAAGGAGGTTGGGGTGAGCTCGCTGGTGGTGGCCAAGGGCGGGCCGAAGTTCAAGGAGACGGACCCAACGGTGGAGCATCCGGACGGAATGAAGCTGCCCTGGGGCGGAGTCATGGTTTTTTCTTCCGCCAATGGCACGATGAGTTTTTACGGGGCCTCGATGGCTTCGTTCGCGTCGATGATGTCTTCGTTTGGGAATGGGGGACGGCCGATCCAGGACAAGACGGGGCTGGCCGGCAAGTACGACATCATCATGAAATTGGGGGCATACATGGGGCCCGCGCCGAACGAGCAGCAAGGCGTAACTTCAGCGTCCGATCCCGGAGGGTCGATGATCGTTCCGATGTTGAACGATCTTGGGCTGAAGCTGGAGTCGGAGAAGGGACAGGTGGAGACGCTGGTGATCGACCACATGGAGAGGCCGTCGGAGAATTAGCTGCGGGGCGACGCAGGATTCGATGACGGCGGGAGAGTGCGCGACGGGCTGAATTTAGCACTTGCACTGTATCACACGGGTGTGGTAGCATCTCGTACACGCATAGTAGATGCGACTACGGAGGCAGTAGAGAGCGATGGCAGGACCAAGGTTGACGAAGCTGGAGTTGCAGATCATGGAGACGCTGTGGACGAGCGGGGAGTCGTCGATCCGCGCAGTGCAGGAGGCGTTCGCGGTGAGGGGACGGCCGGCGTATACCACGATCCAGACAACCATGTACCGGATGGAGGCGAAGGGCGTTGTGCGGCGGGTGCGCAAGGTGGGGAACTTCCACGTTTTTGCGGCGACGGTGACGCGGAGCGCGGCGCAGCGCAGGCTGGTGGACGACCTGCTGGCGCTGTTCGGCGGACGCACGCAGCCGGTGATGTCGCACCTGATCGAGAGTGGCAAGCTGACGATGAAGGACGTGAAGGAAGCCGAAAAGGCGCTGCGCAGGCTGGAGAGGAAGAGTGACGCATGATGCCGCAGAGCTTTGCCGGAGTGGATGGGATACTGGCGGACTTTGCGCCCGCGCTGGCCAACCATCTATGGCAGTCGACGGTGTTCGTCGTGGTGGCGGGAGTGTTGACACTGGCCCTGCGCAAGAACCACGCGCGGGCACGCTACTGGATATGGATGGCGGCGTCGGTGAAGTTCCTGGTGCCATTTGCGCTGCTGATCGCGATTGGCAGCCATCTGGCGAAGCCGCGCACCGTCGCAGTCACGCAGGCCGGAATGGTCGTTGCGATGGAAGACGTAAGCGAGCCATTCGCGCTGCCTGACGTACCGGTGGTTGCGGCGCCGGTTGCCGCAGTCGATTGGGCCGCCCTGCTTCCATTGGCATGCGGGGTCGTGTGGCTGGGCGGATTCGTAGCGGTGCTGTGCCTGTGGTACATGCGCTGGAGGCGGATTGCAGCGGAGATGCGCGAGTCCGTTGCTATGCGCGCAGGGCGCGAGCTGGAGGCGCTGCTTCGGCTGGAACGGGCGAGCGGGATTGGCGCGCGCATCCGGTTGCTGCTGTCGCCGGCCTCGATGGAGCCGGGGGTGTTCGGGATTGCGCGTCCGGTGCTGGCGTGGCCAGAGCGGATCTCCGAGCGGCTGGACGATGCGCACCTGGCGGCGGTGCTTGCGCATGAGGTGTGCCACGTGCGGCGGCGCGACAACCTGACCGCCACGATGCACATGGTTGTGGAGGCGGTCTTCTGGTTCTATCCGCTGGTGTGGTGGCTGGGCGCGCGGCTGGTGGAGGAGCGTGAACGCGCCTGCGACGAAGAGGTGCTGGAGCTGTGCAAGCAGCCGGAGGTGTATGCGGAGAGCATTCTGAAGGTGTGCGAGTTTTGCGTGGAGTCGCCGCTGGCGTGCGTGTCGGGAGTGACTGGGGCCGACCTGAAGCAGCGGATTGTGGAGATCATGACGGAACGGGTGGTGCGCAAACTTGGCCCCGGCAGAAAGCTGTTGCTGGTTGCGGTTGGGCTGGTGGTGGTTGCGGTGCCACTCCTGCTGGGACAGGTGAAGGGGGCGCGGCGGATGATGCTGGCGGCGGTAGATGCTGCACCGATGCCGATCCGCACAGCGGCGCACGCGATGATCGCGGAGGAGCAGACGCCGTCCACGGCAGAGATTGCGGAGGTGGCTGGCGGACAGGATGCGGGCGGTGCTGGGACGGACGGGCAGGAGTCGGAACCTGTGTTTGAAGTGGCCAGTATCCGGCCAAGCGGTCCCTCTCCGTACATGATGCGGTGGCAGCCGACTGCTGACGGGCTGATCGCGGAAATGACACTGAAGGGGCTGATCACATACGCGTATGGCGTTCTTCCTGCATATGTCGTCGGGGGACCCGACTGGATGGGCTCAGAACAGTTCGTCATCAACGCGAAGTTTGGCGACAAAGAGATGGAAACGCTCTCGAAGCTTCCGCCTAAGCAAAGGTACGAGCGAGCCACGGCGATGCTGCGCAATTTGCTGGTTGAGCGGTTCAAGCTGAAGGTGCGGCAGGAGACGAAGGAGTCAGCCATCTATTCGCTGGAAGTGGCGAAGGGTGGGCCGAAGCTGACGAAATCGCCTCCGCTGGTGGCTGATTCAGACGGCCAAATGCCGCCCGATGGACCGGGATCCACCACTATGGCCGACGGGCGGCACATCCTGACGAGGACAACGATGCAGCTCTTCGCCATGCAGTTGGAGCGCGACCCTGAGATAGCACGTGAGGTTGTGGACGGGACAGGCCTGAAGGGACCATACGACTTTGAATACAAGTGGCAGGCAACGCAGGACGGCTCGGGACCTTCGCTATATACCGCCCTCGAAGAGCAGCTCGGGTTGAAGCTGGTGGCACGCAAGGGGCCGGTTGAGACGTTGGTGATCGAGTCGGCGGAGAAGCCGAGCGTGGATGGGGCGGAGGTGGTGCAGACGAGCGCAGCGCCGGTTGCGTCAAGTGAGATCGCGCAGGTCAGCGCGGCACCGAAGACGGCTGGGACACAGGCAGCAACCACGGCTGGCAAGTTGCCGGAGTTCGATGCGGCAACGATAAAGCCCGCGAGCCCGAAGGACAATGCCATCGGACTCTTCACTTATCCGGGCGGCAGGATCGTTTGCAGCCTGTGTACATTGCAGTATCTGATGATGGAGGCATTCGGGATTCAGGACTGGCAGATATCGGGTGGTCCGAATTGGGTTAAGGATGCGCGATACGATGTTGAAGCCAAGCCGCCAGAGTCGTCCATGTCCATTCATGCGAATCCGAAATATCCCAAGCTTCCACCCAACGATGAGCAGCGGCAGATGCTGCAATCTCTGCTGATGGATCGATTTCAGTTGAACATTCATCGCGAGCAAAAGGACGCTGACGTTTATATCTTGTCGCGAGGGAACAAACCGCTCAAGTTGCAGCCGCCCAAGGGTAAGGACGAGTTTCATTGGGCTGGCAGTGTTGGCGGAGGGGCTGTCGATGATGGAAGCGGCGTTGCCGGCACGAATATCTCGATGCCGGAGCTGGCCATTCGGCTGAGTGGATTTCTAAAACGCCCTGTGCTGGATCGGACTGGACTGGCGGGATCGTATGACTTCGAGTATCGAACTGGAGACGACGAACTGGATTCGAGTGCGACGGTTGGAATCATCACTTCGATGCGGGAGATCGGGCTGAAACTTGCATCGGGCAAAGGGCCGGTTGAGACGATTGTCATCGACCACGTAGAGAGGCCTTCGGAGAATTGAGCAAAGACAGAAGCAGATTCCTCCGCGGCGCTGCGGAATGACAAACAAAGACGCTACGGGAACGACAAACAGAGGATGCAGGACGCAGAGAACGAATGTGAAGGGAAATAAATCACTATCATTGCTAGCGAATCTGAATTTGAAAACGTCTCACAGCCGTCCTCATTCATCGTGAGTCTTTTCACCGTGAATTCAATGGAACCTTCTGGGCTGTCCGAGCGTAGTAGCGGACAGCGATCTCAAACAGCGAACTCAACACAGCGAAGCCAAGACAAGGAATGGTGCGAGGAATGACCGAGCGCAAGTTGCGCAGGCCCGGATTTCGTGGAAGGCATCTGCTCTTCTGCGCGTTTGCGTGGCTATGTGGTTTGAGTCTGGCGATGGCATCGGAGTATCACGGACAAGTCACCTTTGGCGGGCTGCCGCTTCCTGGCTCGACGGTGACGGTGACGGCCACACAGGGAAATAAGACGGCGGTTGCGATCACGGATTCGCAGGGCTTCTATTCCTTTCCCGATCTCGCCGATGGGAAGTGGACGATCACGATCGAGATGACGGGGTTTGCGCCGATCAAGCAGGAGGTGACAGTGGCGCCCGATGCGCCCGCCGGCACGTTTCAGATGAAGCTGCTGACGCTGGAGCAGATGCGGGCAGCGACCAAGCCGGTGAAGGCCGAGGCTGCGCCGGCGGTGAGCGCGAGCTCCGCGGCGTCGCAGAGTACGAGCGCGGCCACTGCGCAGAGCAGCGGTACGCCGGCGGCGGCCAAGACCGCTCCGGCTGCGCCAGGCAAGGGCGAGGCGGCAAAGACGCAGGAGGCCAGTGCGGCGGCGGCGGAGCCACCGATGGCCGCTCCCGAGCAGGACGCCAATGCGCAGCAGGCCAACGACAGTTTCCTGATCAATGGCAGCCAGAGCAACGCGGCCACGTCGCAGTACTCCATGCCGCAGGCCTTCGGCAACATGCGCAGCGGAAGATATCTATACAACGGCGGACTGAGCCTGAATCTGAGCAACTCCGCGCTCAATGCCGAGCCCTATTCCCTGACAGGGCTGAACACGCCGAATCAGTCCTACAACAACTTCACTGCGGGCTTGAGTTTTGGCGGACCGGTGAAGATCCCTCATCTGACATTGCACAATTATTACTTCAGCGTCATTTACAATCGGACGCAGCAAAGCAGGCTGACAACGCAATCTGCTCTGGTGCCGACTGTGGCGCAGCGGGCGGGGAATTTTTCCGGCTTGCAGATATTCAATCCGGCCACGGGAACCCCGTTTACGGGCAACATTCCGATCAGTACTCAGGCGCAGGCATTGCTGAATCTGTATCCGCAGCCCCTGCCCAGCCTTGCCGGGAACCTGCAGTATAACTATCAGGCCTCGCTGCCAAACGACATGCATCAGGATGTGTTTCAGACCAACCTGCGCAAGTCGATCGGAACGAAGGACTCTCTGTATGGCGACCTGTATATCCAGAGTTCGCGGTCGGGCAGCACAAGCCTGTTCGGCTTTCACGATTCGACCGACATGCTGAATGTCGGCAGCGATGTCAGCTGGTACCATCGCATCACGATGCGGCTGTGGATGAATGCAACCTATTCGTTCAGCCGGTCGAGGAACCAGGCAACCCCTAACTTTGCCAACCGGGAGAATATCGAGGGAGAGGCGGGGATCAGCGGAGGAGATACGTCGCCAGCGTACTGGGGACCGCCTTCTCTCACTTTTTCACAAAGTCTCATCTCTGGCCTGTCCGATACGACGAGTTCCTACAATCCCAACGAGACGAATTCGCTGAGTGACAGGTTGGAGTGGTATCGCCGGAGCCAGGACATCAAAATCGGCGTGGACTTTAGCAGGCTGGAGTTCAACTACCAGACGGAGTCGAACCCCGATGGAGCGCTTACCTTTACCGGCGCGGCCACGCAGCAAATCGTCAATGGAGCGGGGGTCGCCGGCACCGGCTCCGACTTCGCGGACTTTCTGCTGGGGATTCCCGACACGAGTCTGGTGGCATACGGCAATGCCGACAAGTACCTTCGACAATCAACCTACGATGCCTACGTCAATGACGACTTTCGGGTGAACTCGGAGTTCACTTTGAACTGGGGCCTTCGCTGGGAGTATGGAGCGCCCATTACGGAGTTGAAGGGGCGTCTGGTGAACCTGGATATTGCTGCGGGATTTCGCAACGAACAGGCGGTGCTGGGCAGCAATCCGGTTGGCGCGCTGACCGGTCAAAGCTATCCGACCTCGCTGGTTCACCCGGACAAGAGTGGAATTGCGCCGAATGTGGGGATTGCGTGGCGGCCGATCTCCGGGTCGTCTCTGCTGGTGCGCGCTGGCTACCAGATCAGTCACGACACCTCGGTCTATCAGGCGACCGCGATGTCCATGGCGCAGCAGGCGCCGCTGTCGACGAGTCTGAATATCTCCGGCAGTGCTGCCTGTCCGCTCAGTATGGTGAACCCATTCGCCGTACCTTCCTGTTTCAATGCCACGCCGAGCTCATATACCGTCGACTCCTTTGCCATCGACCCGAACTTCCGGGTCGGCTATGTGCAGACGTGGCAGCTGAGGTTGCAGCGCGATCTTCCGGGTTCGCTGCTGATGGTTGCCACCTATACCGGCATCAAGGGAACGCGGGGCGTACAGGAGTTCCTGCCGAACACCGCTCCGGCCGGGGGGACCGACCCGTACGCTGCGTTTCCATCGGGCTATCTCTATCGCACGTCCAATGGAAACTCGACGCGCGAGGCCGGGAGCATCGAGCTGCGGCGACGACCGCGCAGCGGGTTTACGGCCGACGCGGTATACACCTATTCGAAGTCGCTCGACGACGACTATTCGCTCAGTGGGCAGGGAGGTGTCAGCAACAACTCCGGCGTGGCGCAGAACTGGCTCGACCTGGGCGGGCAGCGCGGTTTGTCGACCTCCGACCAGCGTCATGTGCTGAACGCGAATGCGCAGTACACCACAGGCATGGGGCTGGGCGGAAAGACGCTGATGAGCGGATGGAAAGGGCTTGCCTACAAAGAGTGGACCGTGAGCACCACAATCAAAGTCGCCAGCGGGTTGCCGGAGACGCCGATCGACCCGTATGCCGTCCTGGGCGCGGCCAATACAGGGACCATTCGCGCAAATTATGTCGGTGGGCCTGTCCAGCTGAAGTCCGGGGAACAGTTTTTGAATCCAAATGCGTTTGCGCTGCCCGCCGCAGGCCAATGGGGGAATGCGCGGAGAGACTCGATCACCGGGCCGAACCAGTTCAGCCTGAATGCGTCGATGGCGCGCACGTTCCGCCTGAGCAAAGAGTACAACCTGGATGCACGAATCGATGCCTCGAATGTGCTTAACCACGTTACCTATACCGGATGGAACACAACCTACATTCCGGGCAGCTTGCAATTTGGCGAGCCGCTGAGTGCCAATTCAATGCGCAAGATGTCCATTACGATGCGCCTGAGGTTCTAAAGAATGCGACTGTCTACTTCAATATTGCTCCGCTGCACTGTGGCCGCATGCCTTGTATCTCTGGCTGCGGGCGCTGGGGCCGTCTCTGCCGGTGCGCAGTTGACGGGCCAGAACAAGCCTGTGGGCAGCGCGGACCAGGCGCCCACAATCAAGGTGACGAGTCGCCTGATCATCGAGACCGTAACGGTCAAGGACAAGAAGGGCAATCCCATCGAGGGGTTGACAGCGAAGGACTTCACAATCACCGAAGACGGCGTGGCGCAGACGATTAAAATCTGCGAGCACCAGACGTTGCCGGAGGACGCCGCGCCGCTGCCGGCGACACCGGCCGGCGAAGAAAAGATCTACTACCGGCTTGCGCGAACTCAGATCGCGCCGGAGACGGCCGGGGAGCTTCGCTACAGGGACCACCGCTTGCTGGCGCTGTACTTCGATATGACGACGATGCCTCCGTCAGACCAGTTTCGCGCGCTGGAAGCTGCGCAGAAGTTCATCCGAACGCAGATGACTTCGGCGGACCTAGTCGCCATCCTGAGATACGACGGAAGCTCCATCGATGTGCTGCAGGACTTTAGCGACGACCGTAACCACCTGCTAAGCATTCTGGAGACGATGGTGGTGGGAGAACACCAGGAGGGCGCGGAGGCGGCGAACGACGACAGCTCCGCCGATACCGGAGCGGCCTTTGGCCAGGACGACAGCGAGTTCAACCTCTTTACCACGGACCGCCAACTGGCTGCGTTGCAGACGGCGGCCGAGTCGCTGGGGCGGCTGAGCGAGAAGAAGTCGCTGATCTTCTTTGCCAGCGGCCTGAACCTGAATGGGTTGGACAACCAGGCGCAGTTGGTGGCCACCGAGCAGGCGGCGATCCGCGCAGGCGTGTCGTTCTGGCCGATCGACGCGCGAGGGTTGGTGGCGTCGGGGCCGCTGGGCGATGCAACGCAGGGTTCGCCGGGCGGCTCGGCGATGTACACCGGGGGCTCGGCGATGGCGTTGTCGAGCCGCTTTGCGCAGTCGCAGGACACGCTGTATCAGCTGGCCTTAGATACGGGAGGCAAGGCGCTGCTCGACAACAACGACCTGGACCGTGGAATCGTGAATGCGCAGCACGCGGTTTCGGACTACTACATCCTTGGCTACTACACCGGCAATACCGCGGTCAACGGAAAGTTCCGCAAGGTCAATGTTACGGTGAATTCGGAGCTGGCCTCCAATCTGGATTTTCGCCATGGATATTTCGGGGAGAAGGAGTGGGGCAAATTTACTACTGCGGACAAAGAACGCCAACTGGAGGACGCTCTGGCGCAGGGCGATCCCTGGACGGACCTCACCATCGCGGTGGAGATCAATTACTTCCAGTTGAATAAGGCGGAGTATTACGTTCCGGTGTTTATAAAGATTCCCGGGCGCGAACTTGCGCTGGCGAAACGCGGTGGCGCGGACCATACGCATATCGACCTGATCGGCGAGATCAAGGACGATTACGGCGGGACGACCGAGGAAAATATCCGCGACCACTTCG
>Ga0187867_10002871_pt1 | contig 14085 bp, 12 predicted proteins | sample June2016WEW_13_1_FD_132976 | JGI IMG/M metagenome (GOLD analysis project Ga0187867, IMG submission 132976) | Peatland microbial communities from SPRUCE experiment site at the Marcell Experimental Forest, Minnesota, USA - June2016WEW_13_10 | ecosystem: Environmental > Terrestrial > Soil >... | reverse complement strand
TCCACGAGGTCACTTCTCCTCAGGCCTTCGAGGGTCTACGACTGGCCGGACGACGCGTGAGGCGACCGGATCTAACTATCGCGACCGCGGACCACAACGTCCCGACTACGACGGTGACTGGCCCCGTCGAGGATCCGATCTCGAGGCGTCAGCTCGAAGCGCTCGACGCGAACTGCGCCGAATTCGGCGTGACCTGCTATCCCATGGGCGACGAGCATCAGGGGATAGTGCATGTGATCGGGCCCGAACAGGGCCTCACCCAGCCGGGCATGACCATCGTGTGCGGCGACAGCCACACCTCGACTCATGGCGCCTTCGGGGCGCTCGCTTTCGGCATCGGGACCTCGGAGGTCGAACACGTTCTGGCCACACAGACCCTTCCCCAGCGTCGGCCCCGGACGATGGCCGTCACCGTCGAAGGCGATCTTCCTCTCGGCGTGAGCGCCAAGGATATGGTTCTCGCGATCATCGGTCGCCTCGGCACAACCGGTGGCGTCGGCTACGTGATCGAGTACCGAGGCTCGGCAATCCGCTCATTGTCTATGGAAGGCCGTATGACAGTCTGCAACATGTCAATCGAAGCAGGAGCACGCGCCGGGATGATCGCGCCGGACGATGTGACCTTCGAGTACCTAAGGGGCAGGCTGCATGCGCCGAAGGGATCCGAGTGGGACAGGGCGGTCGAGTCCTGGTTGGCTCTGGCAACCGACGACGGAGCCCACTTTGATGCCGAAGTGACTCTCGATGGTGCCTCGATCCGCCCTCACGTCTCGTGGGGTACGAACCCAGCCCAGGTTGTGTCGATCGATGGCCAAGTACCCAACCCCGAGGACCTCCCGACTCCGGCCGAGCGCGAAGCCGCTGTACGTGCCCTTGCCTACATGGGACTCGAAGCCGGCACGCCTGTCCGATCGATCGAGGTCGACACCGTGTTCATCGGCTCATGCACGAACTCGAGGATCGAGGACCTGCGCATCGCCGCCGGTGTGCTCGCGGGGCGCCGGGTCAAACAAGGCCTGCGTGCACTTGCCGTGCCAGGCTCACGGCAGGTAAAGCACCAGGCCGAAACGGAAGGGCTGGACGGGATCTTCCGAGAAGCTGGTTTCGAATGGAGGGAGAGCGGCTGTTCGATGTGCCTTGGCATGAATCCCGATCAACTCGCACCCGGGGAACGCTGTGCGTCCACTTCGAACCGTAATTTTGAAGGCCGTCAGGGACGCGGAGGTCGCACACATCTCGTCTCCCCCGCCGTTGCCGCGGCCACAGCGGTGGCAGGACGGTTCGTGACCCCGTCGGACCTCGGGTCCTGAGATGGAACCGGTACGGATCGTCGCGGGGCGTGCAGTTCCGCTGGACCGCTCGGACGTAGATACCGATCAGATCATCCCGAGCGAGTGGTTGAAACGGATCGAGAGAACCGGATTCGGGGCGGGGCTTTTCGCGGAGTGGCGCGACGATCCACGTTTCGTCCTCAACGATCCGGACCACCTCGGCGCAACGATCCTGGTAGCGGGCCCGAACTTCGGAACGGGCTCCTCGAGGGAGCACGCCGTGTGGGCACTGGTCGACTATGGCTTTCGCGCCGTTGTCAGCCCCCGTTTTGGCGATATCTTCCGTAGCAACTCCACCCGTTCTGGACTCGTGCCAGCAGAGGTGTCCGACGAGGACGGCCGAGCGATCCTCGCGGCGGTCAAAGCGGACCCGTCAGTGGAGGTCGTGATAGATGTCGAGCGTCGCCTCGTAGAGGTCCCGGCCTCGGGCATCACGGCGCCGTTCAGGCTGGACGACGACGCCCGCGACAGGCTGCTGCGCGGTCTGGACGACATCGGAGTCACCTCCGAGCACGCCTCGGAGATCGCCACGTTCGAAGCCCGACGGCCAGCGTGGCTGCCTACTGTCAATGCCTAGGGTCTCGCTGCACCACAAACGCGTCCACTAGTCCAACGGCCGTCCTGCCGAAGCAAGGACCAGCTGATGGCCCACCAGCTACAGGAGTGTCACGCTTTCTCCCCGAAGTGTGATCACACACTCCACGTCATTGACACATCGGGTTCGGATCACCTCCGTGCCAGTCGCCGCCTCCTCACATGAGCGTCAGCTTCCTCGCGCCTAGCGAACCAAAAGGCTTCACCTAAAAGAAGATCGAGACCGATCGAGGTTGCTCACTCCCATGGTGCGCACGGCGCATTGTTGCTCGTGACCTTCAAGCTCGGCGCCGCACTGCAGGAGTTGAACCTTGTGAAAGCCGGTGACGCGTTCGCGTCAACAAGTCGCGCGCGCCCGCGTCTCGTCTCGTGTGGCACTTCCGTCGATGACCCATTTGTGGCCGGCGAGGTTACCTGCCTGAGTCGAACGGGGTACCAGCATGCTGTGTAGAGCAATCGGAGTGTGCGAGAGGCACCGTGGGTCTCGATGCAGAGCTCGATCTGGTCATGCTCAGGGGACAATCAAAGACTCACGGCAGACAAACGAGGTCTCGATGCGACCTCGAGGTCTCTGGCGGCCGGGCCGGGTCTGTTGAGCGCGGCGCAAGAGCCATGAAAGCCACCAGATCGCCTGCCCTCTTCGACGAGGCGCCCTCCCCAAGAACCCACGACACTCGAGCAAGTGAATACTGCCAGGAAGCGATAGAAAGGGCAGTTCGCCTTCTCGCCGGTAAGTCAGGCGAAATCTTGGCCGTCGAGGCCCACGACCGGGTTCGGTTTGTAGCGGGCAGCGGCACCAACCACAGTGTGGCCCGACTGCGCCTGATCGAAAATGCCAGCCTTCGCGCCCTTGTCGAGCGTCGACCTGTGCTCTTCGAAGCCCACCTAACCAAGGGCCCAGCGAGATCCCCCGGCGCCGCGGACGCATGCGTGACCGTTCCGGTCTTTCTCGATGACGAGGTCGTCGCACTTGTGGTCGTGACCGGACTCGACAGCCGCGACATTTCACTCAGGGACTGCTACACCCGCCTGGGCCCGATGCTCTTTACGATCGGGCTCAGCGTCGACCGTCTTCGAATGAACATTGCCCTGGATCACCGCGCCAAGGAGGTCGAGGCGCTTCGCCAGCAGTTGGATGCTTATGCTGTGGACTTTCATTCGACCTACCGTGCCGAACGCGACCGCTCTCACGAGCTTTCTGCTGCCCTTGCCGAACTCGAGAAGACCTATAAGGCGACGGTGCGCGGACTTGCTATCGCTGTCGAGGCAAAGGACGAATGCACAGGGAATCACATCCAGCGGGTGAGCAAGTACGGCATGCTGCTAACGGGCCTTGTCGCGCCTGATCACGTTAACGACTCTCAGCTCGAATATGGTTTCCTGCTCCACGACGTTGGCAAACTCACGGTCCCCGATGCCGTGCTCACTAAGCCGGGACCCTTGACCCCCTTCGAGTGGGAGCTCATGCGCGCTCACCCGGAGTCTGGCCGTTCGATTCTCGAGGACATCCCCTTCCTCGATGGGGCAAGGGAGATCGTTTACGCTCATCACGAGCGGTGGGACGGCAAGGGTTATCCCAGAGGACTCAAGGGGGAGGAGATACCGCTCGGCGCGCAGATCTTCCCGATCTGCGACGCCTACGACGCGTTGACCAACGACCGGCCGTACCGGAAGGCGTTTTCGCCCAAGGCAGCTCTTCGAGAACTCGCACAAGGGCGTGGAACTCAATTCTGGCCCGACGCGACCGACGCGTTCATGTGTATCCCGTTCTCCGAACTCGAAGCTGTGAGAACGCTCGGCGACGACGTCAGGATCCCATAGTGGAACACGGACGTTCGGTTCAAACTCGCCTCGTCCTCGGCATCCTCGCGTTGACGGTCGCCGTCGTCACGTTGCTTGGATCCTGGCAGGTGATAGAGGCGCGTGACTCACAACGGGCGGATATTGAGAACGGTGAGGTCACTGCGGCCCGTCTCGCCGGTCGAGCACTTGGAAACGCGGTCGAGGTCCGCCTTGCGCAGCTGAGCGGGGCGGCTGCCGAGCCAGTCGTGACGCGTCTCGCAAGTGCGCAACAGTGGAAGCAACTATCGGAGAAGGCGCCACTCTTGCATCTGCTCTACCCAGGTTTCGCCAGCTTCGACATCATCTCCAGCACGGGGAGGATCGAGGGTAACTGGGCAAGCACGCCGACAGTAGCAACCGACGAACGGACACTGGAACGGTCCTTTCGCGCCGTGGTGCTCGCCGGTGGACCGGTCATCTCGGCTGGACTGGAGCTTGCATCGCCGCGCGCGCTGGTGGTCGCGCTCTCGGTCCCGATCGAAGGCACGCACGGCCAGATCGTAGGAGTTCTTCAGGCCACCGTGAACGCGGCGACGCTTAGCTCACTTGTCGGTGGTAGTGGACTTCTCGGAGACGCCAAGTTGGTGATAATCGACCAGCAGGGCCATCCGCTTTCGGGTCCCGCCGCGGGGACTGCACACACCTTCCGCAGCGTCGCCATGGTCGAACGAGCCCTGAACGGACGGACCGGATCCGGTAACGGGGTCGTACCTGGATTCGTTGGCTCGCGCCTGGTCGGGTACGCGCCGGTTGCACCCATCGGTTGGGCCGTGATCGTCGAGGCACCGTCGTCAACTTTGAATGGGCCCGTCGCGGCTCTCACCGAGCGCCTGGCAGCCATCAGTCTCATTCTGTTCGCCCTCGTACTCGGAGCAGCGATCATCATAGGAATCCTCCTGCGGAGGCTGTCCCGAGAGCAAGAAAAGGCGACTGCAGTTCTCACAAGTGTCGGTGAGGGCGTGGTTACCCTTGACGAAACAGGGCAGCTAATCGGTGCCAACCCAGCGCTCGCGCGCCTTGTCGGGCTAAGCACCGCGCAACTCGAGGGGAGGGCCTGGTCCGAAACACCCCGGGCCTTGTATGACGACGAAGGGGCTCCCGTCGAGTGGAAGGACTCTCTCATCGCGACGGCGATCCTGGAGCACCGAGTCGTCGCGAGCACCGGATATTCATTGCATCTCGCCGGAGCCGGCGGACGGCGGATACCGGTAGCCCTGACGGCTGCACCCCTTGCCACCGACGACGGCCGCGATGGCGCAGTCGTGATTATCCGCGACGTCTCGCACCAACGCGAGGTCGATGAGCTGAAGTCGTCCTTGATCTCGAGGGTGTCTCACGAGCTACGGACACCGCTAACGATGATCCAGGGATTCTCAGAGATCCTCCTAACACGCCCCGATCTCGGGGCAGAACGATCTCGGGAGTCACTACAGCAGATTCAGACCTCCTCCCGACGTCTTGGTCGCCTAATCGACGATCTCTTGTGCGTCTCGCGTATCGAAGCAGGGAGAATTTCCGTCGACCTGGCCTCGGTCGAAGTGGAGAACCTGTTGTCCGAAGTCCTGTCACCCTTCGAGGCGCAAAACGGCCGAGCTTTTGTGACAGAGCTTGACCCAGCCCTCGGACCGGTCCTGGCGGACCGGGACAAGACGGTGCAGATACTCACGAATCTCGTATCAAACGCCGTAAAATACTCTCCGGCCGGGGCACCCGTGCGCATCGTCGCCAAGTCGGCGGGTGATCACGCAGAGTTCTCCGTCGCCGACGATGGAATCGGAATGTCAGCTGAAGACAGTACCTGTATCTTCGACAAGTTCACGCGACTGGACCACCCCCTGGTACGCAAGGTAGCCGGCACGGGCCTTGGCCTCTACATAACCAAGAACCTTGTCGAAATCCAACAGGGTCACATTTGGGTGCAGAGCGAGCCAGGCCACGGCAGCACATTCACATTCTCGCTTCCGATGGCACCCCAGAGCCTCACGACGGCCAACCGGACAGAGGAGCCAGCTTGAGAACCCTTCTGATCGTTGACGACGAGGCCGGAGTGCGGTCACTTGTCCGGATGACACTGGCGAGCGAGAGCTACCGGATAATCGAGGCGAGCGAAGGGAGCGGTGCCCTAGCTCTCGCACGCGAGCACCACCCCGATCTGATACTTCTCGACGTGATGCTTCCCGATATCTCCGGAATTGACGTCTGCCGCGAGCTCAAGAGCGATGCGACAATGAAGTCAACTTCGGTGGTTATGCTGTCGGCAAAGGCACAGCAAGCTGACCTTGGTGACGCGAAGAGCGCGGGGGCCGACGGCTACTTCACGAAGCCTTTCTCTCCAATCGCCCTTTTGCAAAAGGTTGAGGCCATCCTCGGCCCCCCCCTATGAGAACCATCTTGCTAGTGGACGACGAGCCGGAGCTTCAGCCGTTGGTTGCACTGTGCCTCGACCATCTCGATGTGAACGTAATACAGGTGCCGGGCCTCATCGGTGGGCTTGAGGTCATCCGCACCCAAGACGTCGCTCTTGTGCTCTTGGACCTCGCCCTCGGTGCTGAAGACGGTCTGGAGATACTTCCGCACCTGCTTAAGGAGCCACGCCTTGCGGGAGTTCCCGTTGTCGCGTTCTCTGCCCATGACAGTCGGAGACGCGAAGCTCTCAGCTCCGGAGCCGACTTCTTCCTCGGTCGCCCCTTTGCTCCCGCCGCCCTTCGGTCCACCGTGGAAACCTACCTTTGCAACGACAGGCCTCAGCCGTAACAGCACCCGAGCCGTACTGACATGACCTCGAGGCCGACTCCCCGGTGGTGCTGGTCCCCAAGGCTCGGCCTCCTGAAAAGCTCGAACTTCCGAGGGCCGGTCGACTCAGTTGCAAGGTATGCGTTGCGGTTGGCGGACAGGCGGTGCGACACAACTACCCCAGGGTCCTGCTTGCTGCGACTCTGCTCGCTTGATCGAACGGAAGAGGACGGCTGTAAAGGTAGCCCTGGCCGAAGGCCCAACCGGCGGCGATCAGACAGGCAGCTTGGTCCTGTCGCTCGATGCCTTCAGCTATCCCGGTTGCACCCATACTGTCAGCCAAGCGCCGAATTGACTCAATGAGACGTACTGCTCTCGCATTGTGGGGCAATTCGGCGGTGAAGGACGTATCGATCTTGACGTGGTCGAAGGGAAAGCGCCGAAGATAGGCGAGCGAAGAAAAGGCGGTGCCAAAGTCGTCCAGCGCAAGCCGGAAGCCCACATCCTTTAGTCGGCCCATGCTTTCGATTACTTCCGGAGTGTCCTCGAGAAGCGCCGTTTCGGTGATCTCGACAACGAGATTGGAGGGATCGACCTCCGCTCCCATAACCACCTCTGCCATCTGGGACGCCACGTCATGACCGGAAAGGCGAGCAGCAGACATGTTGACACTGACCCAAAGAGCCGACTCGTGACTCGTGGTCTGCTGCCAGGTGGCGAGGTCGTGGAGAGCTTGGACTGTCACTTGCCTGTCGATGTCGGTGATATAGCCGGTCATCTCCGCCAAAGGAAGGAACCGGGCAGGAAGAAGGATCCCTTCACGCGGGTGTTGCCATCTGACCAGTGCCTCGAACCCAACCACAACGCGATCGATCAGCCCCACCACCGGCTGATAGTGCACGACAAGCTCGCTCAGCGGTGGAAGCTCCTCGTATTCCTCGGAGGGGACCCTCTCACCAGCTGCGACGCGGTGGATCGCGTCAAACAGGTCGTGAGCAGCCCGGGTCTTGCGTACCCATGCTTCGCAACCTGCCTCCATTGCAGCGGTGTAGGTTCCCGGTTTATCGGAACCGCTGAGCATTATTACGTGAATGTCCGCAAGCTCCGCCTTGAGCAGCCTCGTCGCCGCGGCGCCATCCATGTCTGGCAGCAAGTAGTCCATAACTACGACATCTGGCCGTTCCGCGATTGCTCGCTCGATACCCGCCGCAGCGGTCACCTCAGTCCCGATAATGCGCAGGTCAGGGTCGTCCTCCAGAAGTCGAACAAGGCTCTGAGCGAGCAGCTCATGGTCGTCGACGACAAGAACGCGGATCGCGGTCACAACGACACCGAGTGTCCCGCCCAAGCATTGGGCCGTCCCCGATGGTTCCCCCTAGTCTGACCTTTTGTTGCCGGCTTACGCGGCCCGGAGCAGGCAGTCGGCGATGGTGCCGCCATGCGCCTCGACGGTCTCACAGCTCCGCCGTTGGAGACAGTGAGGTGAATATTGTTCCCGCACCAACCTGCGAATCGAAATCGGAATGCCCACCGGCGCGCGTGACAATGCTGTCCACGGTCGCGAGCCCCAGCCCCGAGCCCTCGCCCCTTGGCCTTGGTCGTGAAAAAGGGCTCGAAGGCGTGATCAAAAACGAGGCCCTCCATGCCTCTCCCGTTGTCGCTCACCCCGAGCCGCACATAATGGCCGGGGACGAGCCCAACATGTTCGCGAGCGCCGTACTCATCGATTTCGAGGTTGCAGGTCTCGATCATCATGGTCCCCGACTTGGCGTCTCGCGCGATAAGGGCGAGGTTGACGAGCATCCTCTCCATTTCGCGCTTGTCCGCGACTATGCCCGAAACATCTGGCGCCAGCGAGGTAAGCACAAACAGGTGCTTACCTATCGTGCGCTCGTGGATCCGCTCGGACCCGTCCTTTCTCAGTCCTGAAAGCTCCATGCCTGACGCCATCGGCCACGGCCACTCGCCGAAGCCGTAGGGCGCTCGCAGCTCGGTGCGCATCCAGCGCGGCGTCTCCCAAATAAGAACCTCGAACGGCCGGCCCGAAATCTCGAGAGGAAAGTAGCCGAACAGCCTTTCCGCTTGAGTGTTGAAAAGCACAACGCGCCCGTGGGTGTCGACGGCCACGATCGCGTCCGGCGTCGCCTGGAACAGCTCTTCATGAAGCCGGAATACTGTCATTTCACAACTAGCATATTAGTACTAGTGTCGCACGTATTCCTCGAGGGTGATCGGAATTTTCTTGAGCGGAAGGTTCCACCAGAACAGGAGGAGGAGGAGGAGGAGGAGGATTCGTGCCAGAGTCGGTCACAGCTCCAAGCGGCCCTATTCGGGTCGTTATCATCGATGACCACGAGATGCTCCGCGAAAGTGTGGCCCGTCTTCTAGAGGATCAGGGCGACATCGCGGTCGTCGCAGTCGGCGCAAGTGCTCACGAAGCAATCCTCCTAGTCGGGGAGCTGAAACCCGACGTCTTGGTCATCGACCAGGTGCTTCCAGATCTCACGGGAATAGAAGTCGTTCGACAGCTAACAAGTGACGACGCAACTTTGCGCGCCGTGCTGATCTCGGGATCAGGCCTTACCCCAGAACTGATTAGTGCTGCTATCCATGCCGGTTGCAGCGATGTCGTCGAGAAAACCAGAGCAGTCAGCGACCTCGCAGAATCGGTTCGTCGCGCTGTGAGAAACGAGGTACTCATGAGCCGAGCTCGCCTCGTCAGTCTCGCAAGCGGCACCTCGCCCTCGAACGAGGCCTACACACCGCGCCAGCGCGAGGTGCTCGCTCTCTTGGCGGAAGGACGCGGTTCAAAGGACATCGCAGACTTACTAGGACTGAGCCTCGACTCGGTGCGGAACCACGTGCAACACCTGCTCGTTAGGTTCGATGCCCATTCAAAGCTTGAACTGTTGGCCAAGGTGAGGGCACAAGGTCTCTTCTGAGTTCGTTTCGCCTCGTTGGACGGCCTCTTCTGTCACTTGGGTGGACACGAACTGACGCGTTCGCGTCACTAAGTCACGCGCGCCCGCGTCTCCTAGACAACTGCGCCGCGGTCGATGATCTATGCGAGGTCGGCGAAGTGGCTGGCCGGAGCGCGAACAGGAGAGCGGCGTGGCGGAGGCACGGAGCGGTGCGAGGAGGAACCTCGCCGCGTCCGACATGACTGACCTAGACCAGAAGGCCGCGATCAACGCCAAATCAAGGCGGCCCCGGCTCGCGCCCTCGCGATCACTTCTTGTCATGATCGTCGCGCCGATCGCGATCGCGCTCTCGATGTGCGCTGTGACACACCACTACCCTGCGTGGCCGTTCGTCTTCATCGAAGTGACAGTCGCTGCTCTTGCGTTCTGGCGCGTCAAGCGGCTCTTGGTGAACGAGAAACACACTCGCTGTCGCGCCACTGAACGAGAGGAGTACCTCCGCGCGATTCTTGACAACGTCGGTGACTTAATCGTGGTTTTGGACACCGAGGGCCGACTGATATACCTGAGCCAAGCGGCAGAACGTCTTTTCGGCGCGGCTTCGAAACAGCTGGAGGTCGGATTCGACTTCCACGACATATTGCCTGCAGACCGAGAACTCGTGGAGGCTCTGATCGCGGAATCGGTTGCCAACCCCGGACGCAAGGTCGTGGGACAGGTGAGGCTGAGCGGCCTCGATGGGTCGCCACGGCTGTTCGCCGGCACGGCTACTACGCTCGCGCGGCCCCATGGCCCCGGCGTGGTCGTGATCGGTATGCGGGACGTCACAGAGCAACACCGTCTTAGGGACAAGCTCACCGACCAGATGATGCATGACGCCCTTACCGGCATGGCGAACAGAACCCTTGTCCTTGATCGTTGAGCCCAAATGCTGTCGCGTACCAAGCGAACGCGAACTCGCGTGGCGGCACTGTTCGTAGACCTTGACGACTTCAAGGATGTGAACAGCGCGTTCGGACACGGCGTCGGAGACAACCTGTTGATTGCGGTTGGCACGCGCTTGAGCGAAATAGTTCGAGAAGGTGACACCCTTGGGAGACTCGGCAGCGACGAATTCGTGATTCTCACCGAAGACGATGAATCGGGATCGAAGTCCCAGCTCATTGCCAAACAGATTCTCGAAGCCCTTCGCAAGCCTTTCCAGCCTGCACAGACACACGACGCTCCACTGCGCATAACCGGAAGCATCGGTATCGCAAGAGGTTCCGGGCTATCTGCCGAAGAGCTCATTCGAGACGCCGACCTGGCCCTTTACCGAGCCAAGGCGATGGGCAAGAACCGCTTTACGGTTTTCCAGACCGAGATGTACTCCGCGGTAAAACGACGCCTAGCACTTGAAATGGATCTCCGTGAGTCAGTCACGACTGAGCAGTTCTTCCTCATGTATCAGCCGATGGTCGAACTCGCGAGCCTCCGAGTGACCGGCGTGGAAGCTCTCCTACGGTGGCGCCATCCGATCCGCGGCGTGGTATCGCCGACAGAGTTCATTCCGGTATTGGAAGAAAGTGGCGCAATCGTCGACATCGGACGTTGGGTGCTCCAAGAAGCTTGTGTGCAGGCAGCGGAGTGGCAACAACGCGGGATGCCCCTCTCCGTGAGCGTCAACCTATCGGCTCGTCAGCTCGATTCGGATGAACTTGTCGACGTGGTGCACGACGCTCTCAGGTCGAGTTCACTTAGACCGCGCTCTTTGACCCTTGAGATCACAGAGACGACGCTCATGCGAAACACTGAGACAACCACCGACTGCCTGCGGCGTCTTCACGCCCTCGGGGTTCGAATCGCGATCGACGACTTCGGTACCGGATACTGCTCGTTCGGCTACCTCCAAGCCTTTCCGTTGGACATCTTAAAGATCGACCGGTCCTTTGTCTGCGGCGTGTCGAAGTCCGAAGATGCGAGAACGCTCGTCCGAACTCTCGTCCGCCTCGGAACCGAGCTCGGCCTTGTCACCCTCGCCGAGGGTATCGAGAACGAGGCTCAGCTCGAAGAGTTGCGAGCCGACGGGTGCCAGGCTGGACAAGGATTCCTCTTCGCCAAGCCCCTTGACCTGGTGGAGCTTGAAGAGCTCATGGCCGTGCCTTTCGCGACTAGTGCGCGGCTACAGCTTGCCAGGGCAGTGTGAATCCCCAGTTTTATCGGACCCTTGGAGGTGTCCAGTCACGCACACCGCCGCACCTTCTAATTCGAGCTTATGGCCAGGCCAGTAACGTTGCGTCCCTTTTGATCATCATCCAGCGAAGCGAGAGCGATTGAGCTACCCATAAAGTCAGTGGTGGCTTCGCATGCGCCGATGCCAGAGGCCGCTGTATTTGACGGCGTCTACCTTGGCGAGCTCATTTTGCGCGCCTGTCGCTCGCTACTGGGCTCCTGCCCAATCGAGTAGCGGGTGACGGACTGCCCAACGACCAGCTGCTCGCCACCTGATCTGTCAGTAGTGCAGGTGGCAATCTTGCGTGGAAACGACAGCCTTTGTGATCCCTACCATCTCTTACTGATGACTATCGCGTATGGCTGGACATCGTCCCGAGATGCACAGTCGACCGAAGTCCTGCAGCATGTGTCGAAGTGGCTGATCCAGGTCGAAGAGCGCGGCCGTACGGGACTGCGGGACGATGGGGAGGCACGTTCACCCCGATTCTTATGGCCATTGACGACGGACGGGAGCTTTGGATGCGAGCGTTCGTCGGACTGGTCGTGTTTGGGATGCGGTAGTGGTTATTGTGAACCGACGTCACTCGTGCACTATCGACAGCCGCGGCAAGAGGCAAAGTTTCTCAGCCGTCAACACGACTTGTACCCGTGCCAACGAGTGGCCTTTAAGCGTCGCGAACGGTCTTGTCTAGGTTAGGATATCTGCGAAGGAACGGGACGCAACTGATTTCGATGCAATAGCGGGGTCAAGTTCCTGCCCGTACACTTGCTATTGTTGAGGATTGGGCTAGCGTCTTGGCGAGGTCGGACGCGGCTCTGCGAGTTTGGTTTCCGGTCGCTTTGCCCGTAACTCTCAGCCTCAGGTGCAGCTAGATGCCACATCATTTGTCACTGTCGAGGTGGATTGAGCTCGGATCTTATGCACTGGGCTGGCGGAGGTAAGAGGCACTCAAGTTTGCGCTGGAGCACGCCGATGATAGGGATATGACTACCTACCGCGCTTGCGAGACGCCACCGACTAGGCCATGGGCTCGACGGCTGGCCACATTGTCCATTACTGCCCTTGTTGCGATGACCGGCCTCATCGGGTTGGCATCGAGCGCGGCATCTGCAACTACTCTCACCAAAATGAGCTGGGACGTGAGCAACTCTCAGACCGGTAGGAGCGGAGTCACCTACGCCTACTCGTTCACGACGGCGACCTCCGCCAGCCTGACGGCAGTTACCTTTACCGTGCCGGCGGGCACCGGTGGCACAGTGGCAGTAGGAACCGTGTACGGCATAAGCGCCGGCACTGTGACCCTTGCGTCCAACACGATTACCTATAGCGTCACGACTCCGGCGATCGTGGGGGCAAACGTTCCAATCTTTATGTCATTCAGCGGTCTCACGAACACGACCACGGCGGGCTCGTACACATCGACCGTCACAACACAGAAGACCGGACCTGTGACCAACGACACCGGCACGAGCGCGGCGGTGTCGTTCGGCTACTCCTCAACCGGGGTGAATGTGACCGTTGCCCAGACACTGACCTTTACGAACAACACTCCGACGTTCTCGTTGACGATCGACCCCTCCATGCTCAACAGCATGCAGAACCAGGCGGTCATCCTCTCGATTCAGACCAACGCCGCGAATGGCTACACCCTCGCAGCGTCGGACACGGGACTGACCCGAGCGGTGCCGCCGTTCACGATCCCGGATGTGACTTCAGGACCGGCCACTGGCCTCGCTACGTTTCCCAGTGCCGGATGGGGTGCCAGTGCTACGCTGAGCACCGGAGGGACCGACGGAGCGGCCCTAGCTGCTGGGCTCGTTGGTGGGAAGTTCGTTGGGTATCCTTCGACTGCCGCCAATTTCCTTAGTGCCACCGGTCCTACCGGAGCTACGGCCGACACTTTGACGATCAATGACCAGGTCGGGGTCGACTACACCATTCCTGAAGGAAGCTACTCTGACACCATCACCTATTTGGCTACGCCAAGTTATTAGCAGGAACTGAGAAGAGCCTCCGATGGCCCTACTGTTTCGGGTTAGGGGTTGCGCGAGGCGCCGCATGGCCAAAGTTGCGATCACTGTGGCGACCATCGCCACGATCGTGCTCGTGCCTGTGAGCGTCAGCGCCTCCGGCCCGGCTCAGAAGGCCACCGGGGGCTCTGTCGCGGACTTGGCCGTCAGTTCTCCCCCGGATCCGATTACGGCGGCCCCGGGGGCGGTCGCTGCGACCACACTGACCGTCGGGAACCTCGGGCATGGGGTCCTGGATGTGAGCATCATCGCTGCGTCGGTCACGCTCCTCGACAACGGGGGAACCCGGTTCTCCGAACCCGCGGACCCTCTCTTCGTCGGCCGTACCAGCGTGGTGCCGAACATGCTCAGTCTCGCGGGTCACCAAGAACGCCGCGTGAGAATCTCTGTGCACATGCCGACGGGATTGTCGCCGAACG
>Ga0187867_10002869_pt1 | contig 14094 bp, 16 predicted proteins | sample June2016WEW_13_1_FD_132976 | JGI IMG/M metagenome (GOLD analysis project Ga0187867, IMG submission 132976) | Peatland microbial communities from SPRUCE experiment site at the Marcell Experimental Forest, Minnesota, USA - June2016WEW_13_10 | ecosystem: Environmental > Terrestrial > Soil >... | reverse complement strand
ATTCTCGCTGTCCCAATACCCCGACGCCGTCACGCCCAGGCCGACGAACGTCGGCACAACCACCTGCGGAATCCGCCAGGCGAAGTCCCCATCCAGATAAGCCCCATCCTTGCTGAAGAACAATCCCCCGCTTCTCTCCGGGAAGAAATGGGAATAGCCCACCGAGAGCGAGTTGTCCCAATATTGGGCCGAAGCGAACGTCGTGCAAAGCAACAATGCCGCCAGGAATGCCAATATGCGAATCATGCCCCGCATTATCCCCTGCCCCCGGCCGATCAGTCAACGGGTCTTTTCCGGCGAATATTTGTTAGAATGACCCGCGCAAGTCAATTGCCAAAGGAGAGTTCATGCCCAAATGCGCCGTCGCGGGATGCCAGAGCGATGCTACCGCGGAAGTGATTCTCTACGATGTTTACCATGATGGTTCGATTCTTTTCCAACAGGATGAAACCTGTCCATATATCTGCGCCAAGCATTTGGTGCAAAATGAGGCCGAAGCTGCCGGCGTCCGGGAGCCGCGCGGAATCGTCGAGTACCCGCATTCCAATCGCCACGGAGCGCAGGGATTTACGATTTACAAGCCGCTGTGACCGGCGTCAGAAGGTTTCATTCCATCACAAACGCTCTTCAGGCGGAAAGGATCGGGACTTCGTGAAGACGAAATTTTTGGTATTGGGCGTGTTGATCTCCATGTCAACTGCCGTCGGCCAGGCATTGGCGCAGACCTCGAAAAATGCGCCGACGACCCGGCCCGGCGTGACGCTAATCAATCTCCATCTCAAACAAGCCGTGGCACAAGATGTTTTCGATGAACTCACCCGGCAGGCGGACGTCAAGTTCACGACCAACGGCAACATCTGGGACCAGGATTCCTTGCAGATTCCCAAGGACGTGGACTTCACCGACCGCCCGTTCTGGTCGGCCGTGTGGGAGGCTTGCGGCTTGTGGAATCTCTCGATCCAACAAAATTACAGCAACGATCTCACCCGCCACATCATGCTTTTCTCCACCGGCCAAATGCCGGCGGGCGACATGCCGAAACTCCCTGTATACGAAGCCGATGGATTCGTTATCCAGGCGCTCTCCTTCAGCCGCCAGCAGAGCGTGAGCTACTCCCAGGCGGGAAGCGCGACCAACTTCTGCAACGTGCAATTGAGGGTTTACGTCGATCCCGCCCTGCGCGTGCAGAGCTACAACTCCACTGCCAGGACCGACCAGGCCGTCGACGACGCCGGGAATTCGATGACCCAGAACGTGAACGGCCGCATGCCCTTCGTCGGCAGCAGCCCGCCACACTCGCTCCTCTTTGACTGCGACGTGCCGCTGAAATATCCGAACAACCCCGGCAAGAAGATCGCCCGTCTCAAGGGCAGCCTCCAGCTTCGCGTGGCCGACAAAATGGATTCCCTGACCATCGACAAACCCCTGCAAGCCGCCCAGACCTCGAAAACGATCGGCAACATCACCGTTACTTTCTATTCCCTGAAAAAAATGGCCGAGCCGAACTATCAACTGAGCGTGTCCCTCGACGGCAACGCTCTAGGCGGTGAAACCGTCTGGCTCCTTCTGCAAAACCACGAGCGACTCCTGGACGACAAGGGCCGTGAATTCAGATATGTCGGCGGCGGCAGCGCCTGGAACAGATACACCGTCAACTATATTCGCAACGTCGGCGAAGACGCGCCCGTTGGCGACCCGGCCAAATGGGTGATCGAGCTACCCTCGAAGTCCCACACGATGAGGGTTCCCTTTGAATTCAAGAATTTGCCGCTGCCGTGAAGCCGAAGCAAACGCGGGGCCCCTTCAGAGTTCAGACCGTCAGAGTGCCGAAGGCGATTGGCGTTGTGCCCTTATTATGCGCGGGCGAGCCAGCAGGCCAAGGGAAACGATCGTCCCAAGGGCGAGGAACGTCGGCTCCGGCAGGGGGATGACCGAGAGATACAGGGGCGTGCCGGGATTGGATAGGGTGATCGCCCCGAGAAGCGTTCCGGAATCGGAGTAATGGTCCACGAGGTCGCTGTCCCCGTCGATGTAAAGTGTGCCGTCGGAGGCGATGCCGATCCCTTCCGGCCCGGAAATGCTGGTGCTGAATTGGCCAAGCACAGTGCCGGTGGAGGAAAAATGGTGGACGAGATCATTGATATAATCGGTCAGGTAGATCGAGTTGTCGCTCGGGTTGACGACCAGCGAGACGCCGCCGCTGAAATCGGGATCGATCGTCGTTAGGAGCGTGCCGTTTTCCTCCATGTTCATGATGGGGCCTGCGGTCTCGACGACCCAGAGCGTTCCATTCGGGGCGACGTAGGTCCCCGCGGGATAGCCCGTGTCCGGCAACGTGATCCCTCGGATGAATGTTCCCGTGGAGGAGTATTCGTCCAGCGCGTAGCCCGCGGGATTCTGGTTGTTGACCGCAAAAACGCCGTCGGGAAATACGCTGACATCCGCCTGATTGCTGGCCATCTGGGGCGTGGTGAACGTCAGAATCTGGGTGCCGGCGGAATTGAACACGTCCACCCCACCCGGCGACGGCGAGCGGTAGGTCGTGACGAGATCTCCAGTCGGCGTCAGCGATGCCCCCTCGAAGAGCGTGCCCGTGCCTTTGAAAGTATGGACGAGGGTTCCGTCGGGCTCGTACTCCTGCACGTTGCTGGTCGAGAGGTTGTTGACCAGGATGTCGCCGGGGACCAGGTTGGACGCAAAAGATCGAGTTGCAGCAAGCGCGCAAAACAGCAGGCCCGCGGCGAGCATTTGCCCCGCCATGAATGTCCGTTTCCAGCTTGCAAATGCAGACCAAAACGACGCGGAGGTTTGCCCTCGTTCTCGCATGCTTTCTCCCGTCCAAGGATCGCTATGGGCAAGGCAAGATCAGCCCGGTGCGAGGAGAGGGCATTATAATAAGACGACAGCTACGTGGTCAATAAGTTGGAAAGGCGGATTTGACGCAAAGCAGGCTAGAGATGTCGCAAAATGGGCACACGGCCTTCCCACAAGCGATATCCACGAAATTGTTTCAGCGCATAAAAAAAGCCCGGCAAAAAAACCGGACTTTTCCATACCCCTAAGGGGAGTCGAACCCCCTCAAACATGGCCAAGTTTCCAAAGAAATATGAATTAGTGGACGAAATGGTGGACGAAATGATCCGTCCACCATATCCTAGAATCCATGACAAAATCCATCGCAAAAAAGGGCCGTCCAACGGCGTATTATCGAACAAGTTGGGGTGAGAAAATCGACGGGCTAGCGCGGCTCGCGGACGGCCGGTGGAAAGTATCCGGACCCGATGCGACGAAGTACACCGAACCGGATGAGAGACTAGCCGTCGCCCGTTTCCGGGAGATTCAGGCGGAACAAAATGAGCAATCGAACATCGGCCAAGCAAAGGCCCATGGGACGTTTGGCGATGCGTTCAACGATGTTATGACCCGCGCTCGTGCAGCCGGTGGAACGATCAAAGCACAGGTTGGAGCGCCGGCGGCAAACGATGGCACTTTCGTCGTGACGGATGAAACGCTATCGCCCGCTCAATGGGCCTACCTGCGGGCAAAGTTGCTGACCGAACCGAAATGGGTGGCCGAGCGGGTCGGCTTGGAGAAAATCGGTTGGTATCGTGATTTTGTCCGGCCCGCCGCATCGGTCACGCTAAAAGAGCTTGGGGAGCTATACGCGAACAAACCGGGGCTTAGCGTCAACGAGACGGGCCGAAGCCGGTTATTCTGGAACGAATTCACTAGAGCCGTTGGCATCGCAACCATCGGGGAATTAACGCACGAGCATGTAGGGGCCTACGAAAAGAAAATCACGCGGTCCGGGTTATCCCCAAAATCAATCCTACATCGTTACCGCAAGGTCCGGACGATCCTTGCCTACGCGATCAAGCGGGGGTGCGGTATCGAGGACTGCCGGAGGGCTTTGGACATAACGGCGATGTTGGAAGTCAAAAACCATACCCCGCTTGACCCCCACCCGATCAAGCCCGTTGAGTTTTGGAAGATTCACAAGGCGGCGGTAGAGGCGGGGGATGATACCTTTGCGGCGATGCTCTTAACCGCGTTGAACATGGCGGCGTATGGGGGTGAAGTCGCCGCCCTCAAGTGGGATGAAATCAACTTTGAAACAGGGGAGCTTGTGACACGCCGACCAAAAACATCGGTCAGCCGCGTGGCGTGTCTCTGGCCGGAAACCCTCAAGGCCATCAAAGCGATTCCCCGTCGCGGGGATTACATCTTCAATACCTGCGTCCGATCCTATACCGTCTGGTCATGCTTGGACTCATGGCGCAAATATCGGGAGGCGGTAGGGCTGGGGGCTGAAATCACGTTCGGGATGATCCGTGACGCCGCCTTTTCAATCGCCTGCACCGTCAGCTTGGATCAAGCCCGCGTCTTGGCTGGCCATCGGCTCCCCGGGGCATCTGACCATTACCTAAGGCGTCAACCTCAATTCGTCGCCCCGGCCTGCAAGGCCATCCGTGACGTTTTCTATGCTCCAACCGCCAAGGGTAAGCGGGGTCATTGACAAACCGCCAATAATACATTACTCATGTAATCTGTTTTAGCTAAATCACCTTACATGAGTAATGTATAGTTATGAGTAGCAAATATATCAGTACCCAACAAGCGGCAGAATTCTTGAATGTGACTCGTCAGCACATATCGGCGCTCGTCCGGCAAGGCCACATCAAAGCAACTAGAATTGGCCGAGTCTTACTTATCAACTACAATTCCGTCGTGAAATATTATCATCCAAAGGGCCGTCCGTTTGGATCGAAAGATAAACAACCCCGCAAACGCCGTGAGCCTAAACCACCTCCTACCATCAAAATCGAATCACGCCCGGCTAGCCCCTCAAGGTTAAAGCGAACCATCGGACTTTGACCCCAGTTCATTCTACCGGCGCTGCAAGACGCGGATTGTTTTGACAATTCAACCCCGAACGGCTACAAGGTGGCATTACATCTTAGCAATGAGGCATCAATGGCAAACAAGAAGAGTCGGAAATTGATTGAGAATCGCAACGGTTACGATATTAATTTGGTGACTGAGGAGATCAAGATGGCGGGAAGAACCAAAAACGGGAAACCCAAGAAGGGGATGAGCTATGAGGTAGTTAATCCCGCGACAAAGCGAGTCGTTAAGAACATGATCGTGAGTCTCAAAGAAGCGCAGAATATAGCTGATGAACAGTCGCCCCTTGAACAAAAATAAATTGTCCGTTACGCCGTCCCTCATGCTGGCGCCCACCATCGGTACAACGATATTTCCCCGGTCAGGGACTTACCCCGCGATCATCGGGGGGAATCGGGAATCGTCCTAGCCACCTCAACGGTACTCCGCTTTTAATCGCCATCGCCGCCAAGTACATCGCCATTTGTACGTCTTTTTCGGGATAACGCTTGGCGAGCTTGTCAATCGTTTTCATTGCCTGCAAGACTTCCGGGGAATCCATTTGAACCTCCATTGGTAAACTGCCTTGCAACCGGGCTATTCTATTCGCGGTTTAATGATCCGCCCCCGCGACGGGGGGTTGCCGGTCTATTTTCTTCAATCTCGTAGAATCGCTCCTACCGCGTTTCGCGGGGCTGAATTCGTCAATTCCGCATATCACCTTTGGTAGCGTTGTATTCGCTGTTGAAGTCCTTCCGCGTGCATCTCGTAATACCGCACTTGCTGTTGATGATTTCCATCTAAATATTTACTAAGAGCACCGCGGATGAGGCTATTGCATAGGGTCGTGTCATCTAGCCACATAACCTGACCGGCGTTTCCGACCATGCAGCAGAGTATGTCAAAATGCTGGGTGATGTTGTTGAGCATGAGGTACATCTGCCAGAGCGTATGCTGCTGCATGAGGTTTTTGACGATTCCGCATAGTTTGCCGAAATCTGGAAGCGTTTGGGCAATCCCCCGCTCATTCCGCCAAAACGAAACGCGGTACCAGTAGAAGCCAACGAATTGTTGCACACCCCAGTTTTTAAGCCCCAATCCTTCTTCGGTGGCAATTTTGGATTGAAAATCAATCACATGCACGCGCCAGTTCCATATCGTCGGCGGTAGCTGTTTTCTCTTTTCTTCATCTGCCTCAAGTACGCCGGACATCCCGTAAAGCAACCAATCACGGACGGATTCATGGGACGTTAAGATTCTAACCATGTCTTTAGGGGTAAGACCGTTGATTGGATCAAATGATTGTCTTTCCGCGGAACAAGTAGCTACTTGACCCGCATCTTCATCAACTTCTTCTCCTTCTTCATCTAGGTCATTTTCTCCCGCGGAAGCGCCAGCCCCCGGCAGGGGCAACAACGGGGGCGCAGCCACCGTTAAGTCTTCCCTTCGGGTATTCCTACTTGTGTTCTCTGATGGTATATTACATAGTTGGGTACTCCCATTGTGTATTACTGTGCCCTGTGGAATGCCCAGTGAACCGCCCAGTGAACTGCCCAGTGAACTGCCCAGTGAACTGCCCAGTGGAATGCCCCCTAGCCTTCGCTGATCGTCATAACTATCGAAGTCAAGCCAAGTAAACAGTGATAAGTGAAGTGTCCGGGTAGGCATCTTTTTTGCGATTACCGTGTGCCCGATGACCCTCGCGGCGACGGCATGTTCGATTGCCGTTCGCACTTGCTTCTCGGATGCTCCACTGGCCGCCGCGAGTTTGTCATAGGAGATTGGCCACTGACCGCGCTGATATTCAATTCCGGTTCCTTTTTGAGTACCGGCCTCCGATGCGATCATGCAATAAAGATGCAGCAGTATCCCACGGTGGGCGGCATTCAGGCGTTTCCAGAATGGCGTTTTGAATAGCCACCTCGGAACGGCGCGAAAACCGACCGCTAGACCCGCGTGTTGGGCGGCGAAACTTTGGGTTGGATTTGACATGACTCCTCCGGTGGGGAAAAACAAAAAGCCCCATCGTTCCTGCGATGGGGCCTCGATCCGCCCGGAGAAGGCGTAAATTGATTCGTCATTTCTCCGGGCCAAAATGCCGCAGGAACAGCATATTGAATTGTTCGGACATTGGCCGGGGCAATCTTTAGCGTTCATCCAGATTGTTGTATAGATTGCGGAATATAGCTCCGACCGAGTTACTTTAGAAACCCCCCATGGATATTGGCAAGATTGGTAATTACGCGAATAATCTGCGCCGAATGTGCATCTATTGAATTCGTGGAGTTGTCGTTGATTGATAGTTTAGATGAGTTGATAGCTTACATAGTTAATTAGGTGATTAGTTGATTAGGTGATTAGGTGACTAGGTGATTAGGTGATTAGTTGAGAACATTAGAATCATTCTTCCATTTTACTAAAGATCGTTCCATAAATGTCGATGAATTTATAACTTCTCCTCCAAGGAAGCGCGGCCGGCGGTTTTCGTTCATTGGCCACCGGCCGCTGTTTTCAATTGAGGTCAACCATGAGCAATCAATTCGATACAGGCGTCCAAGCAATAATTCCTGTAGTCGGTCAATTTACAACGGTGCCTGGACTCGAAATCCTTCCAAGCGGCTGCGTTAAAAGTATGAGTTTTCAAGCATCGTCGGATGGGGCGGTGCCGCTAGTTTGCGAGCTTTGGTATCGCGCGGCAGCGGGGGTAGAGCCCGGACAGCTTTTGCCTTTCCGTGAAATGGAATATGCGACGGGTCTAAGTCAGGAGGATTGTCCAATTCCGCCAAGCGGGGCACAGAGTTTTGCGTTACCCGGACCCGGCGATCCGCAGTGGCTTCCAGCGGTTTATTCGTACCTGTTTTATTTCATGGCCCCGTCCGGTAGTCCAGTTCCACAGCACGTTCGCGTTACGGGGATAGCGGGATAATTTATGCCGTATTCGCCACCAGCCCATCAACCGCTTGTCAGCGCTCCATCATACGATGAGTCGCGGGGTAGCGCAACCGAACGCGGCTACGGCCATGATTGGAAAAAGGCTCGCAAAGCATACCTTGCAGAGCATCCTATATGTGAGGTCCGATCAAGTGATTGTACTTTGGCCGCGAATTTGGTTGACCATCGAATTCCTTTAACGCAAGGCGGCGCACGCTTGGACCCGGATAACTTCCGATCCTCATGTACCGCTTGTCACGCGCTCTTGACCGGGAATCTAAAAGCAACGGGGGTCAACGAATTGCCGTCCGGGGCCAACCGCGTCCATCCGCTTACAATCTCAACCGATACAGTTCGACATATAATCGCGCTATATAGGTGCGGTTTGTCGCCGCAAACCATCGGGCCGATTTATTCCTTTCCGCCCGCGTCTATTCGATCAATGAAGCTCGATTGCGATCCGCTTATTGTCGGCGATCTACCCGCGCTCACAATCGAACAGGCGATGAAGCTCCGATTGCGGAGCCTGCGAAACATGGTTCATAGCCGCAAAGCCGATCAAACCGCCTACGCCAAGCGCCTCGCATCCAGTACCAGCGCGGGGGAAAGGGACATGGTTGAGGCAAAGCTATGGCTGGCGTGGACGCCGCGGGGTGACGAATGAATAACACTGACCCATATTTACTGCGCGGTGATGTTCGGGATGCCATGCCGCCCAAGCCAATTCGGGTATCCTGTGACGGTACAGAGCTTCCATTTTGCTTTGCGTTCGATGTTGAACAAGGGTGGGCGATGGTCTATGTGACTGACCCGGCTGGTTGCGTTGTACCAAATGAAGGCAATGCAGAACTTCTCGCAGAGACCCGTACAGGCAGGATTGAAGCCGTTTACGCGGACGCGGGGGCGAACAATGATTGATCTACTCAAACCGCGCAGCGCGGCAAAACTATCAGTCTCACAAGTCAAAGCGGCTCGTGCTCTATCTCGTTATTTCACTAAGAGCAGCATCGCGCTGGCGCTTGATGTTTGTCCGAAGACGATCTTCAACCTACTAAAGCAACGGTCATGGGCATGGTTGCCGGTCGATGATATGCCGCTGCCGCTTTTGACGTTTGACAAGGCCAGGCGATTGAAACTTCGGATGCTGCGGGGGCTGGCGCCCACCGAGCGGGTGCTGCTTGTGAGCTACGCCGAGGGGATCGTGATGGATATGGACCTTACCGGCATCCCGCGTAGTGAGAATGTTGATGCCGCGTGGACCATGAATCACGTTGACGAGCTATGGGTAGCGTGGCAGCCCGTGCGATACGGCAAGCCGCGTGGCAAGCGTAGGAGAATGTGCCCATAAATTGGCGCGACCGCTACTATATTGGCCCCCATAGGGGGCTGAAAAAGCTACAAAATTAGCAGTCGGGACACCGTCCCGCCGCCTTCCTTTTATTCGGTCAGGTTTTCGGGGGTAGGTGGGTAGGTTGAATCGGGCGGGACAAACAAACAGCGGGGAAGCCGGAGTCGTTGCTAGCAATGGCCTTCGTAGGAGTACCAGATGGTAATTGAAACCGTTCCAATTGATTCAGTTTCAAGCGATCCGAGTAACGTCCGCGTCCACCCAGAACGGAATCTCGAAACTATCAAAGGTAGCTTGGCGCGGTTCGGCCAACAGAAACCAATCGTCGTGGATGCTAACGGGATTGTCCGCGCGGGAAATGGAACACTTGAAGCCGCAAAGGCGCTTGGCTGGACCGAAATCCAAGTTGTCAAAACCGAATTAACTGGCAGTGAGGCAACGGCATTTTCAATTGTTGATAACCGCAGCGCTGACAGTTCTGAATTTGATGAAAAGGCTCTGGTCGAAATTCTTACCGCGTTGAAATGTGAGAATGCGGACTTAGCGGTTTCAGCCGGTTTTAGCCTTGATGAAATTTCGGAATTGATTGACCGGACGGCAACGGTTGAGGCACCTGCTGATTTTCCCGTAGTTGACGAAAATATCGAAACGCAATTCGAGTGTCCCAAATGTCACTACCGATGGTCAGGATCATCGGCCCCGGGGGATGAATGATATGCGGCTATGGGTGCAACGCGACTCCGGTTTACCCATTCCTGGGCTGCGCTACTTCCCCGGCTACGGCCATGGATTCGTTGACCGTACCGATCTACCAGCGGCAACCATTACAACTAGACCCGTCGCAATGGTTATCGAATCCGGGGGCAACCCGATGAGTACCGCAACCGACAAGCCCCCTTATTCAATTCCCACCATGGCCGAGATTGCCGCTGTGCCTTGGAACGGGTTTACCGTGGCGTCAACTTTTTCAGGGGCCGGCGGGAGTTGTCTTGGATACCGGATGGCGGGATTCAAAGTCGCATGGGCTAACGAATTTATTGAAGCGGCTAGGGAAACATATCGCGCTAATTGCTCACCCTCGACGATCATTGACCCCCGCGATATTCGCCAGGTCCAGCCTGACGAGGTATTGGCAGCTTGCAAACTCAGCGCGGGGGAATTGGATCTGTTGGACGGCTCGCCCCCATGCGCATCATTTTCCGTTTCGGGCAAGCGGTCGGCTCATTGGGGCGAGGTGCGGTCATATAGCGATACTCGGCAACGGACTGACGATTTGTTTTTTGAATTCGTCCGATTGCTCAAGGGGATTCAGCCGCGGACATTTGTTGCGGAGAATGTTGCGGGGTTGGTGTGCGGGATTTCAAAGGGTTATTTCCTCCAAATCTTGGCGGCGCTAAAAGGCTGCGGGTATCGGGTAACGGCCAAAGTTTTAGACGCCCAGTGGCTAGGCGTACCGCAAGCTCGTGCGAGGTTGATATTTGTCGGCGTAAGGTCCGATCTAAATCTTGAGCCGGTCCACCCCAAACCATTGCCTTACCGTTATACGATCCGCGAAGCCCTGCCATGGCTAGCCGATGAGACGATCAAAGCGCCGCCGGTTGAAGTTGAAACCGACATGACCGGATATGCGGTCGGCCGCGAGTGGGAAAAGCTAACGCCGGGCGGGCCAAAGTCGGATAAGTATTTTCAATTGGTCAGGCCGGACCCCGATTCACCCTGTCCATCCATCGTTGTCAAAAATGGAACGAATCACACCGCAGGGGTAGCCCATCCGTTTGAGTATCGCAAATTTTCCATCGCCGAAGTCAAACGGCTATCAGGTTTCCCCGCTGATTTCATCTTGACCGGATCGTATGCGCAGCAGTGGGAACGAATCGGCCGAGCAGTTCCGCCGCTGATGATGTTCCATGTAGCCCGCGCGGTCGCCGAGGGAGTTTTATGCAAGCTCAAATAGACCATGTACAGCCGGGGGCAAAGTGGCAATTCGATGGTGACGTTACCGCCGTTTTCGATGACATGCTTTCGCGGTCGATTCCCCAGTACGAAGTCATGCGCGCCGCGGTGACGGATGTTGCCGCCCGGTACGTCCAGCCTAATACGCACATCGTTGACATTGGTTGTAGCCGAGGGGAAGCACTGGCGCCGCTGCTTGACCGCTTTGGTGCGGCCAACCGTTTCATGGGGCTAGACGTTTCGGACCCCATGATCCAGGCGGCAAAAGATCGGTTCAAAGGTTGGATTGACAACGGCGTAGTCAATATCTGGAAGCATGACTTACGGAACGGACTCCCGCCTAACGTATTGCCTTCGGTTGTACTCTCAGTCTTGACCCTTCAATTCACGCCCATTGAGTACCGGCAGAAAATCGTCAGGTCCGTCTATAAGCGATTGCGTCCGGGCGGTGCATTCATCCTAGTCGAAAAGATTCTAGGCGAGTGTGCCGACCTTGATGACTTGATGGTTGAAATTTACTACGCGATGAAACACGCAAATGGATATACCGCCGATGACATTGCCCGCAAGCGCATGAGTTTGGAAGGCGTGCTCGTGCCGGTTACGGCCAAATGGAATGAGCAATTATTGCAGTCGGCTGGTTTCTGTGAGGTCGATTGCTTCTGGCGCTGGATGAATTTCGCGGGGTGGGTTGCGGTTAAGGGGGAGGTATAGCCGTGGGCGCCAGAGGTCCAAAACCCGTACCCACCGCGATCAAACTTCAACGAGGGACATTCCGCGCTGATCGTGCTGTCGCCAATGAGGCTCGCCCGATTGGTAAACCAACATGCCCGAAGTGGTTGAACGCCGACGCCAAAAAAGAGTTTCGCCGCGTGGTGAAGATGCTTAGCGCCATGGGGTTGATCGGGGCTGTCGATGGAAATGCGATCATCCGTTACGCGACAACATGGGTACGGTGGCGTCAGGCGTTGCAGATGATCGAAAAGGCTGGGGAAGTTAGCGTGTACAAGGATGCAGAGGGAAAAGTAAAGGCGATCCAGCCGAGTGCGTTCGCATCAATCATCCGGGGGCTATCTGAGGAACTATCCCGCATCGAAACGGCGTTCGGCATGAATCCGTCCGCGCGTTCGCGGATTGAAGTCACTATGCCGCCAGCGGGGCAAGTCGATACGAAGGAACGCTTTTTTAATTTGCCCTTGAGATTGGAAGTAAATGACCTGGACAGCAGACCAAATTGAAACCGCTTGCCGCACTTTAATCCCCGGATTCGACCCGTGGGCTAATGCGGACGGGTTTTATTTCGACCGCTGGGCCGCGCAGCGTGTTGTCGATTTCGCGCACGAGATTTGTACGTTCACCAACTCAAAATGGACAGGCCAAAAGGTGGTGCTGCAACCGTGGGAGGTAGCATTTCTCGGCAACCTATTTGGCTGGCGATCCATTGCGGACGGCACGCGACGTTTCCGCAAGGCGTTGCTTTTCATCGCTAAAAAGCAAGGTAAAACCGAACTAGCCGCGATCATCGCTAATTATTTGCTATTCTGCGATGGTGAGCCGGCACCGGAAATAGTATCTGCTGCGGGGAGTAGTGAGCAGGCAACCAAAATATTCAAGGCGGCCGTCGCAATGATCCAAGCTGAGCCACAGCTATCGACCCGCGCAGAGATTCTATCGCGGTCAATCCGACACCTGACCGATGGTGGGACGTACAAGGTTCTGCATTCCAATTCCGCTACGCTCCACGGCGGCAATCTTCACGGGGTTTTGGTCGATGAGCTATTCGTAGTCGATGCGGAGTTAGTTGACGCCCTTGAGACTTCAACTAGAGCGCGTTCCCAACCGTTATTACTGTTTACAACTACTGCGGGGGATGATCCTGAATCTATCGCCGCCGAGGTCCACCAGTACGCTTGCGGGGTACGGGATGGATTGATTGCCGATCCGACATTCCTTCCGTGCATCTATGAAGTACCGGCCGACGCGGATATTTCAAATCCCGACAATTGGAGATTGGCCGCGCCTAACCTGGGCGTGACGGTGCCGGTGAGTGAGTACGAAAAGGATTACCGCGAAGCGCTTCAGGTTCCCCGGAAAATGAGCATCTTCCGCCAGTTCGCGTTGAACCAGTGGGTCCATGCAGCTAAGGCATGGTTGTCATTGGAGCAATGGCAAGCCTGTGGCCAGCCATTCAAACTTGAGGATTTCAAGGGGTGTAAGGCGGCGCTCGGCGTTGACTTAAGTAGTTGCGTTGACACGACCGCCGTTGTCGCGGCCATTGAAAAAGATGGCAAGGTTTATATCTGGCCGGAGATTTTCATACCGGGGGATAACACCGTCGCCGGAGCATTGAGACGCCAGAAGCAGGATCGGGCACCATATCAATTGTGGGTTAAACAAGGATACCTGACCGCGACGGATGGCAACGCGGTGGACTATCGCGCGGTCGAAAAGCGGATCAAGGCGATTTGCGACATTCTGGACGTTGTTGAAATCGGAGCCGATCCGGCTGGCCAGCAGATGCTACTTTCAAATCTCATCGACGCGGGGCTGCCCGTTGTAACCGTCCGACAAGGATGGAGTCTTTCGCCCGCGACGAAAGAGGTTGAACGAATGGTAATCACAAAAGAATTGGTGCATCCGCTGAATCCTTGTTTCTCATGGCAAGTAAGTTGCGCCGCGATAAAGGTCGATGACCAGGAAAACAACTGGGTGGTCAAGGGCCGTTCGCGGGGCCGGGTGGATTCAGTAGTTTCCATGAATATGGCCGTCAATAGTCTCAAATTCGGCAAAGGCAAGGATGCGTCAGGTTGCTCCAATTACTACGAAAAGCATCCAGAGTTAATCACGCTATGAGAGTGAGGCGAGAAAATGGGTTTGTTACAAAGATTGTTTGGCCGTAGCAATGACGAAAAGCGGATGAGTTTTCAAGGCGGGGGCTGGCAGCCAACCAATCCGAATTGGCAACCATCGGATTATCT
>Ga0187867_10002867_pt1 | contig 14100 bp, 12 predicted proteins | sample June2016WEW_13_1_FD_132976 | JGI IMG/M metagenome (GOLD analysis project Ga0187867, IMG submission 132976) | Peatland microbial communities from SPRUCE experiment site at the Marcell Experimental Forest, Minnesota, USA - June2016WEW_13_10 | ecosystem: Environmental > Terrestrial > Soil >... | reverse complement strand
GATGTAGGTGGGAAAGCGAGCAATTCGGTCCTGGACCACCTCGCGATTAAGCAGGCCGATACCGACGACCCGTAGCCTCAACCGCCGCTCTCGGCCCGATCCGGCCGGCGGGGTGAGCTCCACCAGGAAGGTCTGGTTCAGGTGGAGTCCCAGTGTGGCGGCGGCGTTCTCGGTGACCATTACCTCGTTGGGCCGGGCTGGATCGGCCATACGACCGGCCGTCACGCTGAAGCGATCTTGGTTGAACAAAAGCCCGTCGACGCTGCCGACCATTATCACCGAGCTGTCCAGGCTCTGAGGTCGGATGTGTCCCGACTTGATAAGTGACGCGCTAAGCGCCACATAGCTTTCGACCCGTTTCACGTGGGGGAGTCGACGTATTTGGCCGATCAAGCTTTGCGAGTATCCCAACAGTCCTCCCGCCGGGACGATCGTGAGATCCGAGGGGTTGGTTCTGGCAAGGAACGTAGGAAAGGAGGATGCCGTACGTCGTGCCGCGGCCATCGACCCGAGGGCGATGCCGCCGACCAACCCGATCAGGAGAACGAGGGTTATGTAGCCACTTCGCTGGCGTCGCCAGGTGACGACGAGGCGGTATCGACCGCGCCTGGGCTCATGGGGTGGTGTCTTCCCCCTCCTGGCTAGTCGGACAGGTTGCGGCCCTCACACACACAGCCTGGAGGTCCCTCTAGCGATTGCCAATGGAGTTAACCCTTGTCCATCACTCGTAGTAGCACCAACTCCGCGAGTAGCAGACCCGGGAGCCCACGGCGGCACACCTCAGCGGCGGCTTCGCCAACTAGCGGCTGGCTTTGCCTTAGGACCGGCGATGTTTTGTGGGTGTCTGTCTGAAAGGGACAGGCCTTCTCAGGGCAGCTCCGTACGAGAAGCGTCCGGGGACGCAGGCCTAGCTCTGGTCACCCTCCGATCGGTGAAATCCTCCGATTGACACTTTGGGCACCTACGCAACGAATCGCGAAGTGCGAGCACCTCATCGGTCTCAGATGCCATTTGCGACGCCGACGCCTGCAAGCCGAGCACACTTGCCTCATTAGCTGGCGCCTCCATGGCCCCTACGCCCGGGCCTTTAGCGCGACGGGGAGGCCGGTGAGAGAACCGGGCCTGCTGACTCGTGAGCAGCCATGCGGTAGCGCAGGAATCGCACCGCCGTTCGACCGTACGCCCGAACACAGGTCGATCGTACCCAGTGGGCTAGTCGGGTAGCGGGCGATCATGCTCTGTTGGCTCTCTCGTGTGACATATCGGTCCAAGGCCGCACGAGAACTGATCTCACAGCGGGCGACTGTCCATGCGGGTAGCCCCGACTACCGGCTTTTCGCTGCTGGAGACGATTGGTAAATAGAGTGAGTTGGTCTGGTAAATAGAGTGAGTTGGTCGCTCGTCTGGACGGGGACGGCGGGAGGAGAGAGGGTGATCGATGGTGGCACCACTCGATATCGACATGCTCCAGCGCGCCTGCGATATCACGGATCGGATCATGAGCGGCGTCCAGCCCAGGCAATTCGGTGATCCGACGCCTTGCAGGGACTGGACTGTCCGGGAATTGATGGAGCACATCGTCGCTTCGACCGACTTCTTCGCCGACGCCGCCGAACTCGGTGCCGTCGCCGAAGATCGGGCGTGGCCCGAATATTCGCCCGAGGAGCTGCTGGGCGCCTATCGTCACCACGCAGGCCGCCTAGTGGCAGCGTTCCGGGTTCCGGGCGTCATGGGGAGGCCTATGGTGATCCTGGCCGGGCCCCCGACGGCCGCCTTCTGTATACAGATCGCGATCAGCGAGCGCTTCGTCCACGCTTGGGACCTCGCTGCCGCGACGGGCCAATCGTTCGGTGACGACAGCGGGGAGATTGCCGAGGCGCTGCTCGCCTCATCTGAGTACCTGTCCGTCAATTCTGAGGTGAGGAGGAATACGCCACCGCCGCTCGGGCCGGAACTCACCATCGAAGGCGGAGGGGCTGTCGAGCGCCTCGTGGCGTTTCTCGGTCGCGACCCCAGCCAGGCGACTGGTTGAGACGTTCGCAGCACCGGGGAGCACCGGCCCAGGGTCTGACCAGCTCGAGCACGTGAAACTCGATCCCCCTGAACGAGTGTGTCGCCTCCGACAGCTAGTTGCGCCCTGTCGATTCGGTGCGGGTCCGCAATACGCTCTCAGCACTCAATCGGCTGAGGATTTTGGCGCGTGGACACCAGAACGTGCTCAACCCCTGAAGCAACCATCGCGGGCCAAACGGCCACGACTGCGCAGAGCGTGATCCGATGAAACCAGGACTGGCCGATCATGGCCTCGGACACGGGCCAAACCTGAAAGTCGAGGCCGCTCTCTAAGCATGAACCGCAGTCACCCGATCGGCGACTCCGTGACAAACAAGGCTTTCGAGCCCGACGACCGCCGGCTCCTCGCTGCGACAGCGTTAGCGGGGCCGCCACTTTGGGACGCTCAAGTCGGTGTCGCTAAGGGTGCTAGCCACACCCAAGGACGAATGGATACCCCCTTGTTCGTTTGTGGCGCGGTCCGCATGATGCCCATATGCGGGCGGCCTGGTACTACTGGCGCTCGAGCGGCAGGCGGCAGTGGCGCTCGATGCTGGTCGTCGCGCTGCTCTGCGTAATCCTGGGCGCGGCCGCACTTGGTGCGCTTGCGGCTGCCCGCAGGACCGAGTCCGCGTACGGGCGGTATCTGGTCTCGATCAATTCGAGCGATGTCTACGTCAACATCCCGTCGCCCGATAGGGCACTCGACGCCAAGGTGGCGGCGCTACCGGGCATTGCGTCGAGCTCAGTCTGGCTCGGGTTGAGCGCGAATCCCGTCGTCCACGGCCGAGTCGACGACTCGTTCGTCACCGATGGCTTTGCGGGCAGCGTCGGCGGCGAGCTGTTCACCCAGGACCGGATGACGGTCGTGGCGGGCCATCTTCCGCGACTCGACTCGCCCAATGGGATCTGCCTGACCGCGGGCCTCGCTCGACTCTTCGGCGTCCACGTCGGTGGCCACGTCACTTATCAGTTCGACAACTCGCTCTCTCTTACCAACGCCCCGACGGGCTTCGTCACGTACCGAGTCGCCGCGATAGTCGAGCTGCCACCGGCCCTCGTTGACCAGTTCGACCAGGTGCAGTCGGCCGTCATTCCCCCGGCAGCGACCGCAGCCGCGCTCGCCCACCGAGGAGCGGTGGCCTTCTCGTGGGTCGGCGTGCGGTTGCGAAACGGCGGGGCCGGCGTCGCCAAGTTCGACCGTTCGGTGTCCCAGCTCGCTACTCGAGTCGGCCACGGGTACACCTTCGCGATCCGGCAGCTGGACCTCGTGCACCAGCAGGTCCAGGAGGCGATCCGACCGCAGGCTTTCGCCATCGCCGCGTTCGGGGCTTTCGCCCTGCTGGCGCTTATCGTCCTCGTCGGCCAGGCGCTGTCGCAGTTGCTCGAGGCGTCGACAACGCAGGCGGGTGCGCTCCGGAGAATGGGCTTGCGCCGCGCTGAGGTGGCATTAGCCTGTGGACTCGGCGGGGTCGGGGCCGTCATCGTGGGCATCCTGGCGGCGATCGGGTGTGCGGCGGCGCTGTCGCCTCTCGGACCAGTCGGGCCCGTCCGCGCGATCGATCCCGCTCGGGGCTTCTTCTTCGACACGACCGTCTTGATCGGAGGCGGCGCGACGCTCCTCCTCCTGCTGATCGCCCTGACGGCATGGATCTCGTGGCACACCGTGAAGGCCGTCGACAGCAGTCTTGTCCAGCGCTCTTCCACCGTCGCCGCGATCGCGGTTTCCCTCGGGTTGCCGACCACCGTCGCGCTCGGCGCAACCTATGCGCTGGACGCGGTGCCTGGACGGAACCGGATGGCGGTCCGGGCGAATGTCCTCGGTTCGGTGGCCGCCGTGACCGCCGTTGTCACCTCCGTGGTGTTCGCGGCGAGCCTGAACGGGCTGATCACCCATCCATCCCGCTACGGATGGAACTGGAACGTGCTGATGCAGAGCGAAGGTGGATATGGGAGCTTCCTTCCCGACGACGTCAACGCCACGACGATTGGCAACGGAGATGGGCCGCTCGACCACCTCTTGGCGTCGACGCCGGGAATTCGTGGATGGTCGACCTTCGGCTTCACCCAATTGTCGATTGACGGTCAGCGTGTGCCCGTGCTCGGCCTCGCCACCCATGGAGGCGATGTCGAGCCGCCCACAGTGAGCGGGCGCCCCCTCTCCGATACCGCGGCCGAGGCGATCGGAAGCGCCGCGGCCGTTGGCCCTGACGAGATCGAGCTCGGTCTGAGCACCCTTCGCCAGCTACGAAAGCAGGTGGGGGATTTGGTGGAGGTGGGCACGGGACCAACGGCGCGGCGTCTGACCATCGTCGGCGTGGTCACTCTGCCGTCGATCGGGGTGACGCTGTCGGATCACGTCTCCCTCGGACGTGGCGCGATGCTCGCAGAGAGCACGCTGCTCTCGATCGTGAACCTCAGCGCGCTCAATCCGGCACCGGCTGAGGCGTTCTCTGCCTTGCCATCGACGATCGCCGTCGACATCGCACCACACACCGACGCCACGGAGATCGGACGGCAGATTGTCGCTGCGCTCAATCGCGACGGCGCGGATGGCGGCGTCTATGAGGTTCCGCGTGTTGTCGGCGCAGCCATCGTCAATGCCGGGCAGATGGCCGGACAGCCGGTCACTCTCGCCATCGCGCTTGGCCTTGCCGTGCTCGTCTCGCTGTCCGCCACGGTTGTTGCAGCCACACGGAGGCGACGACGTGAGCTTGCCCTGCTTAAGGCCCTAGGGCTGCGACGTCGTCAGATGCGTAGCATCGTCGTGTCGCAGGCGCTCACCCTGCTCATCGTCGCGTTCCTCCTCGGCGTCCCCCTCGGGATCGCAGGTGGCCATTGGGCGTGGGCGACCTTCGCCTCGTCGCTCGGCGTCGTACCGGTGACCGTCGTACCTGCTGTGTCGATCGCTGTCGCCGTCGTCGCCGTGCTCGTCGGGGGGATGATGTTGGCCGCGGTGCCGGCGGCCGTGGCCGCTCGTACCCCGACGACGGCGGCCCTGCGTGCCGAATAGGGGTGGGATCTGATCTTCGTGACTGGTTGGCTAGGACGAACTCAAAGGTGCGCAAGGAGGATGGTCTCCTTGACCATCGTGAGAGGGCTCTTCAAAGGATCCACCCATGCCCAAATTCGTTCCGGAAGAGCTCAGATGAATTGCTCTCGCGGCGACAACGGTGAGTTGCTAAATGACAATGGCCGGACGAGGTGACGGCACCGCACGCTCTCGCTCGTGTGCATAGAACTCGGCACGCTGAGTCGAGCGTCCCGCTCTGAGTTGACCGACCTACTCGACGGAGCGCTCGCCGAGCTTGAGTCGCGTTTGCAAGCGCTGCAGGTATCGGGTTTAGGGCGCCAACCGGGCCCGATTGTCCAGGTCTACAAGAACGCCACAGGTTCGTACAAGGACTCGGCCTCAAGGCCCTGGCGGCAGGGCGCCTATGTAAAGTCGGACTCGAGGACCTCGACTGCCGCCCGACGAGCCTCGATGCGAGCGGGAATCGCCGAGAGAACGCCGATCGCGGCCACAACGCATAGGCAGGTGCAGGCAAGCCAGAGTGCCGACGGAGTGGTGGCGCGCGATCCGTGACTGGCGGCTGTCACGAACAGGAGCCCGAGCGGGATGCCTGCGATGGCGCCCGGAACCGCAGGGATGAGCAGGGCAGTCGACAGCCCTCCGCTTAGGTGTTCTGTCGTCGCACCGAGCGCACGAGCGACCCCGAGCGGTTTTCGGGAGTCCACCGCCGTCGCCCAGGTGATGACGAGTGCGTTCACCACGGCCAAGAGAACGAGGACCACTGTGATGACCAGCAAGATCGCATCGGTGTTCGCCGTGTTGGGGTTGTACGGAATCGAGAACTGCGCCGGAGAAACGCTCGGTGCCAGACCCTCGTGGGCACGGACCGACAGCACTGCCACGACCGTCGTCGTCGTGATGGCGACACTCACGACGGTCAAAAGCATGCGACGGGGTCTGCGAGAGGCCAGCCGGAGCCCGAGCAGCAACGGCACCGGCAGGTGAGCGGCAGCAGAGACGAGGAGCGGCCGGCGCTTTGGGACCCGAGCGGAGTCGGTGAGCGCCGACATGGTGCTCGTATGAGCCGCCCGGATGGACGGGATCCAGGCGGCCAACACGGCGAGGGCGACGGCCAATGCCACGACGAAACCCACGTCGGCGAAACTTACGGACGCCGCCCCCACACTGCCGATGAGCCCCGCCCCAGGGTTGGCGACAAGCGGTGCGGCGAAGTACCCCGCCGCGAGTCCGACCGCTGCGCCGACGAGTGCGAGGGTGAGGTACTCCAGCAACAAGACACCAGCGACGAGCCGTGGCGTGGCCCCAACCGCCTTCAACAGGCCGACACGCCGGGTGCGTTCCCCTAGTCGGCCACCGACGATCACGACCAGGCTTGCAATGGCAAGCAGATCTAGGAGTGAGCTTGCGATCAACAGGCCGCGCTGGAACGGCTTTGACTGCTGTGCCTCGGTCTGGCTCACGTTCTGCCACGACCACACGTCGAGCGTGTTGGAGTTGGAGTACGTATTCGCGAATGCGGAGGCGCTGGCCGGGTTCGCGAGCTTCAGTTCGAGGATGTAACTGAGCGGTGCAACGGGGGTCGCAAAGCTCCGGGCGGTGGCTTCGGTCGCCCAAACAAGCCCGGTGGCCTGGCTCCAGACGTTTCCAGAGGAGTTGCCCGCGTCGATGCTCATCTCGTTCACCGTGTTCGGATAAGCCGCAACGGCGGCTGTCACGGCGATCCCGTCCACCCTGAGCGAGCGTCCGCCGAGCGTCACGTGATCGCCCGGGGTGAGGCTGAGCTCTCGGGCGAAACTCCGCTCGATCACCACCCCACCGGGACGCACCCACGTGCCCTCTGTGACGTACGGCTGATCGATCGGGGAGTTCGACATACCGCGGCCCTCGACAATCGCCAGGACCCTCGACCCGTTCGTCGTCATGATCGGGTAACTCACGGGGAACGGCCCGACGTGGCTGACCACACCGGAGTGGCGCTCCAGGGCATCGAGCTGGGCGACGCTCGATGGCGAAGCGCCGTTGTCCGCCATCGCCGCGATGTCGGGTCCCGACGTGAGAGCCCGGGTCGTGTGGTACGGGTGAGCCGTCACGTCATGGAGGGCCAGACCCAACATGAGCGTCGTCGTGGCCGCAGCGATCGCCACCACGGTCATCACGACTTCGACCGGCCGCCGGCGAAGGCTGCTAGCAACCAGGCGACGCATGAGCAAGGCGAGCCCGCGCATCTAGGCCTCCAGCTCGACGGCGAACAGGGCGCCCAACCGCCTGGACGAACCCCCCGACAGGCGGGTCTCGTCGACGAAGACGCCGTCGCGCATCGAGATCAGACGATCCGCGGTCGCCGCGATCCGCTCGTCGTGCGTCACGACAACGATCGTGAGCTCGGAGGCGTGCAGGTCCTCAAGCAGCTTGAGCACCTCGAGAGTGGCACTGCTGTCAAGGTTGCCCGTGGGCTCGTCGGCGAACACAACGACGGGGTCGTTGGCGAGCGCCCGGGCAATGGCCACACGCTGGCGCTGCCCACCGGACAAGGCGGAGGGGAGGTGGCGAGCTCGGTCGGCGAGACTGACACGGTCGAGAAGCTCGGTCGCACGGCGACGCGCGAACTTTGGCGAACGTCCTGCCAGCAACGCGGGAAGCTCGACGTTCTCTTGCGCCGTGAGCTCGTCGATGAGGTGGAACGCCTGGAAGACGACGCCCACCTTCTCTCTGCGCAACCGAGCGAGTTGGCGCTCGCCCAGCTTGTCGACCCGACGTCCTTCCAGCCACACCTCGCCGTCGGTCGGACGATCGAGGCCGCTCAGGAGATGGAGCATCGTCGACTTACCACAGCCGCTCGGCCCCATGATCGCCACCGTCTCGCCTGGCTCGATGTCGAGATCGACACCATCGACGGCCCGTACGAGACCCGTGTCCTTCCCGTAATGCTTCCTGAGGCCTCGGGCACTCAGGATCGTTGTCGTGACAGTCGTCATTGGTCACCTCTCTCGGTCCATTCCCGCTCGCAGGTCTCCAACCAGCGCAGGTCGGCCTGCAATCGCAACACGATTCCTTCGAGAAGCAAGCCGGCCGCGGAGTGGGCCGGCTCTTCCAGTGCGGCACGCTGCGCCGCCCGCAGCCTGCGCAAAAGCTCACGCCGTTGAGCCCCGACGATGGCGATGGGGTCCGCCAACCTCGCCGCCGCTGCCGTGACGAGCTTCAGGTGGAACTCAGCGAGATCCGGCCGCGGCCAGTCGACATCGTGCAACCACTCCGCGATCCGTTCCCCACCGGCAGCCGTGAGGGCGTACACCTTGCGGTCGGAGCGTTCCGAGGCCGACTCGCTCGTGTCGGTGGCAACGAGGCCGGCCTTCTCTAGGCGCCCCAAGGTGACGTAGATCTGTCCGGCATTGATCTCGTCGCCGAGGGGACCGAGAGCGTCGTTGAGGCGCGCTCGCAGCTGGTATCCGTGTGACGGCTCCTTCGCCAGCATCGCGAGAACGACTTCCTGCTGCATGAGACCCCCTGCCTCCAGCCTGGCTAACGGTTAGACTATAACGGTTAGCCTCATGGATGTCAATGCTCGAGGCACCGGTCATGGAATCAGTTGGCTGCTCGGACAAAGCTGGCGCTGGAGAGCTCTGCTGATCGCACCGAGAGCTGCTGGCCCAGCTGGACATGTTCACCTACTACGACAATGAGCGTGCCACAGGGCCTTCGGGCGCAAGACCCCGTCCCCGGTGTTCTCCTCCAAGGCCAAGGCGGCCCGAAGCTCGCCCAATCGAGCTAGAAGGCCACTATCGGGTCCGCCGGGACCGCATCGACAAGGCAGACAAGGTCACGCTGCGATATCGCTCGAGGCTCTTGCACCTCGGAATCGGTCGGGCACATGCCGCGGAAGTCGCGCCTAGCAATCTGGATGGCGGCTTGAGCTCACCCTGCCGATTTGACCGTTCAGGATGTTTTCGTGAACCAATCGGGCCTGTAGTGCAATAGAGAGGTGATGGATGACGACGGGCTGATTGCCCGGGTCACCGCTGGTGACGACGGGGCGCTTCGGGAGTTGTTTTCTCGGCATGCACCCTGGTTGGCGGCGCGCCTGCGGGTGGTGCTGCCGGCCGTGGATGTGGAGGACGTGTTGCAAGAGACCTTTCTTGGTGTGTGGCGGGGGGCGGCCGGCTACCGACCCGATGGGACGGCGGGCGGGTGGTTGTGGGGGATCGCTCGACGCCAGGCGGCCCTGTTCTTGCGCCGCCGAGGACCGGGAGAGCTGGTACTGCCCGCTGTTGTGGAAGCGGATATGGCCGGGGTCGGGGATCCGACCGAGGCCGTGCTGTCGCGACTGGACTTGGAGAACGCGGTGGCCGCTTTGGGCCCTCCGGGCGGGCCCGACCGGGAAACGTGGCAGCTGTTGTGTGTCGAGGACCGGTCGGTGGCAGAGGTAGCTGCGTTGATGGGCGTTCCGGAGGGGACCGTGAAGAGCCGAGCACATCGAGCGCGGCGAACGCTGCGGATGGCGCTCGGTGACCGGCTGGCGGTGGAGGGAGATTCGTGATGAGCGACGTGCACACGGCGGGCCAGGAATGGGACGGGGCGCCGCCGGATGTCGATCTGGGGAGGGTGTGGAGAGCCGTGGCGACGGAGGTGTGGCGCCGCCAGCCAGGCTGGCTCGAGCGCCGTGCTGCCAGGTTGTTGGGCTCGCCGGGTCTGGCGCGGGCACTGCTGACAACGCCTTCGCTGTTGGTGGCGTGGCTGATCTCGACTGTGGTTGTGCTCGCGGTGGGGACGGCGGCGACAGTGCGGACGGGCCTCCCGCTCGTGGCGCTCTTGGCCCCAGCCGTCGCGGGGGCAGGGATCGCCTACGCGTACGGGCCGGGAACCGACCCGGCCTGGGAGCTGTCGTGCAGCATGGCGGTCAGCGACCGGATGGTGCTACTGGTTCGGGCGGTGGCGGTCTTCTTCGTCAATGCAGCTTTGGGACTAGCGGCCTCTGCCGCGTCAGGTCTGGCCGCGTCGGTCACCTTCGGCTGGCTTGTCCCCATGACAACGGTGTCGGCGCTGGCCTTGGCCGCGGCGACAGTCGCACGCTCGGCGAACGTGGGCGTGGCGGCGGGAATGGCTGGCTGGGCCATCACAGTCTTGGCGGCCCAAGCAAGTTCGGGGCAGTGGAGCGCGGCGATCACCGACTGGGTCTTAGTGGCTCCCTACCTGATCTTCGCGGCCGGCTGTTCCGCTGTGGTGATTCTTGTTACCCGTGTTCCAAAGGGAGCGTCATGAACATCGACATCGACCATCTGACAAGGCGCTTCGGCCGTACCCAAGCGGTGGCCGGGGTCGACCTGCAAGTCGGCCCCGGGGTATTCGGGCTCCTCGGCCCGAACGGGGCCGGCAAGACGACGCTTCTGCGCATGATGGCCACCGTGCTGCAACCGTCCTCAGGAAGCTTACAGCTGTTGGGCCGCGACCCTCATAACTACGGCCAGCGTCGCGAGATCCGCCGTCGATTGGGCTACCTGCCTCAGAACATCGGCTATTACCCGGGGTTTACGGTCGTGGAGTTCGTTGAGTACTTCGCACTCTTGAAGGAGATGCCGCCCGCTCGGATACCCGCTGCGGTGGCTGCCGCCGTGGAGCGGGTTGAGCTAGGGGAAAAGGCAAGGTGCAAGTTGCGCACCCTCTCGGGCGGGATGTTGCGCCGGGTGGGGATCGCCCAAGCCATCGTGAACGACCCAGAGCTTCTGCTCTTGGACGAGCCCACCGCAGGGCTCGATCCCGAACAACGGGTGCAGTTCCGGGCGGTGCTGCGCGAGTTTGGCGAGATAGCCACGGTGGTCGTAAGCACGCACCTCGTTGAAGACGTCGGGGCCGCCTGCACCGAGGTGGCGCTTATGGACCGGGGACTCATCGTGTTTCGAGGCACGCCCGATGAGCTGCGAGAGCGCGGGGTTGGGCACAGCTTGGGCGACGCGCCACTAGAACGCGGATATAGCGCCGTGCTAGCCGAGGGGCGCGCGTGACGTCGCTCACACTTCCACTGCGCTCGAAGTCACAGCCGGTTCGCCCAACGCGTCGCGTGCGGTTGCTGCGCCTAGAGCTTCGCCACAGCACCATGATCTGGCTGCTCGCGCTGCTTGGCGCCCTGTTCTACTTCGACGCCTTTCACAAGGCCGCGGGCTATCCACCGTTTTGGCTCGTGCGCTCCTCGGTTATCCTGCACGAGCTCGTCCCGGACGTCTCGCTGTTCGCGGCGGGCGTCGCCGCCTGGACCGGATCGCGGGAAGGACGGCGCCAAACGGTCGACCTTGTAAACATTGCGGCCCGGCCGCGCTGGGCCACCGCGCTCGCCTCATTTGCCGCCACCACCATCTGGACACTCGTCGCGTTCCTCGGCTGTGTCGCTGTGCTCTACGGATTCACGGCGACCCAAGCCAGCTCGGGTGGGCCGCCTTGGTGGCCGGTGGCGGCTGGAGCGGCAGTGCTGTGCGCCTTTTGCGCATTGGGTTTCGCCGCCGGCATGTTGGTGCCCGGTCGGTTCACTGCCCCGCTGGCTGCACTTGTGACATTCCTGGTGCTCATAGTTGCGTTCCGGGTTGTCCTCAAGGAGTCGCACCCCACCTTCGCGCTCCTCTCGCCGATGAACTCGGTGCCGCACGGGGACGCCGGGGTGTTCTTCCACTACTTTCCCGACCTTTACATGGTCCAGATCATGTTCTTCGCCGGGATCGCCGTCGCGGTCCTCGGCGGACTCGGACTTGCATTGGCGTCGGGCAGCCGGATCGCGTGGCGCACCGCAGCCGTCGTTACCGCGCTTGGTCTGGCGGCAGCCTGTACCGGCTTCGGCCTCGCAGGGACCGCCCGCGTGGAGGTCAACGGCGTGGTCATCCCTGCCGTCCACGATGCAGCCAGCGACCGGCCCATCGCCTACACGGCGGTCTGCCAGCAAGGAGCGATCCCCGTCTGCGTCCATCCCGCCTTCCGGGCCTACCTGCCCGACCTCGTTGCCGCCTTGAACCCGCTAATACACGAGTTCGGGGGGCTCCCCGGCGCACCGGTGCGTGTCGAGCAGGTTTCTTCCTCGACCGTCGCGGAGCTGTCGGTGGCACTGAGCTCGACCGAGATCGAGACCTTGGTCGGTACCAGTGCGAACCTCACAGGTAACCCTCCGGTGCTACACCTGGCCCTTACCCAGATGCCGAGCCAGCCGGAGCCACTCAGTTCACAGCCACTCGCGATCGAACAGGACGCCTTCGTGGACGCCTTCATCGGCCCCGCCGGAGGTACCCTCGGCGATCCGGCTCAGGCAGCGATCGAAGCCGCCTTACTCGACAACGCCGGTTCGCTTCCGGGTGCCGCGGCCAAAGCCGCGAATCGGTTTGCGGCCCTCGCACCCAGCGTCCAGCGTGCCTGGCTGCTTACGCACCTGCCGGCCCTTCGATCGGGCCATATCGCCCTGGCACAGATCCCGTGACCCCCGCCCGTGTGCGAACACCTGCGGGAGCAGAGTCCAAAACCCGCCCCATCCTGCCAGGCTGGGGCAGTGCCACAGCGGGCCTGCGACTGGTACGCCTTTACGTCGCCAGCCGGCGCCTTCGCGTCGCTCTGGGAGCGCTCGTTGCCTGCAGCTTGGTCTTGCGCGCGGCGCTCGAGAGGCACTGGATACCCAGTAGCGGCCCGCTCACCCAGCAGTTGCCGGTGCTGCTGGAGGCTGGAACGGCATCGGTCATCGCGGTAACCACGCACAGTCCGTTCGGCGAGCCTGAACGCGCCACCGGTCGGTGGCTCTCGTACCTGCGCTTCGGCACAGCTGGAGCCCTCACCGGAATCGCCGTCGGCTTGCTGAGCGCCGGAGCCGCAGCAGCGCACCTGCCAGGCGGCACTCTCGACGTGGTGCGCAACGTCGCAGGCATGACAGGCATCGGCCTCATCTCAGCCACCGTGATCGGCGGAGGGCTCTCCTGGATCGGACCGATGGCATACCTAGTCCTGAGCGAGGACGCGATATTGAACTCCTGGAGAACCCCGTGGATCTGGCCGACCACACCATCACAGGACGCCGGCGCCGCCTTCTTTGCCGCCTTGGTGTTCGTAGCCGGCATCGCCATCATCACCGGACGCGGGGCTCGCCAGCGCGCTGCCGAATAGCCAACCGACCATAGACTTTTTAGTCACGCCAGGATGTCGACTGAACGACCACTGATTCCTAGCGGGTAACGAGTAACTCGCGGTGGACTCCATTTGCGTGGCCATGAGAAAGTCCCCAAGCTTTCCCCGCGGAGACCTTGACAGATTGGCGTGCCCGAATGACGGTGAGCTCGTACGGGACGGCGATGTAGACCGACGTCCACGACAAGGTCGCCGCCGCCATTCTCGACGTGGCAGTAGAACTATTCGCGCAGGGTGGCGAGGCCCCCAGCATGGGCGCGGTGGCTGAGGCCGCAGGCGTCGCCAGAGCAACCTTGTACCGCTACTTCCCTAGCCGTGAACTGCTCCTGAAGGGCGTGAGCGCCACCGTTCTCGAGGCCACCGCCACTCGCCTCGCCACCGCCGATTTGGAGAGCGTGCCCGTCACCGAGGGAATCGCTCGAGTCGCCCGTGTGATCGCCGCGGCGGGTAGCAAGTACTGGGCCCTGCGCAGCACGCTCATGGCCGAGGCGGATTACAGCGGCGCCGTCGAACAGGAGATCCAGAATCTTATCGAAGCTCTGTTGCGCCGGGGCGCTGACGACGGAACCCTTCGTGCAGATCTCACCGTAGAGGAGATGATGCTCGTATTCGGTAGGTTGCTTCAGTCCCTGCCGGAGCTGGTCGGCGATCATGGCACCAGTGGTGAGCACGCCGCTGCGCTCGTCACTTCGCTCTTCCTGCATGGCGCGGCGCGCCCTGAGAATGCGGCAGAATAGCCGCGATCGCGGTCTTAGCCTGAAACCACCGCCCAGATAGGTCCTTAGAGGCCCGACCATCCGCGAAAAAGGTGCCCCGATCAGGGAAAATGGGAGTCTCCAAACAACCCAGTCCCTCGGTCAGAAAGGCACCTT
>Ga0187867_10002862_pt1 | contig 14113 bp, 13 predicted proteins | sample June2016WEW_13_1_FD_132976 | JGI IMG/M metagenome (GOLD analysis project Ga0187867, IMG submission 132976) | Peatland microbial communities from SPRUCE experiment site at the Marcell Experimental Forest, Minnesota, USA - June2016WEW_13_10 | ecosystem: Environmental > Terrestrial > Soil >... | reverse complement strand
ATGATCTTACGGATCCAGTCACTCGTGTAGACAGGAACCGTGCTTTTCTCCACGATCACTTTGTACCCGTCAACGGCGCCGGTAATTTCCCGGGCGACCGCCTCCACGAAAGAAAGATCGGCCTCACCTCTCTCGGTGGGTGGTGTACCTACGGCGATGAAGATTGCCGAACTGGCGCGCACGGACTCACGCAAATCGTCAGAGAAAGTAAGCTTGCGGCCGCGATGGTGGCTCAACAACTCGGGTAGAAATTTTTCGTGGATGGGTACTTGGCCGTTCTTCAAGGCGGCCAATTTGCGCTCATCGTTGTCCACCAGAATAACGTCATGGCCCAGGTCCGCAAAGCACGCCCCTGCAACCAATCCTACGTATCCGGAACCCACGACAGCGATCCGCATGTTCAAACTCCCGAAAGACGCTTTTGATTTCGGATGGTATTCATGCAGAAACTTAAGGGACACAAAAACGACTCGTAGTAACGCAATGCAATGCAACTCCAAGGATTGATCAATTCTAGCCGATTCTAGCATTTACGCATGCTCTCGCCGTTACTCAAAAAAGGTCTTCCAACGATCAGTCTGTCGTTTTTCCCCATTTTGGGAGCAAAGGGTGAGTGTCAATCGCGCAGAGGTGTTCTACGAATGAAGAGCGAGTTCGGCATTACGCCGGTTGCGAGGTGATTGAACATCACTAGATTTGCCATGAAGGTTCAGCTTGAGGATCACTGCTTTTTCATGATTGACAACGTCCCGCTTTAGGGGGAAACTCTCCGCTAAAGAGCTGATTCTCCGTAAAACTGTGCGCGCACTTCGTATGGCTCATCATCCCATGTGGCAGCCTGACTTTACCAAGTCTGACCCCTCAGATCTCATCGCTGCTCAGGAACCCCACGCGGCCCCCTCGACATCGGATGCTTCCGGACTTGACGATTCAGCACAGAGGGTTCGTGAATCTGATTTCGCCGAATTAGCCGCACAATTCGCGGCACACGGAGGCGGCATACCGAACGAGCTTTCGGGGGAACTGGCTCTGGATATCGTGCTCAATGAGATTGTGGAGCAAGCTTGTCTAGCCACCGGTGCGACCGGGGCCGCGATTGCACTGGCTCGCGGCGTAGACATGGTTTGCCGCGCCACCAGTGGAGGCACTGCTCCAGAGCTGGGAACCCGGCTGGACATGAACTCGGGCCTCTCGGGGACATGCGCTCGTACGCGACAGACGCAGTGCTGTGACGATGCTCTTACCGATCCCAGGGCCGATGCAGACGTTTCGCGGGAGTTGGGAGTGCGGTCCGTGGCAGTGCTTCCTCTTCTGTGCGAGGACGGGCTCCTTGGCATTTTCGAGATTTTCTCCCCACGAGCTCGTGCATTTGGCGATCGTGATTTGCGAACTCTTGAGGTATTGGGCAGGCGCATTCTGAAGAACGTCCGCGTGCGCCAATCCTCACTGCTCTCAATCGAGCTTGCTCCCGCGGCTTCTGTTGTCGAAGCGTCGCAAGCAACCGCTTCCGCAGAAGTCATGGAAGTCGCGAAGACCAAGGTTTTCGAATCGGCGGCGAGCGCCTTTTCGGATTACGATCAGCCGGTTGCCCGCGACCACGATGACGAGATAGAAGTTCCGATAGAACCGCCGCAGCGGTTCGATTGGCTTACGGCGGCGATGGGCGCGATACTCCTGTTTATCGCGATCTTGATGGGAGCGGTCTCCGGGATGCGCCTGCGAACAATGCAAGCCGGTGGCCATGCCAGCTCTGCTCTACCCGCGCCGATGGTTTCCTCGGAGGAGTTACCGGCTGGCTCCGGCAAAGCCACGAATGCAAATGCAGAGCCCGATGCGGAAGCCGCGAGTTTGACCAAGAAAGGCACAGGGTCGCGATCGGATTCGATACAAATCATCCAATTGTCGCCTGACGTAGCAGAGGACAGCCTGGTGCATCGCGTGGAGCCGCAATATCCGGAGCAGGCTCTGGTGCAGCACGTTCAGGGAACGGTGCTGCTTGACGTACTCATGAACCGACAGGGCGCAGTGCAGAATATCCTACTCGTCAGTGGGGATCCACTTCTGGCCGATGCGGCTATCGCAGCTGTGCGGCAATGGCGATTCAAACCGCAGATAGTGAACGGCCGCGCCGTGGAAAGTGAAACGAGGGTCACTCTCAGGTTCGTTCTTCCTGCGAGCTAACGTCTGCAGTTAGCCAACTCCGCAGGCCCAGTTGGGACGTTACGAAAGACAGTCTCTACTTGTGCAACAGCAGGAGGCAATATGCTGGCGGGATGGCGTGGTCTGCGGTAGAGTCTCTAAAAGGTAAACGCAATGAGTGTTGAAAAAATGCCCGCTGGAAAAAACAGCCGCTCCATTTCTTCTTCTTCTTCCCAGTCGGAGAAAAAGCCTGCGGCCCGCGTTGGAGGAGTGCAATGCCTCCGCTGCCACAACGAATTGGATAGTTACGTCTTCACGCGGTTTACATTTCTTCCTTACGGCACCGCCGGCGGCAATGTAGTTTTGGAATGTCCTAAATGCGGTCACATCGAGTTCCTGTCGCAGAACAGTCCGCTGTTGAGACGCTTGAACGCCAAGCCAGTGGCCGTGGGCGATGGTGATTAGGCAACACTGCAGGCTCTTTCTTGAAAGATTGCCGCACGGGATTCTGCGACCGGGCCTCGGGCCTCCGCCGTCGTGAGATAACTCATTTTGAGGCAGTCCAGTCTGCGACTCCTCAGGTCCCATCCTGAATGCTCGACTTCTGCAAGAAGCACAATCTATTCCCGGAATGCAAGACTCCTAGTAATCTGGGTCAGTCACAACCCAGTCATAAAGAGGAACGAATTGTCCATTCTGGTAGTGGGTGGAGCGGGATACATCGGAAGCCACGCGGCGCGCGCTTTGCGGCGCGGGGGATACGAGGTAATAATCTACGATAACTTGTCTCGCGGGCACGCCTTCCTGGTCGAAGGTTTCGAGTTGGTGGTGGCCGATATTGCTGAGGAGGCTCGGTTGGCCAAGGTCATGCAACGCGTCGATGCCGTTATGCATTTCGCCGCGCATTCGCAGGTTGGAGAATCCGTACAGAATCCGCGGATCTATTTCCAGAACAACGCAGAGGCCGGACTAACCCTGTTGAACACCGCATTGGATGCCGGAGTGCGAAGGTTTGTTTTCTCCTCCACGTGCGCAGTTTACGGCGTACCCGAAAAGGTCCCCATCACCGAACACACTCCTCGGCAGCCCGTGAATCCCTACGGGACTTCCAAGCTCTTTTTCGAGAATGCGCTCGAAGCTTATGACCGAGCATATGGATTGCGCTACATGAGCTTGCGCTATTTCAACGCTGCCGGAGCCGACGAGAGCGGAGAGATTGGAGAACTCCATGATCCGGAATCGCATCTGATTCCGGCCGCGTTAAAGGCCGTGACCAAAGAACGAGAAGAGCTCGAATTGTTCGGATCCGACTATCCCACACCGGATGGAACTTGTGTGCGGGACTACATTCACGTGAACGATCTCGCCGATGCTCACCTGCTCGCCCTTAAGAAGCTTGAAGCGGGAAGCGGTTCCGCAGCTCTTAATCTAGGGACCGGTGTAGGCCATTCCGTGAATGAAGTAATCACGGTGGTAGAAGAGGTGACGGGCTCGAAGGTGCCGCGGCGGATCGTGCCGCGCCGGCCAGGAGATCCGCCCGCCTTGGTCGCCGACCCGTTTCGTGCCCAGGCCGAACTGCATTGGAAAGCCACACGCTCGCTGAGGGACATTGTGCAAACCGCGTGGCAGTGGGAACAGGGTGGGCGTCAGAAGGCGCGAAAGCCCTAGAGTCCCCGCTCTTCGGGCGCCGCGCGAAAACCGTTACAATCACACGGTATAAGATTTTTTTCGGGTGCGGCTTAAGCTCGAAAACAGAGGGAATCAACGATGGGGACAAGTCTTTCAGGCAAGAAAGTCGCGGTGCTGGGGGCAGGGAAAATGGGCGGCATACTTCTCCAGGCTCTCTTGAAGAGCGGCCTCCTTGTCCCCCAACTCACGGCTGCGACCGTGGCCCATGAGGAACGGGCCCGCGCTCTCAGCACAAAATTGGGCATCCCGGTGGGCACTGATAATTTGCAGGCCGCCAAAGACGCCGATGTAATTCTGATTGCCATAAAGCCACAGGTGGTCGAGGAAGTTGTGGCCGAGCTTCGCGGCCATATCTCACCGCGGCAGCTTGTAATCTCGGTAGCAGCCTCGGTTCCGAACAGTCTGATCGAGAAGACGCTCGATGCCCCCGTACCTGTGATCCGCGCCATGCCCAACACGCCCTGCCTTCTGTGCTGCGGCATGACCGCTCTGGCTAAAGGCAAATATGCCGATACCCAACACGTGGAGACGGCTACCGCTATGTTCGACGTTGTGGGCCGAACGGTAGTGGTCGATGAAAAGCACATGGATGCAGTCACCGGCCTTTCCGCCAGCGGTCCCGCTTACATCTACATTATTATCGAATCCCTCGCGGAAGCAGGCGTCAAGGTGGGATTGCCGCGTGACATCGCAACTTTGCTCGCTGCCCAGACTACGATGGGGGCAGCTCGCGTCGTACTCGAGACCGGAGATCATCCGGCGCTACTGAAAGACGCGGTTACCACACCGGCGGGCTGCACCGTGGATGGCATCATGGAACTCGAAGAAGGGAAATTACGTGTAACCCTCATCAAAGCTGTCGTGAAGGCCGCGCAGCGAGCCAAAGAACTAGCTTTTTCCGGGCAATGATGCCGGTCAATGCTTCCCTGCAATGACCGCCAATTGGCTGCCGTATCTTCAGCACTAAAGTACTATTTACCGAGATTCTCCTGGGCACTAAGTTCACACAGGGCTGCAACCTGACCAAAGTGAACGTCCTCGGCCATTGTCATAAACTCGCCGAAAAATATACGAAAGATTCAAAGGGGTCACCGGCACTTCTATGCCGCGACAGGCGATGGTACTCAATCGAGCGCTATGGAAAAAGTTAACGTGGAATCAAGACGCCTCGATCTGGGGCAGCCAGCGGTGAGTGGCGACTCCATCGAACCCGGCAAAGTTAAGCCATCCATTCGAGTACTGGCGGTAGACAGTGCTGGGCTGAACGGCGAAAGGCTAGCCGATGAATTGGCGCGCGACAAGCGTTTTCGGGTAGTCTCGACCAACCCTTCCGGAGCGGCAATCCTCGCGGCCACAGCCGCAGAAAAGCCGGATGTGGCGATTCTTTGCCTTTTGCTCGATGGTGACCCTTCAATGGGTTTTCAGGTGGCTCGCCAGTTGCGCGAGTTGCATCCTGCAACCCGCATCGTGATGCTGTTGGACCGTTCCGAGCGGGGTTCGGTTCTGGAAGCCTTCCGGGCCGGCGCGAGCGGTACTTTTTCCCGCGCAGAATCACCTAAGTGTCTGCCGAGGTGCGTCTCTTGTGTTCACGCCGGCCAGGTCTGGGCGAATAGTCGCGAGCTCAAGTATCTGATTGATGACGTTTCGGCATCCCTGCGCACGGGTTACCCGGTAAGCGCCGGGAATATTTCGGTTCTTACCAAGCGTGAACAGGACGTGGTCCAAGGCGTGGCAGATGGATTGTCCAACCGCAAGATCGCCCACCGCTTAAATCTGACAGAGCATACCGTCAAGAACTACCTCTTTCGCGTTTTCGAGAAGTTGGATGTTTCCAGCAGGGTAGAAGTAGTTCTGTACGCCTTCGGTTTGCCCGGAGCCTCTCTGCGCAAGTCAGTTACAAACCCTCGTAAGGGACGAGTCCGTACCGCGGAACGGGCCAAGAATAGCTCCCGCAAGGGTTCGATAAAACGCCGGAGAAATGACATCGCTCCCGAAAGACAATCGCGGAAAGAACTACCCTTGTAAAGAAGCCAAATATTTTGAGCCATTTACTGAAGAACGCAAGGCGATTCCGGGCGAAGGAGCGCTTTACTGCAATCCCAGACCGGCCGCGGCTGTGCTCACAATGTTGCGCCCGATTACCAGCGAAGCCGTTGCTGCCGGGGAAGGAACGTTGAGCACGTGCAACATCCTGCCTGAAGGTACAAACTGAAAATCATCAACCAGCGCACCGTTGCGCGTGAGAGCTTGGGCACGAACCCCTGAACCACCCGGCACGAGATCGTCGTCGCGCACCTCGGGGACGAGTCGCTGTAGCGCGCGAACGAAGGCCGGCTTGGAAAATGACCGGTGAAATTCGTCCAGCCCGCTGCGCCAATTTTTCGCCGCCATCCGCCAAAACCCCGGAAATGCCAAAGAGGAACCTAAGTCGCGCAGACTGAAGTCCGTGCGCCGGTACCCTTCGCGACGAAAGGCAAGCACGGCGCTCGGTCCGGCGTCCACATTGCCGGTGATACGCCGCGTGAAATGAACCCCAAGGAACGGAAATTGCGGATCGGGCACGGGATAAATGAGGGAACGCACCAGTGAAGAACGTTCCGCGATGAGGTCGTAATATTCGCCGCGGAAAGGGACGATCATCACCCGCGGATCGTCCCCCGCCATGTGGCTGATGCGATCGCTGAAGAGTCCGGCACAGTTGATCATGGATGTCGCGGAGAACGACCCCTGGTTCGTTTCGACCACAATCTCATTCGCGGTCCGCTTGATCGCCAAGGCAGCATTCGAAGTCAGAATCGTTCCACCACGACCGCCAATAATCTCCGCGTACTTGCCGCAGACGGCCTCGTAGTCGGTGATGCCAGTAGACGGCACCACCAGAGCTCGCAGCCCACTCGCGTGAGGCTCAATCTCGCGCAGCTCTTCTAGCCCAATGGATCGCAGACCCGTCAGCCCGTTCGCTTCGCCACGTCGTCGCAATTCCTCGAGGCGCGAAAATTCTTCCTCATGAGTGGCCACGATCACTTTGCCGCAAATTTGATGGGGGATGCCGTGTTCGCGGCAGAATTCCACCATGGCGGTCGCGCCCGTCACGCACAATTTCGCTTTCAGCGATCCCGGTTTATAGTAAACGCCAGAATGGATCACGCCGCTGTTATGGCGGCTTTGATGCTGGCCAACACGGTCTTCTTTTTCCAACAACAACAGGCGAAGCCGCGGAAATCGTTGCGTGATTTCGAGACCTACTGCGAGCCCGACGATTCCCCCGCCTACAATGATGACGCTGTAGCATGAATCTGTCATGGTCTGCGATGTGCCTTAATCGGTCCCGCAACATTCCATTCGATGGGCGCTCTTTCGCTTTTTTGGCGACTTTCACCGGTTAACGATCAGAATTATTTTGGCAGCTTGATGGCTCAATGTGCCCCCGGTGCCAGTCACGGTAATTGTATAGGTTCCGGGTGCTATGCCCTGTTGCTGGCTACCGCCCCTCCAACCCACCTCCGTTGCTTCACCGCCCCAGGGCGGAAGCAATCCAGCCAGCAAGAATAAGGCGAGCAGTGAAGTGGGCAACCTACGCCTAACGTGTTTTTCTTCCACGCCTTCTGGAGCTTTAGAAAGCAAATCCGGGTAGTGACAGCCACAGAGCAATAGACGTATGGAGACCGGGATGAACTCGCAGTGGTGGTTATGCTCATCACCCACGGCAGCGGAGCTATTGCCGGAGTGACCTGACTAGGAATGGGTGAGCTGATAGTCTCTCGACGCCGAGGCCAGTCTCGAAGCGCTATCAGGAAAGCGCGGTTAACCTCAAAAGCAAATAAACGCACGCTCAGAACCCTTCTGGGATGCAATGATGGGAATGTGATTTGCTTTGCACCGGAGCGCGCTCATTTAGCCGTAACGTGCGGTGCCTGTACAATCTCCACGGATTCTTTATTGATAGCAAAATCTTCGAGGAGCGACATGGGGCATCTCATAGCGATGAGTGTGATGATTCTGTTGATCTTCGTGTGTGGGATTTCAATCCCGCCGATTGAGGATGCGGACCGCGAGGTCACAGTAGCTGCGGCTGCCGACCTGAGCTCCGCTTTACAGGAGATTGCCGCTGACTATCAAAAGCGATCGGGTGTTGCCGTGAAACTTTCATTCGGTGCATCGGGCGCTTTGACCCGGCAAATTCAGAATGGAGCGCCGTTTGACCTCTTCTTCTCTGCTGATATGGACTATCCACGCCAGTTGATCGCCGGCGGCGAGGCGGATGGCACAACCTTGTATCGTTATGCAGTGGGGCAATTGGTGCTGTGGGTCCCCAAGGCTTCTCCACTCGAGGTCGTACAGAAGGGGATGGATGTTCTGCTGGATCCATTCGTGAAAAAAATTTCTATCGGCAATCCGGAGCATGCGCCCTACGGTCGAGCCGCCGTGGCCGCGCTGAAGCATTATGGCCTTTACGAAAAGGTGAGCGACCGATTAGTTCTGGGAGAAAATGCTTCGCAGGCGGCGCAGTTCGTCGAGTCCGGAAGCGCGCAGGTCGGCTTCGTTGCGTTGGCTCATGCGGTAGCTCCCGCCATGCAAGGAAAAGGGAAGTACTCGATTGTTCCGGCAGAGGCCTATCCGCGGCTGGAGCAAGGTGTGCTAGTAATTTCGAGTTCACCTCGCAAACAAGACGCAACGGCATTCCTGGACTACGTGAAATCCGCGGAGGTAGCAGCCGTGCTGCAGCGCTACGGTTTCACCCTCCCCGAGCAGAAGCAGGGACTGGCTAAGTAAATGTCTATCGACTGGCAGGCATTCCTGCTTACCATACAATTGGCTTTCATTGTTTCGGCCATTCTTTTCGTAGTGGGGCTGCCGCTGGCCTATTGGATCGCCTTCTCGTGCTGGCGCTGGAAATTCCTGGTGGAAGCTCTGGTTGCGTTACCGATCGTGCTGCCGCCAACGGTGCTCGGATTTTATCTGCTGGTCGCTCTCGGCTCCCGCAGCCCGCTGGGACTTTGGTGGCAGTCGTTGACCGGACACACTTTAGCGTTCACCTTTACCGGATTGGTGATCGGGTCCATTCTTTATAGCTTGCCGTTTGCGGTGCAGCCCTTTGCGGCCTCGTTCTGGTTGGTCGATCGCAAACTGTTGGCTGCCTCGGCCACGCTGGGCGCTTCTCCGATGCGCACTTTTTTTCGCGTCGTAGTCCCGCTCTCTGTCCCAGGACTTATCACGGGTCTGGCCCTAGCTTTTGCTCACACCATGGGCGAGTTCGGAGTGGTGCTGATGATCGGAGGCAATATTCCCGGCGTGACCCGCACCGTCTCTATCAGTATTTACGATCAGGTTGAGGCTTCAAACTATGCCGGAGCCAATGCCATGGCCTTGCTGCTGTTAGTCTTCTGCTTCGTCGTCTTAGCCCTCGTATATGGGCTGCAGCGGAGAGCGCCGAACTCTGGAAGGTTGAATCAGAAATCGTGACCCCTGGGTCCGACCGAATAAACTCAATGACCACAATCGCGGAATCAAAATCCGCAAATCCTTGCACTGAACCGGCGTTGAGCGTGTCCATTCGCAAGCGATTTCCTGCCAGGGAAAGCGAGTTCTCGCTCGAGGTGGAATTCAGCGCTGTGCCCGGATTCACGATCGTATTTGGCCCCTCGGGCGCGGGAAAAACTACATTACTCGACTGCGTGGCCGGACTTGCCACACCGTACGCAGGAAGGATTTCACTCGGTAAACGCGTGTTCTTTGACGCCAGCACTCGCACTCATGTTCCGGTTGCAAAACGGGCCGTGGGGTACGTCTTGCAAGATCTAGCATTGTTTCCGCATCTGAGGGTGGAACAAAATATCGAATATGGCCTGGCGCATCTCTCGCGCACCGCCATAAAAGAACGCGTCGCCGCTATGCTGCAAGAGTTCCGCATCGATCATCTGGGCCATCAATTTCCCGCAAAAATCTCCGGTGGCGAACGTCAGCGCGTCGCCTTAGCGCGCTCTCTCGTTACGGATCCCTGCGTTCTATTGCTCGACGAACCGTTGACGGCTCTGGACGTCTCGACCAAGGCAAGAATCATTGAAGATCTTCGCCGCTGGAACCAGGTTCATCGCATCCCCGTTCTCTATGTTACACACAGCCGCGAGGAAGTAATGGCCCTCGGCGAACGCGTGCTGGTGATGGATCATGGCCGCATCATCGCGCAAGGCACGCCGCATGAAGTTCTGCGCGCTCCGCTTCAGGAAACCGTGGCGCAGTTGGCCGGTTTTGAAAATATCTTCAATGCCGTTGTAGAGTCGATACACGAAGATCGGGGAACCATGATGTGCCGTTTGCTCGGCGAAGCGGGGAGCAGGGTCCTCCTGGAGGTGCCCCTGATTCGCGTCGAAGCGACCTCGGGGCTGCGAATGGGAATTCGTGCCGGCGACATCCTCCTGGCTACTTCAAAACCGGTGGACCTCAGCGCCCGCAACGTAACGGCGGGCCGACTGATTTCTCTGGAAAAGCGCGACATGATCATTTCCGCGCGCGTCGACTGCGGCGTCGAGATGGAAGTTTACGTAACCCTTGCCGCACGCGACGCATTGCAACTGGAAGCCGGCCAGGAGGTTTGGCTGGTAATCAAAACCCACTCGTGCCACCTCATGCAAAAATAAAGTTGGAATGCCGAAGTGGTCCATCGCTGCGCCCTTTGCGGCCGTTCTTAGCGTTTTCTGCGGTTCAAAGCTCGTAATCGCCAAGGACGCGAAGAAAAGCCGCAGAGTTCGGGAAAACGTCATTTTGGTTTCTCACTTTGCATTCTGACTTCCGCGTTCTGCTCTTCTTCTTGATCCATCTCAATCACGGCGATCCACTGTCCCTTGCGCCGTTCTGAAAAAACGATGTGGCCGCTGAGAATCTGCGCTGCGGCGGCTGCCGGCAGGTCGCGGTGGAAGCCAAAAAAAAGGGTCTTCCATTCTGTCCAGGTCCGCCAACGATCCCACCTTGCCGGCCCGGGCTCGTACTTTGTCGAGAAAATAAGGACCACTTCATAGTTGGAACGAAAGTCAGCCGCGGAAAGCACTTCGTCCAAGGAGAAATCCTCAATGCGCACCACCCGCATCGGCCGAGTGGTGTAGCCCAGCCAGGGTCGTGTCAATTCATCGGATGAGGGCCAAGCCGTGAGCACGTGAGCCATCGGATAACGCGCTTCCAGGAAGCGCTCACCATTTTCGTGCAGCACAATGTAATCTCGATAAGCAAGGTTATCCTCCGGAGAAAATCCATACGGAGGATTCCAGAACCACGCGACAACGAATGCCAGCACAACGCAAGCTACCGCCGCGCGCCAAAAGCGCAATCGGCGCCACAACGTGGAAACCGAAAGGATGATAACCAGAGGAACCGCTGGAAGCATGTATCGAGCCAGCACGGCGCCTCCGATCAGCGCCATCGCTACCACATAGGTCAGCACCACGACGTAGAAAACCATCTGCACCGGAAGAGCGATCCTAGGACGATCCAGATCCGCATCGCGTCGCGGCGGCAGCATCCACATCGCCAGCAGCGTAGCCAAAGTCAAAACCCAAAGATGAAGATAGCCGCTGACTTGCCACACCCGCAGGGCCAGAGCCAGAAGAAAGCGGGTCGAGCTCAGCGTTGCAGCTACGTTGTAACGGAAGAACTCGGGATTGCCGAAAACGTATCCCATGCGAGTGTAGTGATAGAGATACCAGAGCGCGAGGGGCAACGCCGGAAGCAAGAGCGAGCCGATGCGCCTCGCATGGCGTCCGCTTGATATCGAATCACTTCGTTCAGCTTCGCCATGCCACAATTTGCGCAGAGATGTCCTCCCTACGAGCAGTCCGATCATCTCCCATCCCGCAAGCGCAAACGGAGCAAGAATCGCGGTCTCCTTGGCCATCGCCGCGAGTGAGAACCATACCATCGTCGTCGTCGCACACCCCTCTAAGTACGCGGAGAGTCCCCACAAAATAAGCCCAGCCGCCGTCAAATCCACATGAGCCAGCGAGCTTTGCGCGAAGAACACCGGATACACCGCCGTGCACAGCGTGGCTGCGGTCGCAACCTTTGTGTTCGCTGCGCATTCGGCTAGGCGGAACACCCCCAGAAGTGAAAATGCTGCCAGCATCAGCATGGCTGTTCGCGTTACCAGCGGAGCAAACCCGACCAATTTCCACCACAATGCCAGCCATGCCATCACGACAGGCGGATGTGCGTTGGAGACGGTGGAATGCGGAATGAAACTCGCCGTCAGCAGGATGTCACGCGCGGCAGGAACGTAATATCCAGCTTCGTCCCAGAAGTAGGGAAGCCGCAGCAGGGGCAAGTGGAGCAGAAGTGTGAATATAAAGATGGCGGCAAAAACCGGAGCGGGGTGGGTGCCGGTCCATACCACCCGACCTTCGGCCGTCGGGTAATCTTTCAGATGCCCTCCTCCCGATCACCATTCCTCGAGCAAGAAACCAGCGAGGCTTCGCCTCAGACCGACAAGCATGTCGTTACGTGCATAGGTCGACGGATAGCTCCAGTTGCGTGCGTTGAGTTGGGAATGGTAAACCAATCCCATTGAATGGGACCGCCGTAAGGCGAATCGCCTGGCCGTAAAGGCACCCCACAACTGGAGCCGCGATGAGCGTACCACAGTCTGTCGCCGAGGTCTTGAGCAAGCACGTTGTGTACGTTGTGTTGGAAGTGGAGAGCATCGATCGAATGTACCTCAACGTGTATGTGCCCGAACTCCAAGCCGTCGAGGGTACCTTGAAGTTCATACGGATCCACCGCGGGCATAAGGTGGCCTCCACTCTCATGGTGGAACCCATCACGCGCGAGTTCGTCGGGTCGATCGAGCGGTTTGCCCAGAACAACAACATTCCTCTCATCCTTTTCGAGAAGGGACAACGCAAGGACGACTTCGCCAAAGAGCAGCGTAAGCAGTTCCGCCAGCCAGAAGGTGTGGTTTTCATCGGCAAGGCCCAGGAGAAATGCCGGGTTTATCGCACCGAGAAGCGGCGCAATCCTAAGACCAAACGCACCTATCCCTGGATCGTCAAGTCCAACGCCCTGGTAAACCATTACTACTTCTATTGCGTCGATGAAGCCTTCGGGCCGTTCTTTTTAAAATTCTGTTCCTATTTTCCTTATAACGCCAAGCTCTGCTTCAACGGACACGAATACCTCAAACGACAATTGGAACAGAAAGGGATCGCCTACGAGGCCTTGGAGAATGGGATTCTATCGTGTCAAGATCCCCATCAACTGCAACTCCTGTGCGACCAGCTCTCGGAAGGGAAGATCGATGCCCTACTCCGCAAATAGTTGGAACGACTGCCCCATCCCTTCGCCGCCCAAGACCGTCAGGCGGGATATCGTTATCAACTCTCCATTCTCCAGCTCGAACTTTCCCTCACCCAGGTTCTGGATCAACCTGTAAGCGGCCGTATCTTCTTTGAAGACGTTATCCGAGAAAACCTGGACATCGGCCGTCCCAAACAAGTTCAACTCATCTTCGATCGTAGGGTCACGAAGGCCACGCCCGGCCCTTTTCGTACCCGGGTCATCACCGATGGAGTGATCCCCTCTCTGCACATCGACTACAAAGGAACCCGCATCAAGCAGTACCACAAGGAAGGCCGGGCCTTGCGGACGGAAACCACTATCAACAATACCTATGACTTCTACATCGGCAAGAACCTGCGCAACTTGCCCGCTACGGCGCATCGGCTTTCAAGCCAACCAACGACTGCTCCAAGTGCAGCGCATCAGCCACGATTGCATCCTCGCCGAAGAAGCTTTTCAAAAACTCAATCGTCCCGTACGGGTGACAACGCAACGCGCCTCCGCGCTTCGCTTCGCCGATCCTAACGTGCAAGCTCTCTGGCGCGCCCTCTTGTTGTTCCAACTCCTTCCTGTTGGCTTTTCCAACAGTGAGCTCCGCCAGCACTTTGCCTCCCTACTGGGACAACCACCCCAAAGCCTCTCCCAGGGTCAAATGACCTATCACCTGCGTCGCCTCCGCCTTCACGGCATCATCGAACGCATCCCAAAAACTCACCGCTATCGAATTACCAACCCCGGCCTGCGAATCCTATGGTTCTGCACCCGAACCTATAACCGCATTCTCCGTCCCGGACTCGCGTCCGTACTGCCGCAGATCTCCGCACCCAACTCTTCTCTTCGGCGCAGCTTCGATAAACTCGATCAGGAGGTCACGGCTTGGATCCAACACGCACGTTTAGCCGCATAAAACTTGACTCATTTGCACCAAGTTCTTTACTTCAAGACTTCTAGTGGGGCTCCAAGT
>Ga0187867_10002857_pt1 | contig 14117 bp, 12 predicted proteins | sample June2016WEW_13_1_FD_132976 | JGI IMG/M metagenome (GOLD analysis project Ga0187867, IMG submission 132976) | Peatland microbial communities from SPRUCE experiment site at the Marcell Experimental Forest, Minnesota, USA - June2016WEW_13_10 | ecosystem: Environmental > Terrestrial > Soil >... | reverse complement strand
CTCTTCCGGTCTTTGGAAGAACAGGCCAAATTTGTTCCGGTATGATATTTCCGATGGGCATTCCCAGGAGTTCTTGCCTGGCATAGCCGGTGATTTCTTCAGCGGCTTTATTACAATCTACGGCTTCCCCATTCAGTTTATCGAGAAAGATTGCCACGGGGGCGAACTGGAAAAGAGCCTGAAATCTTTCCTGGCTCTCCCGTGTTGCCTTCTCGGCAAGCTTGCGGTTGGTAATGTCGGTAACCATCCCAAACGAGCCGACAAAGGCGTGGGCATCATCGAACATCGGTACGGCCGAAATCAGCGCCCAAACTTCATGGCCGCTCCGATGGCGCAACCGGCGCTCATATCTTTCTTCGGCGCCTTGACTTCGCCGGACAAAGACTTCCTTCTGGGCCTGGACATCCTCCTCGAAAATAAAGTCCATGAATGACTTGCCCATAATTTCGCCCGGCCGATAACCTATCATATCGGCCATGACACGGTTAACGAACGTCGTATAACTAAGGGGGTCCAGGGCCCAGATCCCTTCATTGGCTGTTTCGACAATGAGCCGAAATCTTTCTTCAATGACCGAAAGTGTTGCGTCGGCCTCCAGCCTTTCTTCCTCCCTTTGCTCCAAAGCTTCTGCCATATTGTCAAATACCGACGCAAGCCTGTCTATTTCCCCGCCGCCTTTACCAAGTCCGGTCCTGACCGTAAGGTCACCTTCTGACAGTTGTTTGGCCGCATCGACGAGCACCTTCACTTTTCTTGTTACAAGCACAGACCCCAGGAGCCAGGATGCCATAATGGCGAAAAAACCGGCAGTCCCCAGGCCTATGAGGTTGCGCATGAGCACACGATCGGGGCCGGCAAGTATGGATTCCTCGTTCAGTTCTATAAAGATGCAGCCGACAGCGGCAAGATCGCTAATCGGGCCATAGGCATGAAGGAGTCTCTCACCCCTGGGCTCGCTGGTCTTGAGCATTCCTTTTCCCAGAGCGCACGCCATCCCGACACTTTCCGGCTTCGGGAACGGCTTACCACGCATGTCCTGGTTCTTACTGTTATACAACACCGTTCCCCAGCCGTCCGTGACAATGACTTTGGACTCCGGGGGAAGAGGCTCACTAGCTGTAACGTCAGACAGGTAATCAAGGCTTAGCCCGGCAAAGATTATGCCTTTTACCGAACCGGACCGGTTTTTGATCGGATATGCTAAGGTGAGAGACGGTATTTTAGTGAGTCGACTGACAATATATTCCCCAATGGCCAGTTCGTTATTCCGCATGGCATGATCGAAATATATCCGGTCGGCAACGTTGGTGGGTTCCTTCAGAGGCAATCCCGAAGCAACGATGTTACCATCGCGATCAGTTGCTCCGATGTTGGTGTATTGTTTGTGGTTTTTTAAGATAGATGCAAATAATTCAGAGCTCTTATCATCATCACTGAGTCTAACTTCCGGCACCTCAGCCAAGGTTTCCAGCAACTGGATGGTCCCATCTATCAGGCGATCCTGGTAGAGGGAGGCATGAGTCAGAAAAAGAGAGGTTTGCCGCTCGGCCGCCGCAATGGCTTGTTTCCTTTGCTCCAGGCCGGAATTAAGAATCAACCCCAAAGACGGGAGCACCGCCAAAAAAACCACAAGCATCAGCCGGAAACGCAGACTTGAAAAGAAAGCTCTCATTGAAATCCTGTTTTATCAAAGGATGCCGGCCCGTTTTCTCCGGCAAACGGATTTAGCATTTTATGCGGAATTCTATCAAGCCGGGATTGGAATTCGCTAACGATTATTACCTTACAATCCTTATTTCTCAAGGGCAATTTTGTGCGGAGAGGCCGGGACCGCCTTCCAGGATAGTAACTCAAATCTTCGTCGCTGCCCTTGGCGGCGCCTGACCCGTCCGTTTTCTAAAGAAGGGGAGGGGGCGGCCAGGCCGCGCGGGCTTTGATGAGCGATGCCAACTCCTCGGGCGGGTAGATAATGATCTCGTTTTTCAGCAGCTTCTGAAGATAATAATCGTCTGTGCGGTGATTGGGATACATGTTTTGACGATTGATCAAACGCAGAAAGCAGCGAAACTCGGGAGCGGCTTCTCCGAGAGGCCCGCTGAAGCAGGAGAAATTAAAGGTTGAGAACTTCAAGTCATGGTAGGCAAGAAGAGTTCGATGGACCCCTTCGGCCATCGCCTCAATGTCCCTGTCGTCCCATTCCAGGAAATGGGAAGCATGCGGCCATACCGCATTTACCTCGTTTACTCCTATTGGAGAGAAGGCGGTGAACCACCGGCCCGGGCCTATTTCTCCAAGCCATCGTTGTCCCGATTCCCTTTCCGTCTCGACGAGATCCAGCCAGTAGCATGAGCCTGTATCCCTGTGGTAAGCAAGGCTCCTTTCGAGCAGCAGCCGGTGGTGAGTCATCGGAAACGATGACCCGATTATCTGGAGGTGAGGATGCACAAGACTTCCGCCGGCCGGAGGCATGAAGTTGGCATTGATGGTAAAGAACCGGGCGTCGGGGTCGGATTCGAAACACCTCCTGATGAACTCCAGAGATACCGAGAAAGCATCAAAGAGAAGCGAGGAGGAAAGCTCGTCCAGGGTTCGCCCATGCTTTTCTCCCACCCTGACAACGGCGTGATAGGGCGCCAAAGGGAAGAGGTTGGGAAATAAAGCGATCTCCCCTCTTTCGATCTGCCCCCCCGGTATGAGACGTTCAGGATAGCGCGGTGAAGCCTTGCGCCACTTCCCGTCACACATGAAGCACTGTTCCTTCGTCGCCTCGAAGCGCTGGTGCAGGTATGCGTAATCCGTTTCCGGAAACAGGATCGAGACCTTTCCTTTCAGCGCCTCGGACCAGATGCTCTGATGCTCGGTTAACGGGTCAAGCCGGACTTCCAGTTTCTGCGTGTCCAGCTCTCCGTTTTTTAATGGGTTGTGGAATTCAACTACCTGCTGCCATGCTTTGTAGGATATCTTTGCCATCTTAATTCCCTTTTAGGCAGTGGGACCGCCAAACCTCTTCACGACAGAGGCGGGTCGTGGTCCGGGGCATCAAGAGAACGCGGAGCGGAGAAAAGCCAGGAGTCCACCTTTTCTAAACGAGAAACAAATCGGCCAGATTTCGCCGCTTCCTATTTTTCCAGTTCCCCCGGTGATATGCATAGCTCGCCAGAAGAGGCACCGCAATAGTGCCTTCGCAAAAAACCATCTGATCGTTTCCGGAGTCGACCTTACCCCAGGACCTTGCTTCTTTGAGCGTGGAACTCGAGCAGGCCCCGTCCCGTGCATCGGCAACCGTTATCTGAACGGCGTACTTGTGCATCGGAACATCGGCTCCCAGTACCTCGGCACATATAACAACGTCCTGTATGAAATTTTTCGGCACGCCGCCGCCGATAATCAATAGGCCGGTGTTGGCCGAATTGATTTTGATCTGTGTCAATTCCCTGAAATCCTTGACACTGTCAATCGACACATGGTCCGAAGGTCTTTCGGTCTGGTGCTTGACCAAGCCAAAACCGGCACTGGAATCCGAAAAAGCGGGGCAGAAGATCGGCACTTTGTTCTCGTAGGCGATCTGAACGAGTGAATTTTTCTTCTTTGCATTCGAAACCAGGTACCTGCCCATTTCCCTGATAAATTCGCGCGACGAATAAGCCCCCGCAGGGAGCCGGTCGGCAATGCGTTTTACCTGCTCGTCACACTCCTGGAGCTGCCGTTCATCAATAAATGTATCGTATATGCGGTCAACGTAAGCATCCCTGAGGACGGCATCATCTATTTCCGTAGTGCCCCTGTAATGCCTGAAGCCAATGGCCTCCAAGAAATCCATATCCACTATGCTCGCCCCTGTCGCCACAACGGCGTCCACCATGTTGCAGCGCACCATGTCGCTATAGAGCGCCATGCATCCCGCAGCGCTGGTGCTGCCGGCAAGCGACAACACAACAGTGCATGACTCATCACTTATCATACGATCAAAAATTTTGGAGGCGGCAGCAAGCTCCCTGGCGCTAAAGGACATTTTGCTCATGGACTCGATCAGTGGGACGGCGTTGAAACCGGCTATATCAATATGTTCTATAGGTTCAGTCAAAAAATTTTCATTCAAAGGGTTTTTGTCCTTCATCAGATGTAAGACGCTCCTTTAGATCGGATTATTTTTACTAAGCCCCCGGGCCAGATTCCACCGAAGCCTTGCGGGTAAGATTTTCTCAACGACCGGGGACCTTACAGCATATCCTGATTCAAATCCACCTTTTCCGCCAAAACTGAAAGGATTGACTGCAAAAGCGATTCACCGCAGAGATCGCTGAGAAAACGCAGAGAGAAAACAGAAGCCCAGCCCGATATGCTTGATAAGACTTCAAGAAACTAGATGCTGGTCACACAGGCGGCAACCCGATTACGCTGTGAGCAGGCTGGGCGATTCCGGATCATGGCGAGCGCAGTTCGCCTTCGCACGCTCGAGGCTCGAGGTTGCATAGCAGTAGCTGCACCCGAAAAGACACGTGTCGTACATCCCGATATCCCGGCTTACGGCACACCCGCATCCCTTTCTCTGGAACGGGTCCTTGAGAGGGCTTATCCGGATTCCGAACAGCTTCGAAAACAAATCGGGATCTATGCACTTCGATGGATTTATGCCGAATTCAGAAAAATCGTGCTCTGAGGCGCAGGAGAATACTTCCATTCGGTTCTCGCGCGCTGCGCCGGAAATTGCATTCAACAAACCGCAAATTTGCGGACTCCCAAAATCGACCGGCCCGGAGCTGCCCGGCGCCGCAGCCTCCATCCGGGGGCGAGCTTTCCGATAGGGTTTTACAAAGCTGATCACGCACCGGCCTGTCGCCCCTTTAAGCTCTTGAGCCGTCTGCCGGAAATTTCTCTTATGAAACCCGCATCCGCTATGGGCGCTCAAAACTATTGGATCGTAGCGCCAGATCACTCTTTGGGGCCCCACTCGCGCTGAAAGCTCCTGAAAAGTCTTTATGGACAGGCCAAGCGGCGGCGCAGCAGGGTCTATGCGTTCCGGGTAGCCGATAAGGGTGAAAAGAAAGTAGTACCGGCAGCCCAGATCGTCGAGTTCGTCCAGATACCGCATAAGCGGGCGAGGATTGCGGCTCCAGAAAACAAATCCATCAACTTCCCCGGTGGACAGAGGGACCCTCGAGACCTGGTTCGGGTTGAACGGATTGGGCACAAGGCACCATCCCAGGCGCACCCGGTTCAAAAACCATTTCGAATAGAATGCCGGGATGTCGGTCCGGCGGCTTGCACTTACGATCATCGTCCTGACCGTTCCATTGTAAAGGATAGCGGTTGAGGTTAACGCGAAAGTATTCCCTGAGCCGCACTTGCATTATAGCAGGCGAGCATTCAAAAAAGAATTTCTGCTGCGGACAATTATCATATCCAGTTTTGCCGCAATCGCAATATTGACTTCGTTTAAGGAGACCTTAAATCCATGATGTACCGGGCGGTAGGACCGCCTGCCGGGATAGTAACTCAAATCTTCGGCGCTGCCTTCGGCGGCGCCTGCCCCTTCCCACTTCTAAATAAGGGGCGGTGGGACCGCACGCCTCGCGGAGAGTCGCGATCAGGGCGGCGGTTGGTTTGGCGGGATTGTTCAGATCACATATAAGGACGTGTTGCGCCGAGGCGCCCGTCCCTGGAGTGGATTCAAATGAAAAGCGGTGTAAAGAAACCCAGGGCAATGCGAAAATCCACCAAGGCCATCCATGCCGGGGCTCTTGAACATAGCATATACGGAGAAGTGTCCGTCCCCATATTTCAAAGCTCGACGTTCGCTTTCCCCAGTGCGGCCGACGGGGCCGCCCGATTTTCCGGAAAACAGGCCGGCTATATTTACAGCAGGCTTGGCAACCCCACGGTAAATGCTTTGGAGGAAAGCGTCGCGACCCTGGAAGGCGGGTTCGCCGGAGTGGCGACGGCGACGGGAATGGCGGCCGTAAGTTCGGTCTATATATCGTTTCTGAGCCGTGGGGATCACGTCGTTGCGACCAACTGCCTCTATGGCCCTTCGCGTGTGATTCTTGAAAGCGAGCTAAGCAGGTACGGAGTGGAAACAACTTTTGTGGACAGCTCAGAGCTGCTCAACGTCGAAAAAGCCCTGCGGCCTGAGACCAGAATGATTTTCGTGGAAACGCCCATGAACCCCAGCATAAAAATAACAGACCTGGCCGGTGTGGCCGCAATCGCGAAAAAACATGGAACGCTTCTGGTCGTGGACAATACTTTTGCAAGCCCATACCTCCAGCGGCCAATCGAGTTCGGCGCCGATGTGGTCATCGACAGCCTGACCAAGTTCATAAATGGCCATACGGACGTGATCGGAGGCATGGTGGTTACAAAAAGCGAGGAACATTTCAACCGGGTGAGGAACATCGTGCGCCTTTTCGGGGGGACGATGGACCCCCACCAGGCATGGCTCATCCTGAGAGGGTCGCGCACTTTGCCCCTCAGGATCGAAAGGGCGCAGGAAAACGCCATGAAGCTTGCCCGGTTCCTCAAGTCTCATTCCAAGGTAATCTGGGTAAGTTATCCCGGACTTGAGGACCACCCCCAGCATGAGATCGCAAAGCGTCAGATGGACGGTTTTGGCTCGATGATTTCATTTGGAGTCAAATACGGACTGCAGGGCGGGGTAACGGTAATGAACAACGTGCGGCTGATCACACTGGCGGTATCGCTTGGGGGGATCGAATCTTTGATCGAACATCCCGCCTCGATGACGCATGCTTCCCTTCCGCGGGAAGAAAGGGAGGAGGCGGGAATTTTCGACGAACTTATCCGTCTTTCCGTAGGTTGTGAGGATTTCGAAGACCTGCGTGATGACCTGAACGAGGCGTTGAACCTGGCCGGCGAAGATAAATCCGAAGATGCAGACTGGAGCGCTGAAACCGAGACACTGCTTGAACCCGGCTGTTAGGGTGATGGGACCGCCTGCCAGGCTTGTAACGCAAATCTTCGGCGTTGCTCCCCGCAAATCCCTGCTACTGTCTAAGCGACGTGACTGCTCGCTTTCACTCCGCCCTTGCTATCCGGACGTGCTGCATGCGTGTCTCACTGTGTGTCATTGTGAATCGTAACGTGTCGCACTGTGAGACGTGACACACGATTACTCCCTTTGTTTTCGCGCAAGGCCCAACCCAGACAAGGTTTTCCCGCTAGAGAATATGAACTCGGGGCTGGCCCATTTCCTGCACAACTATTTCTATTACTTCCAAATATTTCATTCGCACATGGATAGGGATACACGGTTTTGAAAAGGCATATGACGCAGAGGCAGGTGCGTCAGGCGAGGAGGTACGGACAAACTTAAACCTTACTGAGAAGGAGATGTGGAGCGCATGGACCAAAAATGGTCCAGTAAGTACATGAGGGAGTTTATCGGCACTTATCTCGTCGTGTTCATCGGCTGGGGCACCGTATTTGTGGCCGTCTATGCCGGGGCCTTCAAAGACTTAACTCTCGTGATGTTTATGTGGGCATTAGCGGTAGCCATTCCCGTCCATGTTGGGGCGGCGGTCTCCGGAGCTCACTTCAATCCTTCCGTAACCATCGCACTTGCGGTTTGGCGGGGATTTCCAAGGAGCAAGGTCCCAGCGTACCTCTTAAGTCAGCTCGCAGGTGCATTCCGGGGAGCGGTAACCCTCATTGAAACCGACACTGCCAAGTACACATTGCCTGAGTTTGCCTTGAAGGACTACCTCAAAAACGTGCCGCTGGGGCGATTGGCAACGAGAGGACCTTGTGGGTCTGGAGATACAGGGCAGTTTGCGGGCGGATCAGGGCGCAAATGACCGGAGTATAGGCTCCGCAGATGTTCAAGGCCGTCGGAACGGCTGTACGTCGCGCAGGATTTGCGTATTTGGCGGTAGATCGCGAAGGCTGTTACTCCGGTACAATGAATGGAAATCTGCCGGTTGAAGTTCCGGCAGGACATTGCGCAACAGATAACGGAAAGGCCGGCGCGGCAGCTCACGCGCCAAAGGACTGGCAAATGAAAACTGGATATATTGAATGCTTCGCCGGTATCAGCGGAGACATGCTGCTGGGAGCGCTGGTCGACGCAGGAGTATCTGTGGAGCTACTGAGGTCAACCGCAAAGGCACTGGGTCTGGGAGCGGAACTGCGTGTCGAGCGGGTCAACCGTAGTGGCATTCAGTCCACTAAAGTGGATGTGCTGGTGGATGGCAACCCCGCGGATGCTCCGCATCCGGATGTGACGACTCACGCTCACACAGAGCACAGGCACGGCCATTCTCATGGGGAGTCCGAGCATGGACACACTCATGAAGAGCATGAACACAGTCATGAAGAGCATGAACACCCTCACAAAGAGCATGGACACACGCATGAAGAGCATGGACACACGCATGGAGAGCATGAACATTGTCATACCGATGGAAGAGATTGGGCCAACATCCGTAATTTGATAGAACAGGCTGCGTTGCCGGAAGACGCGAAGGTTCTGGCACTGGGAACCTTTGAGTTGCTGGCGCGAGTGGAAGGGCAGATTCACAATGTCCCGGTCGAAAACGTTCACTTCCACGAAGTGGGAGCGGTGGATACGGTTACCGACATTGTGTGTAGTGCGGTAGGACTTTGTTCGCTGCACGTGGACCAATGGGTGTGTTCGGCAATCAATGTCGGCGGTGGATTTGTGGAGTGTGCCCATGGCAGGTTTCCGGTGCCCGCTCCGGCGACCGCCGAACTGCTGAAAGGCATGCCTACTTATTCCTCGGGGCTCCAGATGGAGTTGGTGACGCCGACAGGAGCGGCCCTGCTGAGAGCACTCGGGTGCAGCTTCGGGGACGCTCCGGCAATGCGGTCTCATTCGATTGGCTATGGAGCAGGGACACGGAATCCGGCGCGCTTCCCAAATGTATTGCGGCTCAGCCTTGGTGATGCAGAGAGCACGACGCAGTTTTCGGAAGAGACGATCACCGTGCTGGAATGTGCAGTGGACGACCTGAGTCCGCAGGTAATGGCCCGCATCATGGAACTGGCCATAGCGAAGGGTGCGCTGGATGTAATGTGCATTCCGGTGACAATGAAAAAGAGCCGCGCAGGCAGTCTGCTGATGGTGCTATGCGAAAGCAAAGATGCGGCGGCCCTGGAAGAACTGTTGTTCCGCGAAACCAGCACGCCGGGCATTCGGGTGCGCAAGGAGAAACGTGTAGTGTTGTAGCGGAGGTTAGTGGAAGCACGGATGGCATTTGGGACCATCCGCGTGAAGCTGGGACTGTGGAATGGAGTGGAGATGAGTGCGATGCCGGAATATGAGGATTGCCGCAAGGCCGGGGAGGAACACGACGTTCCATTGAAGCAGTTGATGCAGGCGGTGGTGGCTGCGATGGCAGAAGCCAAGGTGCGGGGATGACAAAAGAGACGATTTTTGCGCTGTTGAAGGATGTTCAGCGAGGCGGGATCAGCCCGGAGAAAGCACTCAGGCGGCTTGCGGATCTGCCCTTTGAAGATGCTGAATTTGCCAAAATTGATCATCACCGGACCCTGCGTCTGGGATTGCCGGAAGTGATCTTTGCGGAAGGCAAGACACGCGCCCAGGTAGCAGAGATTTTTCTGCGGATGGCAAACAGTGGCAGCGATGTCCTGGCCACACGCGCGGACCGCGGGAGGTTTGCCGCAGTGCGGAAAGTAGTTCCAGAAGCGCAATATCATGCGGAAGCCAGAATCATTACCCTGCGCCAGGAAATACGAAACGAAAAAAGCGGGCCAGTCGCCGTCATCTGCGCCGGCACGAGCGACCTTCCGGTGGCGGAAGAGGCTGCAGTCACAGCCGAATTCCTGGGAACACAGGTGGAACGCGTCTACGACGTGGGTGTTGCGGGGCTGCACCGGCTACTCACCCAAAGGGAAACGTTACAACAGGCACAAGTAGCCATTGTGTGCGCGGGCATGGAAGGAGCTTTGCCGAGCGTAGTGGGAGGGCTGGTGGGCGCCCCCGTAATCGCAGTCCCCACCAGCGTGGGTTACGGCGCGTCGTTCGGAGGAATTGCGGCGCTGCTGGGAATGCTGAACTCATGCTCGCCAAATGTTGCCGTAGTGAACATCGACAACGGTTTCGGCGCAGCCTACATTGCTACGATGATCGTTCGCAGCATCGCAAAAGCACATACCTCTCCGCCCATGGACAGCGATGCCGCACTGTCTTCCCGAAGGTCATACGATCCTGTTTATTGATGCCGGTTCCGGGAAAAAACCGGCAAAGGCGGACCTTACGAAACCTTACTAAATCCTAACCTTTCATACCGACAAGATAGGCTGGAAGAACAGGCTCGCTTCCCGACCAAAGGGCGAGTGCGCCCAGGCCGAAGAGAATGAGAACGACGCACTTCGTCCGTATGGCGGCTGTGCGGTGGGCATAAATTCGCGTTATTATACCCATGGCCTTTGGCAGTCCAGCCAACACCAGAGCAGTCACGCCAACAAATACCGCCGTTTTATAAGTGAATGGGGCGAAGATAAGGCCAGGCACAATGACCGTCCCCAAATCATTAATGAAACAGGCCCGGAGGATGCCTTTACCAAATTCGGTTTTGTTGAATCCGGTTTCCAACATAACGGCGTAAACAACCGCCATGGATGTCGTCGAAAGTGCAATACCACATAGCAAGCTCGCCTGAACGTCCCAGTGAAGAAGATATCGAGCCACGGCGGCGCACCCTAAAAAGGGGCCAGAAAGCCTACCGCCCCGACTCGGAGGAGGATGATCAGTGGCTAATTGTAAGCAAATGATTTTAGTTGAAGATTATGGCTGAACAGAATCCCCCGTGAGAGAAAGTGGATAGCGTTTGATGTTTTTGCGAGTTGGCTGTATAATGGCGACGAATTATAGGAGATGATTTGCAGGCCCATCCTGAGTTTAAGGCTGGGAGGTCAATATTTTTGAAGTTCGGCGGTAATGATCTCATGATCTGCAGAGATTAGAGGCAGTGATCATTTTAGCTCCTTTTTATCCGGGACCGGATTCACAAAAAGAATCAATGCATCGACGGTACGTCCAGCAAAGAATTCATACCTGATGGAGCACGAAATTGGCAGATAAGGGAAAGATCACGCGGCCTGAAAAAAAAAGGGCACATAACAAAATCAAGCTCATCACATCAACCAAGAAAGGTGACCGCGGCCAAACCCGTCTATTGTCGGGTGAAAAAGTATCCAAATCTAACCTCCGCATTGAAGCCTGTGGCAATTTGGATGAGTCCAACGCTGCAATGGGTCTAGCCAAGACGTTTACAGAAAACGAACAAATCCGCAACATAATCTCAACCATTCAAGGAGAACTGGTTCTATTGGGGGCTGAATTGTCCAGCACCGACCCCTGCCGCATCGTGAAGCACATTGACCTGGAACACATTTCCCAGCTTGAGCAGTGGATCAACGGGCTGCAAGAGGAAGTTCCCCTGGCGCCCCGCTTTGTTTCGCCGGGAGTTAACTCTCTAAGCGCTGCTCTGGATTTGGCGCGCTCTGTCATACGCCGCACGGAGCGCAGCATGGTCATCTTGCAGGAAATGGGGCAACTTCAACGTGCAGAAGCACTGAAATACGTTAATCGACTAGGATGCCTTCTTTATATACTGGCACGTTATGCTGAAAAATCACCAAACTAGGCAGTGAGAAACCGAGGGCTTCAATATTCGCTGGTCGTCGTCGTTTTTTATCGCTTCCCGGAACCTCTCCAGCTCCTGAGCAAACTCAATAATAGTCTCTTCCCCAAATGAAAATCCTCCGAAGGACTATGGCAGCGCGTTTCAGTTTGCCGGTAGAATGGATCTTCTCGGATGGCCATACTGTGAATTCTACTGGCACGCGCGCGCAGTCTCAGAATGTTTAACCTGCCCATCATCCTTTTCGTCATCATTTTCCGGCCATCTCTCACAATTTGAACTGACGCCAGTTCATCTTAGGCCTGTACGATTCTTTCTGGTTTGCTCGGATAATCCTGGTTGAAGCTGATCGTAGGGGGGCGGGTGAAGGTCTCCACCGTGCCAGATCGACTTGACTATGAGGACGGGATGCCTAAAAGCACTTACAGAAGAGAGCAAGTCCGGTTTCTGATCAATCGAGCGTTAAAGTGCAAGTCGCTGCTTGTACTTGTTAATCATGACCAGCCGAATCTAACGGAGTCAATTGCTCTCAGCGTCCAAACATCCTTATTTTGCATCCCGGTGAATATATTTATGAGTAATAGGTGTTATGAATCACACTGATAAACGGATACTTGTGGTCGACGATGACATTTCTATTTACCACAATGTTTGGACTCTATTAGAGAATGTAGGCTATGGCATAATCATTGTGTCAGACGTTGGAAAGGCTTTGAAGGCGATCGAGTTACAACATTTTGACATGTTACTCATTAATATTGAGGGATCTGTGATGGAAAAATTAGAACTTCTAAGAGCAGCCAAACAGATCGAATCTGATATTCCCATGATGATTGTTTCTGCTGATAGTACAGCCACTTCGATTGTAAAAGCTATGAGAGCCGGGGCAGTAGATTATCTTCAAGGGCCGATTGAACCTGAGTCTGTTCTCAGGGCCGTTAACCATATCTTTGATGAACCGCAGGTAGTACCAGAAGGCTGTCTTTTGCCCGATGAAGTTCAGAAATCGAGTTTCAGCGAAATCATTACCAAGAGCCCAAAGATGCTGCGAATCCTTGAACTTATCGAACGCCTGTCCGACGTTGATTCTACCGTGCTTATCACCGGCGAGACCGGAGTGGGTAAAGAACTGGTTGCGAGAGCCATTCATTTTACCGGCGCAAGAAAGAAGATGCCTTTCGTAGCTATCAATTGCGGCGCCTTAACGGAAACCCTTCTGGAATCTGAACTTTTCGGCCATGAAAAAGGTGCGTTCACGGGCGCTTTCAGGTCCAAGGCAGGCAAATTCGAGTACGCTCACAAAGGGACGTTGCTTCTGGACGAAATAGGCGACATTTCACCTACCATGCAAGTGAAGCTGCTCCGCGCTCTGCAAGAAAGAAAGGTGGAAAGAGTAGGCGGCAACCATCCTATCGATGTCGATGTAAGAGTCATTTCGGCCACCAACCAGAAAATAAAAGAGAAAATCAATAGTCACGAGTTCCGCATCGACCTCTTCTACCGGCTGAATGTGATTCCCATCCATGTTCCCCCACTCAGGGAGAGGCCGGAAGATATCCCTCTTCTGGTTGAACATTTCATTAATCGTCACAACGAGAGTCTGAATCGCAAAATTGAGGAGATCACCCCGCGCGGACTCAAACAATTGATGGACTGCGGATGTCCGATCACAACTACCCACTGCCCCAGGGTCACCCCGCGCGCGCTCAAACAATTGATGGACTACCTCTGGCCGGGCAATGTCCGCGAGTTGGAAAATGTTGTTGAACGAGCGTACATTACCTGTGACAGCCATGTAATCGACCATTTTACCATTCCTCAAGATTCGGAAAACCTGCCGTCACCGCCCGCGACGGATGCCCTGGAGGCCGTAGATACTGATGTCCCTTTCAGTGTGGCCCGATCCAGGGTTCTGAAGAACTTCGAGAGGGCCTATCTCATCGAAGCCTTGAAGCGGTGCGAGGGAAATGTTTCGCAAACAGCCCAAAAAACGGGAATCAACCAGAGAACCTTATGGCGCAAGCTTAAGGAGCACCGTTTGGACAGAATGAGCTTTGCGGAGAAAGATTAGTCTGTACGGGATGTCACTGTCTGACTATTGTGTCACACACCTTAACCGGCTGATATGATGCCTATTTTTGATATTATCAAAAGAATAGCACGACTGGGATGGCGTGATTATGAGCCGGGCGGTCCTTGTTTTTTCGATTACTCTATGTTACGCTTGCCCGCAGAGGGTAGTTCTTTGCGCCCTAATTTTTCATTTCCTGTTCATTTGGCACAAGAACTGCACATCTAAATGCGAATTGAGAAACTTCGGATCGCTTCAGAATGAAGATGATCTCTCCCAACTCCTTCTCCTCACACGTGCTGAGCACAAATCGCTTCTGATCGATATCGAGCGTCTTCGGTACTGAAGTATTTAGTAAGTTAGTAGGGAAGATGGTGCGAACCCATCGCTGCCCCGCAACT
>Ga0187867_10002849_pt1 | contig 14140 bp, 14 predicted proteins | sample June2016WEW_13_1_FD_132976 | JGI IMG/M metagenome (GOLD analysis project Ga0187867, IMG submission 132976) | Peatland microbial communities from SPRUCE experiment site at the Marcell Experimental Forest, Minnesota, USA - June2016WEW_13_10 | ecosystem: Environmental > Terrestrial > Soil >... | reverse complement strand
TTCCGCGACGACGGCGTAGAGGCGATCCTCACCACCGAGAAGGATTTGGTCAACCTCTATGAAGACCCCGGACACCTGCTCGCGCCCCTGCCGCTATACTGGTTGCGCATCGGCGTGCAGATCGATCGCGAAGACGAGTTTCTGGACGCTATCTCGCAGCGGCTGGGGTGAGAGTTCTTTAGAGTATAGGCGGTAAGGTGAGGCCGGCCTTATTCAAATACTTTTGCAGCAGGGCAACGGCCTCCGGTTCGCCGATGCCGCGCGCAATCGAGATTTCCGTAATCAGCATGTGGCGGGAGCGGTCGAGCATCTTCTTCTCCCGAAAGGAAAGCAGCCTGTCCTTTTGCATCTCCAGCAGGCCTTTGAAAACTTCCGCCACGCGCAGGAGGCTGCCGCTCAGCATCTTCTCGGAATTCGCCTTAAAGCGAACCTTCCAGTCGCTGCTGGCGAGAGAGGATCCCGAGGCCAGGTAGGCCAAAACCCGGCAAATCTCGGTGTTTTTCGTGATAGGCCGAAGCCCGATATTGGCAACCTTGGAGAATGGAACCGTTACGGTGACACTGCCGTAAACCATGCGCAGCAGGTAGCATTTTTCGAACTGGCTTCCCAAGGCCCAAGCCCGAATATTCTCGATGGTCCCAACACCTTGGTTGGGATAGACCACTTTCTCGCCTATCTGAAAGGCCATTACGGGGTCCCCCAGTCAACCGCCGTTCCCCTCTGCGTGGCGCGGCTCAAAAGCGCGCAACTAGGATAGTAAACCTGGAATGTGCGCAAGTCAACAGATTTATGCAGGGAAAGCGTTAAGCGAGTAGGGCGCGGATGAACTTCAGATTACGGGTCATATCGTTCTCCACGGAATGGGACGGGCAATCCGTCTCCAGATTGGCGAATCCCTCAAACCCGATATCCGTAATTGCCTTCATCACGGCCGGGAAATCGATCGAGCCTTCGCCCAAATAGTGCGGATTGTCCTTCAGATGCATCTGGCAAATCCGCTGTGCTCCCAGCGACCGGATCTCCTTTACCACGTCGAAGCCGTTGTTGGTCGAGTTTCCGACGTCGTAATAAACCCGAACGGCCGGCGAACTGGCGCGCTCCATGATCCGCACATTGTCCTCGGCTGAGATGGTATCTTCCAGGCCCAGGGCGACCCCGGCCTTCTCGGCCGCGGGCGCAAGCTCCTTCAAAACGCCAGCCACATAGTCCATTTCCGCGTGGTTCGTAAGCGAGGCTTTGCCGAAGAACGGGAGCAGCACGACACCGGCTTTGAGGGTCGCCGTAATCGGGATGCTGTCCGCAACCCACTTTTGGGCGCGCGGATTGTCCTTCAAATGGTCCACGTGCAGGATGTCCAAGCAGGTGCCCGAGAGAGCGATGCCGTGCTGTTTCGCGGCCGCCAGGTATTGGGCCTGAACGGAGGCGTCGTCCAGAGGGAGCTTGTCGGAGGCCTGCTTGCGGCCCAGGCTCACCTGCACGCCATCGAATCCAAGCTTGGCGGCCAGCGCGACGGCTTCAATCCTCCCCGTAAGATCGAGGTTCCAATCGGTGACGCCGATGCGGGGGCCGCGGTTGCGGGGAGCCGCGACGCGCGACAGAGCTCCGCCCGCCATGAGAATTTCGAGAACGGTTCTGCGGGTCATCCTACGCCAGTGTATCAGGCGCCGGCGCCGGCCGCGCGATTGACACTAGGGGCGGCTTCGCCTTGCCGTTCCGCCAGCAACAGGCGGCGCAGCGTGCGTAAATCGTTCAAGATCCGGCGGCTGGTGCTGATATGCAGCGTCAGCTTGGCCAGATTGTAGCCAACCAGTTGCAGCGCCTCCCGCCGGCGCTCGGCGCCCTCCGCGATGGCCACTGCGATATCCGCATCCACATCCCGGCGGGCCTCTTCGATGGCTTCCGCGAGGAGCGCAACGTATTCTTGAGAACCCTCGATGCTGTCAAACGGCGTTTCAGGATCGTAGCTCAAATGTGCCTCCAGATACTAACGGCGCGGAATGTCTTTCGTGGCGTTTTCCTATTCTCGCACAAAAGCCTGGCGTCCATAGTCCCATCTTGGTACGGTTTGTACCCGGGGGTGGACTACTTCCGGGCGCCCCGTTGCGGGTTTTTCAGGTTGGTCTGCCGCCGTTTGGCCTTGGTGCGCTTGGGTTTGCTGATGTTGAATGTGCCGCTACCCAGGTATTCGGCTTTGTACGTCTTGTCTTCTGCCAATCGAATCTCCTCAAAGGTGATGTCTCTATTCTAGCGCGGAAGTCCAGGACGCGGCGGACCGCTCGCCGGGACCACATCGTAGGGCCGCATCATCTCATTGTCCTCGTGCTCCAGGACGTGGCAGTGCCATACATAGCGGCCTGTATACCCTTCGAACCGGACGATGATGCGCGTGGCCATCTTCGGATCTGCCCGTACCGTGTCTTTCCAGCCGGCCTCTTCAGGCGCCGGTGGCGTGGCCGCCCCGGTAAAGCGGAGTTGGCTCGACGTCAGGTACGAAAATACGTCGAACCGTCGCCGGTCGAGGATCTGAAAGCGCACCAGATGCAGATGGATGGGGTGGGAATCGTCCGTAGTGTTGATCAAGGTCCAAATCTCCACCGTGTCCAGCGCCGGGTTTTCCGTCACCGGCATGCTCCAGTGAGCGCCGTTCAGCAACATCGAGATGGAGTCGCCGGCCGCATCCCGATTTCCGATCAGCGCCAGCAGACGGGTTTTCACCGCGTCAGCTTCGGGTGTTTTGGGTACCGGCCGCAATGCCGCGGGCAACACTGCCGTGTCCGCTACGGTAGCCGACGCGACGCGGAACTGCATTATCGGCACGAAGTCGTTATCCAGGATGATTTGCCGGCCGTTTCCACCGGCGAAGTCCACAATCAGATCGGCGCGTTCAGCGGGCGCCAGCAGCAAGCTCTTCAGCGGAACGGGAGCGGGCAGCAGGCCCTGATCGGTGCCGATCTGGTGGAAGGTCTGCGAGTTGGAAAACATCAGGTGGAGGAATCGCCCGTTGCACGCATTCAGCAGGCGGAACCGGTATTTTCGCGGCGCGACATCCAGGTATGGAAACAGCGTGCCATTCACCAGGGAGGCATTGCCGAAGACCTCCGGCACCCAGGGCTCGCCGGCCCGGCCCGACACCGGATAGTCGAGCTGGCCGTCTTTGGTCAACAGCCGGTCGTAGATCACCAGCGGCATTTCGAACGCGCCGCCCGGGAGCTTGAGCGCGTCTTCGAAAGCGTCCCGCACCATGAACGCGCCAAACAATCCGGCATAGGTATTGAGGCGGTTGATGCCCATGGTGTGATCGTGATACCAGAGCATGGCAGCTTCCTGACGGTTGGGATAATAGCAGACCGCCGACTTGCCTGGCACGTACCAATCCTCCGGATAGCCGTCGCTAGCAGGCGGCGCTTTGGCGCCATGCAGATGGACCACGCCGCGCACCTCGGGCAGGCCCGCTTCCGCTCCATGCAGCCGGTGGTCAACCGGGAGGAAGTGTTTGGCCGGCAGTCCATTCCCACTCCACCAAAAGCCCTTCGGCGCTGCGGGTCTCGAAGGTGGGACCGGGTGAGCTGGAGCCGAAGCCCCACACCCGCGTGGCCGGGAGATCGCGGTGCAGTTTACGCTCAATCTGCCGCATCGCCAGCCGATAGAAAGGGATCTCGCGGGCAGGATCGTCGGGGCTTGGACGGTATCCGGAATTGCGGACGATCTCCGGTATGGGAAGAGGGTCCACGAACTTCGCCAGAGAATCCGGGTCGAGGGCTGCTGCGGGAAAGGCCGTGCGGTTCGCCGATGCCACGGCGCCAGCCGCGCACTGAAGCAATCTTCGACGAGTAATGGGCATGCTTTCAGACTACGCGCGATTGGCAGAAAGATGCTGAGGGGCGCGCCGAGCGCACGCCCAGGCGATCCGGGAGAAAACTACCGTTTTGCGACGGGCTTCATCTGCGGTGTGGCGGCAAACAGGTTTGTGGACGCTGTGCCGCTTTGGCTCACCACCAGGCCGCTGCCGGCATCGAGGACAAACGTCCCCGCATTCTGCATCGTCGAGAAGTTCAGCATGCCGGCCAGCGAGTTCGCCAGCACATCGAAGGATCCGCCTCCGATGCGCTGGCCGTTCAGCCAGTCGTCTTCGATGAAACGCAGGACGGAAGTCTGGTCGGTGACCGTGATCCACGAAGTTGTTCTTGGCCCAAGGCGAAATCACCAACAGCGGCAGCCGCGGGCCATATCCGCAGCGACCCTGCGCATTCGCCGTGCCGGATGCAACGCCCGGCAGCGCCGTGGCTCCGTTCCCGCAGGAGCCGGTGCCGGCAATCGCGTCGGCGGCGCTGGCAGACTGGTTTACCAGCGGTCCAAGCTGGTGATCGTACCAGCCGTCGGAATCGTCGTAAGAAATAACCACCGCGGTCTGCTGCCAACTCGGCAGGGTCTGCAGATAGTTAATGGTGTTTACCATGAATTCCTGTTCATCGATGGGATCTGAATAGCCAGCGTGGCCGTCCTGGAACCCCGGGGCTTTCAGGAAGCTGATCGCCGGGAAATTGCCCGCCTGTATCGCCGCGAAAAAGTCGTTGAGGTCGTATTGATGGTTAGCGGCATCGCCTGCCTGCCCGATTAACGCGGTGGACGTGGGACGGACATGCGTGGGGTTCTCGGTGGAGCTGTAATACTGGAACGGCTGGTGATGCGGGATGTAGTCGGCTTTTTTCGTACCGGTGATCAGCGAGGTGGTGCTGCGGGAGCAACCCGTGGTGCCGTTGGGGTTGGTCTTGGTCAGATCGAAGCCGCCCTCGAACCATCCCCAGCTCACTCCGGCGGTGTTCAACAGGTTGCCGATGTTCGTTCCACTCAAGCTGGCGCGCCGGTTCCATTCAGATTGCCGATGACTCCGTTAGTCTGGCCGGAGATCAGGTTGACCGCGCCCACCGTGGAAGGACCGAAAGTCGTGCCGTAGGAGTTATCGTTCATGGCGTAGCGTTGCGCGTAGTTCCACAGCGCGGTAACCGTGTTGCCGTCATAGTAGCCCATGACCAGCCCTGTAGTGGAGAACAGCGGCGAGCCGCCGGGAGGAGGGCCGGCGGTACCTGTAGCCATCGGAAACAGATCCATCAGTCCGTTATGGAAAGCCACCTGTTCGGGGCTGTAGTCGTGGTCCTGGTCCGCGGCGGCTGACTGTGCGCGCGACAGCCGGAACGGATTGGGCAGGTTGATGACGGCGCGGTGAAAAATTGATTTGTGCGGCGGACAGGCCGGGAGGCAGCCGGGAGGCCTGTCCTACTGCGGGCAGCCCTGAGAGTGCTGGAACTGCTGCTCGATGTCGCCCACTCTACCCGGATCTGCGGCGTAGATGCGGTCCAGAATAGGACCCAGGAAACGGCTGTACCGATCCACCGCGGGCCAGTCGCTCTTGGCAACGGCGAATTCCACCGCGCGCCGGGTCTCCGGCGTTATCAACTCGATCCGCCCCACGAAGACCCGCACAGTTTGCTGGGGAACGGGATCGATCTGCAGCGGAAGAATGGCATCCACCGTGGACGAAGGGACGATGTAGATCAAGCGCGAACCCTCCTCGAACCAGGAATCCCGCCATGTCTCGACCATCGCGTGAGCCTCCGCTGCATACAGCCCTTGAGAGGTGAGCGCGGTCTCCAGATCCTGCCGCAATTGCGGGAGGGAGGCATCGAGCGGGGGAGTATTGAGCGTAATAGTCTCGCCGATGGCCCCGGCGGCGCGATAGCCGATCCGCCCTCCGCGATTCTCAAACAGGATCACGCTCGGCACCGTTTGGCCGCCGCGGTTTTCCACCACGATCTTCCCATCATCCGCGACGCGGGCCGCAAGAGGAACCGGGAAGCGTCCCACGCCGCGATAGAACAGGAATTTCTCATGCTGAGCGCCGACCGCAATCGGGGCGGCATCCGTCTGGCGGGCCGCGTAGTACCGGCTCGGGCCGTTCTCGACCGGCAGCGCGGGTGCCGTGCCGGGCTGAACCTGGATGTTCTTCCATTCGATGGTGCCACCCAGCGATGTGACCACTCCGCGCGTGTCCGCCGGCAAAACGCTCATCGAACGACCGCCCTGATGAACTTGATAATCGGCTTGGGGATACCACTCGGTGATCAGCCCTTGTGGGAACGCGACCTTCACGTGTGCATCCAACGCGTGCGCGCTATAGAAATACATCACCGGCGTTTCCATGCGCACGGTGCCCTGCAAGGTCCACTTGAAGCCCCGATACCCGTAGTCAACGACGAATTTGGGGAGGTCGCTCTTGCAGCCGAGGGCATCCCACTCGATGGCCGACCCGTCTTCCCCCGCGACGGATGTGAACGTCCCCCACTCGTGGACCGTGAGGCCGCTGGGTTCGACAGAATGAATGTTGGCCGCGACCAAAAGCGCGGCGGCGAAGAGCGCAAAGAAACCGTACTTCATTTGTTCCCTCCTTTGTCATCGGATGCATTGGATTTGGCGAGTGCTTTCAGGGACGCTTCGATTTCGACGTGAGCGGCCGGGCGCGAAAAGAATTTCGAGGATTCCCGGACGAAACCCTTCGGGCCGATGGGCACGATGGCGCCGGCACTCGAGTCATGGCAGGTTCCATTAAGGGTCACTACCCACCGGCCCTCGGCTGGCCAAGTCTGGTAAACGGCATAGATGCCGGGTTTAGCCATCGCCTCCACCTTCAGCGCTACCGACCGCCGCACTCCCTTCACGAGCCCTTCGGCTCTAGCACTGATTTGCGACTTCGCGGGGTCTGCGCAGCCTTGCGTACGAAACACGAATGCCGCCCCTTTGGCCCGGAAATCCTGGGCCGCCACCGGGCTTCCGATGGTGAATGCAAATTCTTGCGCGAGCGCCAACGCTGCCATTGCGCAGGCGGCCAAACCAAGTCGCAACATCGAAAACTCCCTTCGGTACCATTAGACGGGCATCCGCGGATTTTCTTCCCGGCTCACCACGTCCAGGCCAACTCTTCTCTCCAACGGTCCAGCGTCTGCGGGTCCCGCTTGAGGGCTTGTTCGCGGGAAACTCCGGCCGGAACGGGCGTCAGGAAGGCCATGCGATCGAATACGCGCTCCCGATCGGCCCCTTCGACGCGGGAGAGCAGATGCCAGAGCGTAAGCGTATCGCGCACGCGCGATTCGGAAAGGATGACACCGAGCGCGTCGCCGCCGGCTTTTTCGAAGCCGAAGCTCTCGAGGGCCTGTTTCAGCCTGTCCGGCGCGTCGTCGAAGTAGGGAGTGCCGGGGCCGGCTTGCGGCCGTGTCCGGCAACTCGCGCCCGCGGGAACCAGCGATTCGATGCCCTGCCACTGAAACGATACCCAACCCTTCGTGACGTGGAGCAAACCGAAACCGCGCTCGTCTGTCGAGAGCGCGTATTCGCATCCCAGATCCACGGCAGTGCCGGCGGCGGTATCGACAAAGAACAGCTTCGGCGGCGCGGAGATCTTAGCCCGGATCTCTCCTCGCGCCAACGCCAGCCGGTGCTCGCTGGGCAGCTCCGTCACCACGCGCAACCGTGTATCCGGCGCGATCTCGACGGACCCAATCGCGCCAATCTTGACCGTAGCGCGCGATCCGGCATCGGTTTCGATCCATTCGCCGGCTCCGATTCTGCCGGCTCCGCCGATCGCTTTCCCCGCCACGGACGGCGAACCGGCGAGCCGCACCACTTCCCACCGGGCGGCCGGCGGATGCGCGAAACGCCAATATGCGGCGCCGGCCAGGGCCAATATCACGGTCGCTGCCAAGGCCCAGCGCCACTGCGGAACTGGGGGCGTTTGGCGCGACCGGCGGGCCTCGAAGGCGGCTTCGATGGACGGCCATAATTCCGCGGGTGCCTCAACCTGCGGAAGCATCTCGACCATCTGCATTCCCCTCCTGATTTGCTCGTACTCCGCCAGGCAACGCGAACACTTCCGCAGGTGGATCTCGGCTTCCCGTGCTTTGGGCGGCGCGAGTTGGCCATCGAGATGCGCCTCAAGCTGCCCCGAAATGTGCCTGGTAAACATCTCCTAAGCCTTTGTGCCGATCACATCCTTCAGGCGCTCCGCTAGAATCTTATGCCCGCGGCTGAGCCTGGAAGCCACCGTCCCCATGGAACAATCGAGGGCCTTGGCCATCTGTTCATACGAAAGCTCGTCGAAATACCGCAGTAAGACGGCAATCCGGAATTTCGGAGGCAGCGCCGATACAGCCGCCCGTACCGAAGCCGCGATCTGGCCGCGCACGTAGTCTTCCTCTTGCGAACCCTGCGCGGGGAATGCCTCCATCCGCGCGGGATCGGAGACCGCAGGGTCCGACTTACGGCTTCTGGCGGCGTCCATGCAGGCGTTGACCACCAGCCGGTACAGCCAGGTGGAAAAATCCGCATCCCCGCGAAACTGGCGGATAGAACTCATCAGTTTCAGAAATACCTGCTGTGTGACGTCGCTGGCGGCGGCCGGATCGCCATGGAAAAAATGGAGCGCGATCGAGTACACCCGGTCCTTATACAAGTCGTAGAGCGCACGAAACGCGTCCCGGTCACCCAACCGGCAAGATTCGACGATCTCCGTGCCGAGTTCGCGGCCGCTCAGATCGACCACCTGCGATTAAGACGTTAGATGGAAGGGTTTTCTTCCAATTCTGAAATCGAACCTTGATCTTTCCGCTCGCCGTGGTTTAGACAGGCCAAGCGACGCTTCGCCTCAAATCGGAGTGGCGAGCAATTCCGGACCGGCTGATAGCCAGGAAAGGTGATGAGAGCGACTTGAAGGCCGGACCGCCTGGCATGCTTCATGGCGGGGATACAGTCGGTGTCGTTTGTTGCCAAGGCGATCAGATCGACCGAACGATTGGATGAGAGGTTGGCCATGTCGATTCCGATCCGCATGTCCACGCCCTTCTGTTCGAACTCGGGGTGAAAATCGGCATCTGTCAGGGGCTGGCCTGGGGCGTAGGGCATTCGGTTGTTGTTTATGACGTACCCACGGAATTTCAGCACTCCCAGTCGAACCGAGAAAAGATCTTTGTATGATAATGTCTTGAGCCACGCATCGCTTCCCGTGAAGGTCGTCGTTGGCCTGCACGCCGGGCATGCACACGGACGTGGCCGCCATCGAGCATGACCGCAATCTCGTTGGGCATAACTTAAAAGGCCCAGGGGGTGAACCCCATGGGCCTCGTATAGTGCTCGCCTACGAGCGTAACGGATAAGACTACGGATGGCCTTTCGACCACCTGTAAGGATTATCGCACGCCTGCCGCCAGTGCGCAATTCGCTTACCTTAAAGATACAGCGCGATTGAGGCGGGCCCCCGCTCGATTGGCCGAGGTCGTTGGCGAGGCAGCCGCAACAGCATTTCAGCGCGCTCCGGAGGCGCAATGCACCTTGAAGCCGGCGAGTGAGGCGAGCGCTTGACGTCTTTCACCATTTGGGATCAGAATCATTCATGACCACTCGCGGACTGTTGCTCAAGACCGGCGGACCGCTGCCGGCGGCGCTTCTCCTGCTGGCTGGCTATGCTTCGGCGCAACCACCCGCGCCGACCTTTACCACCCTCGCCTCCGGCTTGGACGGACCCAACCCTCTGGAGATCGGCAAAGGCGGTGTGCTGTATGGCAGCATTTTCGATGCCGAAAACCCAAGCCAGGCGTTCTCGTTGACCCCGCCGGCATCCCCGGGCTCGCCTTGGACCTACACCGTGATCTTGGGCAATGACGGTTTTTCTCCAGTCGGAGCTTTTGCGATGGGCGGCGGCGGAACGTTGTATGGTGTCGACAAGACTGGCGGCAGCTCGAATTGTGAAAAAGGTTGTGGCCTGATCTACTCGGTGACTCCGCCGGTATCGCCAGGGGGCGCCTGGACGCGGAGGACGATCTTCCCGTTTGATGACTACCTTTATGCCTCAGGCGTGGCGCTCGGGCCTGCAGGAGTGCTCTACGGACCGGGGAACGGTTCTCCTGGCAGTTTGTTCTCCTTGACGCCGCCCGCATCGCCCGGGTCGCCTTGGACGTACAATCAGATCTATACCTTCACAGGCACCAGCGACGGGACCGGCATCTCGGTAGTGACGATCAGCTCCGAGGGAGTGCTTTATGGCACTACCGGGCAAGGCGGTTTAATGGGTGTGGGTTGTCTCTATGGTTGCGGCACGGTGTTCGCCTTGGCTCCGCCCGAGTCTTCCGGCGGCTCCTGGACCCTGACAGTGCTGCATAGCTTCGAGAGTGGCTCCGGCGACCATTACCCCGACATCGGCCCGTCGCCTTTGGCGCTCAGTGCCAGCGGAGCGTTGTACGGCACCCTGGCCTATGGCGGCAACACCTCTTGTACAACCTTCCCCGGCGGCTGCGGCAGCGTGTTCGTTGTAGATCCGCCAAGCTCGCCGGGCGGCCCTTGGGGCTTCAGGACCATCTACAGCTTCACGGGCGGAAATGATGGAGGTAATCCCTCCGGCGGCCTTGTGATCGCCAGTAACGGGGACCTTATCGGCACGGCTTCACAGGCCGGCGCTGCGGGTTATGGAACGATATTCGCTTTGACCCCGCCCACGTCTTCAGGAGGCGCTTGGACCGAAACCACCCTCTACAGCTTCCCCGCCGGCAGCCCCGGTAATCCTGGGTCGGGAGTAATATTTGGTCCCGCAGGCGCGTTGTATGGAGTGACCGCTAGCACTGTCTTCTCGTTGACAAGGTAAGGCCGGCTCACTTGTATCGCATCCAAGTCAGAAACCCGATGATGGTTTTGCCATCCTCGATCTTCCCGTCGCGGATCATCCCATCGAGTTCTTCGCGCGCAAACCAGCGGCATTCGATGCGCTCGTCGTCCATGGGCTGCGGTTCGCCGGCGGTCAGGCCGGTGGCCAGGAAGATGGTCATCTTCTCGGCCACAAAGCCGGGGCTGGGCCAATACGAAGCCAGCTTCTTCCAGGTCCGCGCTTTATAGCCGGTCTCTTCCTTCAACTCGCGGCGAGCGGCGGCCAGCGGCTTTTCGCCTTCATCCAGCCGGCCCGCCGGCAGCTCCCAGAGAGACTTCGCGGCCGGCAGCCGGAATTGCCGCACCAACAGGATGCGATTCTTACGGTCCACAGCCATCATGACCGCCGATCCCATGTGCCGCACGATGGACCGCTTGATGTCGAATCCGCTGGGATCGGTGGCCTCCTCTTCGGTTACCCGGAAGAGGCTGCATTTGTATACTTCACGCGAAGAGACGATTTTCATAATCGGTTACCGCGAAATGGCGGCCGCAAACTTGCCGGAGGGCAGCGTATTCATGATATCGGCCGGAGCCAACCAGCCGCGCCGCGCGGTGATGATGCCATAATGCATGCTCGCCAAATGCTTGGGATGGTGCGCATCGGTGGATATGATGAAACGCGCGCCGCGCGCCTTGGCCGTGCGGATCAAGTTGGCGCTCAGGTCCAGGCGCTCCGGACTGGCATTGATTTCGAGCCAGACTCCGCGGCGCACGGCTTCGTCCACGATGCGCTCGAAATCGAATGGGAAAGCGTCGCGATGCAGCAGGATGCGGCCGGTGGGATGGCCCAGCACGCGCAACGCCGGGCATTCGAGGGCGCGCAAAAGCCTGTCGGTCATCTCGGCGTATTCCATGTTCATGTGGCTATGTATGCTGCCGATGACCAGGTCGAGTTCGGCGAGGGCGTCGTGCGCCAGGTCCATCGCGCCGTCTTTCAGGATGTCGCATTCCAGTCCCGAAAAAACGCGCAAGCCCAGGCCATCGCGGTTGATCTCGCGCACGTGGGCGGCGAAGGCCACGGCGCGCTTCTCATCCAGGCCGAAGGTCATGGCCAGCGACTTGGAATGATCGGTGATGGCGATGTACTCGTATCCGCGATCACGGGCGGCGGCCGCCATCTCTTCCAGGGACGCGCGGCCGTCACTCTCGGTAGTGTGCATATGCAGATCGCCGCGGATGTGCGACAGCTCGACCAGCTCCGGCAGGCGATCTTCGGCGGCAAGCTCGATCTCGCCCAGGTTTTCGCGCAACTCCGGCGGAATCCAGCGCAGGCCCAGCGCCTCGTAGACGCCGGCTTCGGTGTCGCCCGCCACTTTGGTTTCGTCCGCGCTGCGGTAGAGTCCGTACTCGCTCAGTTTGAAGCCCATCTTCACCGCGCGGGTACGGACGGCCACGTTGTGATCCTTGCTGCCGGTGAAGTATTGCAAGGCCGCGCCAAAGCTTTCGCGGGGCAGCGCACGCACGTCCACCTGCAATCCCTCGCGGCCGACCGTGGCGCTGGCCTTATTCTCGCCGCGCGCCAGGAGTTGCTCCACCTTGGGGAAGCGCACGAAACGCTCCAGCACGTCCGCGGCGGCCGGACCGGTGACCAGCAGGTCGAGATCGCCCACCGTTTCGCGCCCGCGGCGGAGGCTACCGGCGGGGGTGATCTGCTCGATACCAGGTGTTTCGCCCAAGTAGCCGGTCAACTCGCGGGCCATATCTTCGGCGTAGCTCAACAGGTAGCGGCCCGTGCGCTGGCGGTATTGGGCGATGGACTTGAGCACCTTTTCTTCCAGCTTGGCGCCCATGCGCGGCAGAAGGCGCAGCTTCTGATCGAGGCATAAGCGCTCCAACTCGTCGATGGTGCCGACCTGATAATGCTCGAATAGAAGCGCGATGCTCTTGGGCCCCAAGCCCTGGATCTTGAGGAACTCCAGCGCGGCCGGTGGGAACTTTTGAAGCAGCAGATCGCGGCGCTCGCAGGAGCGGTGTTCGACGATCTCCTGCAGCACCACGGCTAGCCCTTTGCCAATGCCAGGGATATCCGTGACCTTGCGCTCCGGGTCCTTGAGGATGTCCTCGACGCGCTCGGGATGGCCTTCCACAGCGGTGGCGCCGTTGCGGTAGCTGCGGATGCGGAAGGAATCTTCGCCGGCGATCTCCATCAGATCGGCGGTTTCCCAGAGGATGCGGGCTATCTCCTTGTTCTCCATCCGAGGTTTATTTTAGCGTGGGGGCGCCGCCCGCGCCGTGTACCGGCAGACACGGGCAGCACTCGGAATCATTGAGATAGCGCTGGCACTCCGGCTGCACTTCAGAGCGGCATGAATATGCGGTGGCAATTGAAATACTTCCGGGCGCTGGCGGCGCTGCTGGTGGCTGCGAGCGAAGCGCTGGCGCAGGAGATGCGGCCAGTGGCTCGGCGGATCGTGGTGAGCATTCCGGATCGCAAACTGGCGCTGGTGGAGGATGGCCGCGCGGTTAAGATCTATCCGGTGGCGGTGGGCGCGGCGCACACACCCAGTCCGGCAGGCAGTTTCACGGTGATCGTGCGGGTGGCGCATCCCACCTGGTACGGACCGGGCAAAGTAGTGCCTCCGGGCAAGAGCAACCCGCTGGGGCCGCGTTGGATCGGGCTCAGCCGCAAGGGTTATGGCATACACGGCACCAGCAATCCGCGCTCGATCGGGCGGCCCGCATCACACGGATGCATTCGCATGCAGAACACCGATGTGGAAGAGCTGTTCGGGCTGGTGGCGATCGGCGATGCGGTGGAATTGTACGCGGAGCGGACCGGCGAAGTGGCCCGCCTATTCGGGGCAGCCGACGGGTCAATGACTGTGGCTGCGGCTGAGCAACACGTTCACCATCCCGAAGGCGCCTATGGCGACGCCGGCTACGCGATTCATCGAGCGCATGCCGCGATCGGTGACCTTGTCGCGCAGTAGGTTCACCGCACTGGCCAGCGCGATCCACCAGGCCATCGACCCGCAAAATATGCCAGCCACCAAAAGCGAGGTCTGCCACAGCGGCCGGTGCCTTCCCAGGCCTAGGGTGGCGAGGACCGCCAGAAAAGAGAGCACCGTGGTAGGGTTCGTCACGGTCAGCAGCAGCGTGGAAATCAAGTCCGAATGGGCGGATCCGCCGCCATTGCCGCCCCCGTCGCCGTTGTCCGGATGGAGCGACGCGGGCGCCTTGCGATAATACAGCGCTCCGATGCCCATCAGTAGAACCCCGCCAATCAGCCGGATCCAGAACTCTTCGCGCAGCAGAAACTGAATCACCAGGGTCATGCTGAACCCGGCCACCGCGCCATAGAGCGTATCCGCGAGCGCCGCGCCACAACCGGAAAGAATGCCGGATTTCCAGCCCTTCTCGAGGGTTCGCCGGATGCACAGAACATTGACTGGGCCGA
>Ga0187867_10002843_pt1 | contig 14154 bp, 8 predicted proteins | sample June2016WEW_13_1_FD_132976 | JGI IMG/M metagenome (GOLD analysis project Ga0187867, IMG submission 132976) | Peatland microbial communities from SPRUCE experiment site at the Marcell Experimental Forest, Minnesota, USA - June2016WEW_13_10 | ecosystem: Environmental > Terrestrial > Soil >... | reverse complement strand
TGCTATGCCCCCTATTTTTTCAGGCTCTACCGGCTTGCATGTGTTTTTGGTAGAGCACCAGGTTCTTGAAGTCGCGGGAGACGTCGAAGCTGATTTTAAGGGCATCGGCGTAGGGGCTCCGGGATGCGTCTTCGCCGTTGATAGTTTCGATGACAATGCGGCGCATCGGTTGAAATCTTCTTGTGAGCAGGTGGTGGAGCAATCCGAGGTAAGATTGCAGATGAGGGACGTTCTCGGGCACATGAAAGATGAGGGTCTTTGCGTTGCGCCGTGATTCCATGACCAGCTTACTGCCATGATAGACGAGATGGGTCCCGGGAACTCGCCGGGGGAGCTTTCCTTTCAGAGCGTCCAGCCGTATGCCGCAAACCGATGCCGGATCTGTGGCGCAAATCCAGTAAACGGGCTCCTCCGGGAATCTCCTTTGGAGCATGCGGAAAGCCTCATGAGAAATAAACTGCGGGCCGGGCACTCCTTGAAAAAAATAGCCGGTCAGGACTTCTCCCGAAAGTTCCATCAGCCGCAGGGATCTAAAGCTATTGCCCCAAGCGAATGCAGGCAACTCATTTTGCAGAAGCTCACGGAATAAGATGCCATAACGATCCAGAAGCAGCCGCACCCGTTCCTTCCCGCGCTCGGCCCTTTCCAGGAGATCCTCTTCTCGCTTCGGCCATCGAATACGCATCCAATTCCCGGCCATCGGAAGCGAACCCTTCCACATGGAAAAGCCGGTTCTTTGGCTGTACCGTCGTCTGCGGCTGCCTCCGGCCATCGGCGCCTTCGCGTCCGGCACCCTGAAGTTATTTTCGATCCCATGGCGAAGGGACGCGAACGTGTCGTTGCTTAACTTCCCCAGCCAGACTTCTTTCCAGAGCATCTCCGCCAATCCTGCCGGCCTGCTGTTGGATAAACCCACGAGTGTTGAAAAATTGTAGCGGGCTGCCGGATCAGAAAAGAGCCGGGCGAAATCCGCATCATTCTCTATCCCTTCGAATTCGCTTTGCATCTTAAAGACGGAACGCTCCCCTGCAGCGGGTTTAGAATAGTCCGCCGTATCTTTCGCAGAAGCCGAAACCAGGCGGAGAAGCGGCTTTTTGAATCCTCGCCCTTCTGCAGGCATTCGAAAGACCTTTGGCGCAGGTGACGCCCGGAGGCTCGCTTCGGACAAGCTCATGACTTCGCCGGCCTGCACAGGGACCCCTTCGCTCGTGCCTTCTTCCTGCAGAAGATCCAGGTCCGGCTCAAAGGAGAAGGCCACACGCCTGCCGTTCATTCCAACCCAGCGAAGATCGCTCCGCTGCATAATGGAGTCCAGCCAGGAAAGGTCATAAGGTTTAAGCCGCGCCGGAAAAATCTCCGTTTCCCAAAGTTCTGCCGGAGCGGGGTAGGAGACCAGTTGCTCTATTCTTCGGAACAGTCCATCCAGGCCGGCTTCGGATTCCGGGGTGACAAGGCCTTGCCATTGAGCAAGAAAGGGCTGCAGCCACTCGACACCCAGGGCGGAAAAGACGGGTATGGCCGCTGCCCGCGAAAGCCGGAGCATCACTTCATAGTTTTGGCTGTCGCAGATGCTGTCCTGCTCGTCATTTTCTCTTAGACGTCCTGAAACGAGCCTTTCCGCATCGATCAGCGCCTCCACTGCTCCTGCCAATAGGTCGTTGTCCAGGCCAAGGGTTGTCCGCACGAATTCCATCCTCCGGGGCGAATAGAACTGGAGCCATTCCGAAAAGATCGCCGTGAAGAGCTCGTCCCGATCCTCGGAAGCCTGCTCGGAAACCCAACGACCCTCTGGACCCCGGCTTAAAGGCCCTGCCGGGGTGACGGAGTGGTCCTCGGAAGCCGGCTCGAAATCCTCGAGCTGCGAAAGGAGATTCCGCAATTGGGAAGCCTCAATGGTTTCTCCCGAGTCCAGTTTTGAAGCGGGCAGGGAGCCGATATCCCAATGCAGACCAAGGCTTAAGCGCGGAAGATTTTCGAGTGCAACAATGAGCGGCTCGGCCGCCTTCGGCGGATTGATCCGCACCAGCCTGGCGGCAATGGACGCAAGCACGGTTTCAGGGTCCAGGCCGTGATTGCGCCGCATGGCGCCAAGCAGCCTTTCCCATTCGGATTCAGGCAAAAGTAGCCGTTCCTTTACCCATTCGACCAGGTCCGGAGCGCCGTCCGGCGAATAGCCGGGGCTCAGCCGCTGGCGCTTGATCTCAAAGCGTTCGGCCAACTCAACGGAAACCGCCGGGCGCAGCTCGGGGATCGAGACTATCTCGTGCAGAAGATCGGACCTGAGCTTTGAACCCTTCCCCGACTTCGGCTGGTCGTCCATATACATGTATTGATTGATCTGGGGCCAGGTAATGGACTGCGCCATCGGGCTGGGATGGCCGGTATGAGCTTCCGACCAGCCGATGACGCCCGATTCCAGGCCGGCAAGAACTTTGGCAAGCCCTTCCAGGTCGAGCTCATCCTTTAAGCAGGTGCGCCATGCCTCGAGAAGGATAGGGAAATCCTCATACTGAAGCACGGAGTCGAGCAGCCTTTGAGAGCGAAGCCGGCTCACCCAGAGCGGCATGCGTTCGTTTAGTTGGCGGCGGGTCAGGAGCAGGGCGCGGCCGGCGCATTCCCGGAACCTGGCTCCAAAGAAACCGGAGCCCTCCAGTTTCTTCCTTATCAGCCCGGAGTAGTTGACGCTGGTTACCAGGGAGAGGATTTCTTCACCGCCTGCTTCATGAGGCAGTTGCAGCATAATGGAGTCATTTCCCGGATAAAGCTCCGGCCTGTACCCATAGCGATCCTCCCAGGCCGCCTCGAGGGCCATGGCAAACGGCCGGTTTATGCGGCCTCCCCAAATGGTGTGAAGCACGATCTGATTTCCGGGATATCCTCCAGGCCCCGAGCCGATATATTCTATCAGCAGATGGCGCCGGTGCGGAAGAGGCCGCCCGGTCACATCCTTTTGCCTGATCAGAAAAGCAATGAGCCGTTCCACGGCGCTATGATCAAGACCGTGGAGAGTGAACAATGAGTCGCGAGGATGGAGAAGCGAAGACCGGGCAGAGAGTAAACCTGCAAGCCGCTCTACGGCACCGGCGTCCAGGAGGGATATTTTTCCCAGGAAGTCTTTCACCTCGGGATCTTCCAGCAGTTCCTCAGCCGCTTCCAGAAAATCTGCAATCCGCCCCGAAAAATGAGAATCGCGCAGGTTTTCCTCGGCTTTCCAAAACGGGGGAGCCGCGGCCCCGGGGCGAGCCGGAGTGACGAAGACATCGTTGTGAGTGATCCGTTCGATCCTCCAGTTCTGAGTGCTGAGGGTAAACACCTGGCCTATTGAAGCTTCCCACACGAACTCTTCGTCCAACTCCCCGATCCGCGCCGCGCTTTCATTGTGGCGCAGATGGAAGTAGCCCCGGTCGGGGATGGTGCCGCCGGAAAAGTAGACCGCCTGCAGTGCGCCTTTCCTTGCCGTCGCCGTGTTCTCGAGTTTATCGACGGCTATCCGGGGTTTCAGCTCACGCAGCCGGCTGCCGGCATACCTGCCTGCCAGCATCTCGATCACGAGATCGAACTGGCGGCGGCTAAGTGATTGATAGGGATAGCTGGTTTTAAGCCGGGCATAGAGGTCATCGAGATCCCACGTTTCGACGCCGGTCATGGAAACGATGATTTGGGCCAGCACGTCCAGTGGGGAGAGAACAGGACGCACCGCTTCGATGTCCTGACGAAGGACCCCGCCGGACAGTACGGCAGTGTGCAAAATACCCTGAGCGTCCGTGGGGAAAAGAGTTCCTCGGCTGACTTCCCCTACCCGATGACCCGCCCGGCCGATCCGTTGAATGGCGGAAGAAAACGATGGAGGCGCCTGAAGCAGGACCACCTCGTCGAGTGCTCCGATGTCTATGCCAAGCTCCAATGAGTTCGTTGCGACTATGGCACGCAGTTCCCCGGCCTTGAGCTTTTTTTCCACTTCGGCGCGGATTTCACGGGAGAGAGAGCCATGATGGGCATAGGCCACGGGAGCCGGTTCGCCCTCGTTGAGCAGATGCGTGAGCTTTTCACACAGCCGCCTGCTGTTGGCGAAAACCAGGGTTGACCGGTTCCTTGCGACTATCTCTTTGATTTCGTCCACAAACGGCTGCCAGAAGGAGTCCCGGTCATTCCAATCTGCGGCAGCTTTGGGGAATCGAACGGTGAGTCTGTAGTCCTTCTCTTGGGAAGAGGAGACGATGTGGACCGGCCTGGCGGAGTAGCCGGGGCTGCGGAGATCGCCAACCTTCCGGAAGCCTCCGACGAATTGAGCCACCGTTTCGAGCGGCCGGACGGTAGCCGAAAGGGCAATGCGTTGGAACTCACCTGAGAGAGGGACCAGCCGGTCGACCCCGGTAATGAGATGAACACCGCGCTTGCTGTCCATTACCGCATGAATTTCGTCCAGGACCACGGTTCGGATATTTGTCAGCATGGATCGGCCCCCGTGGGAACTCAACAGCAGATTGAGGCTCTCCGGTGTCGTGATGAGAATTTCCGGGGGTTCGCGAAGCATGCGGCGGCGCTCGGACTGGGGCGTGTCGCCGCTTCTTATGGCGATTCCGACAGGCGGCCAGTATTCTCCCGATCGAGAGAAGAGTGCTCTCAGCTCGGAGAGCGGCCTCATGAGATTTCTGCGGATATCGTTATTGAGTGCCTTGAGTGGTGAAACATAGAGCACGCTGATTCGGCCCAGCGGCCATTTTCCCGTGATCAGCTCATTGATGGCCCACATGAAGGCAGCCATCGTCTTCCCGCTTCCCGTCGGAGCAGTGATCAGGACGTGCTCTCCCGCCGCAATGTGCGGCCAAGCCAGCATCTGCAGGTCGGTTGGCATGCCAATGGATTCGGCAAACCAGCCGGCCACCAAAGGGTGGAAATGGTTCAGGGGTGATTGATTCTTTTCCATAACTTATGCGTGGAGCGTCCAATTTTTCTCATTATAAGAATAAGAAGGGCTATTGTCGCGTCCAAGGTAATATCCGTTCTTTGTTATGTGCGTTATTCCCTCATTTCCCCGAAAATGACGGAAAATTCGTGTGTCCCTGTCTATCCCCTTGAAGGAGAACAAATCTACCGTGGGATAGGCCGTCATGGCACGTCGGCCATCCCATCCTGTCTCTCATGCTCCGACAAGCAGGTTCATGCGTTGCGCTCGATCAGATAATGACAAGGAACGGGTGACCTATCTCATCAACAGGACCTCTGGGAGAATCTTAGAGAGAAAAAGTGCGAAGTAGTGTAGTCTATAAGCTGCGTCTTGACAGCCATACACGACATACGTAGCTTGGCAGCCATGTATGATTAAAGCACCGCAGCCGGGTTTTTCCCAGACCAGAGAAGTTGAAGGAGGAACGATCAGGCCGGAGCAAGCGGAGTCACCATGGACAAAAACCCCCTCGGGCAAGGCGTGGGATAAGGTTGTGATAGTACTTTACCGACGGCGGTAATCCGTTCAGACCGGGAAGCCCAGGTTGTGAGTTCGTGCGCGCGCGATGAGGGTTTTTATGTTTTGGCTCCGCGGCTCGGGTATGAAGGGAGGTGATGGCCAGTACACACCGGCTTTCGAGTTATTGCGCGGTGAGACTGAGATTTCGGAGTAAGGCGCGTGAACATCCGACCAACCGGGAACTTTTATAGCCAGAAGGAGAAATTTGTATGTCGACGTCCATGAGGAAAAGTCTGATTCTTTGTTTGCTGGTGCTTTTGACGGGCGTTCCCACGTTGGCTCATGCGCTGACGTGTCCTGGAAATGGAAAGTTGATTACTTGTACAGAAGCGAACGGGGCCGTTGTTTATGTCTGGCATGCCGGAAGCCTGGGCAATGCTTTCAATCCGACCGAGAGCCAATTCTGTGCACAGACCGGTATCAGCGTATGTGACAATGCCGCCGGGAGCCTCGATATGGTCAGACAGGTAACCGCCGGGGCGCAGCCGGCCGACGTCGTGGCTCCGGCCGATTATCTGGATGTCGATCTGTTCCTCAAGGCCAAGGGGTACGCGGATTACGACATCAGATTTGCCGAGGGCAAAATGGTATTGGCTTACTGCCTCGGCGCCACATCAGGAGGGGCGTGCGCAGGCACAAGCAAACAGAGCGCCTTGATCGCCGATACCAGCGCCGGTGCACCCACTTGGGGCCCTCCGGCCAGTCCCACTGACGACAGCATACCGAACGCTGTTTCGAACTGGTATACATTGTTGAGTGCCACAGGCGTCACGTTCGGTGGCTCACATCTGTACCTCGACCCCAGCGGCTACCGGGCCCCCATGATCTTCCGCCTGGCGCAGAGCTTTTACAAGGTGCCCAATCTCTATGACTCTCTGTTGGAACATTATATCGCCACTCCCGCCACTACGGGTACGACACAGTCTTTCAAGCTCGGCGCGCAGTACGACTACACGTTAACGTACCAAAATAATGCCTATGTAACTTCGCTGAGCGACCCCAACTACCGGTATGTGAATTTGCCCGATGACATCAATTTGGGAAATTCAGCCAAGAACTATTACTATAGGCAAGCAGTAATAGTGGAGCCAGATCTCTTCGGGACCGGTTTCGTGCCGCTTCCGGCAAGCCGGGTGGTATGGGGAGTCACGGTGCTGAAGAATGCACCGAATCCGGACAATGCTATCAAGTTTCTCCAGTTCCTGCTGGACCCAAAGAAGGGGACGGGCCAGACTAACTTGCAGACGGAGGGCCCCGCTCCCATCGCTCCAGCCGAAGTGAGCCGCGATGATTACCGGAAACTTCCCGATGTGCTGAAGCCGCTCGTCACAGTAACGTGGGACCATGGCAAGTGCGCTTGGTAAATTGCAACCTTAACTCCAGCCCGTAAAACCGAAGAGGCATCACCCGCCAGGCCCGGCGCGCACCGAATCCAGACCCTGCACGATGCCTCTTCGGTCTTGTACCTCGGAAGGGGATCATGTTGAAATCTTCAACCTGTCAATGAGTGCATTGCCATGCGGCGTTTCTTTCCCGAGCTGAGTAATAGCTAAAGGCAGCACGAGCAAATTGCAGTTCTAAGTAGTTAGCGAAGTTGACAGCAGATTGGTTTGCCTTTGAGTTATGAGCGTGCCATTCTTCGGGCAACTCCTGCCTTAGAATGGGAAAAATGACCCTAAAAATGAAGTGCTGGTCCCGTATTTTCTACTACTTACCGCGATGGGCATGGGAGCTATCTCAGTACATCGAGCAATTGTCTTGGTCTGACCCCTTTGAACTTCGTCCAGGTATCGCTTCTCGGCAATGAGAGATACCCGTTTAGCAAGCTCGGCCTCTGCATCCTTCTTTTTCCTAAAAGGACTTCCTGACCCTTTTCCCTGTGGGATCGAAGTAGTCAATCTGCCGGCCGTCACCGCGTTTTCGGATCGCCATGATTAGCTCTCCTTTATCTCCTTACGTCCCTTTGCTCCTTGAAGTATTGCACGGAAAACCACTTCGGCAATGTTCTGAGCATCCGATCCACCCTGTAGCGTTGCTTCCGATCCATAGAGAGATGACACCTCAATTACGCCCGTTTCCAGTGTGTAAGTGGCTGAATAGGTTTTTCCTTCAAACTCAATGCTGATCGGATAGCTTTGCTGGTCGACCCCTTCTACATACACCCGAAGGGATTTCAGAATCAGCGCTCGAAGGGAAATTCCCTCCAGTGCGGCCGTTGACTTTGCCCTTTTGTGAAGGTCTTCCGGAAAATCTCTGATCGTGTACGCTGTTGCCATATGTCTCACCTCCGTTAATGTTTGACTGACCATTAAGATAGCTAAGGCTATCATGATTGTCAAGCCCAAAATGAAGGAAAGGGAAAACGGCTGGATTGAGCCGGGTGAATTTTTCGGTCGTTTTTCTTTGCTGTTTTGTCGATTCGGAAGCTGTGTACTGATCAGTGTCAGGGCGAATCTTGAAAGCTCCGTTGTTTCTGCCGGAAGTGACGGCCCCGTTCCTTTGCGAGTTGCCGCAACTGGGAATTTGCTTGCTTTTGATGCTTTCGGTCTCGAAATGCTCCTTATCACCTTGCCCGGATGCCTTGTCCCGGCGCTTTCGGCCCGACCCCGTCAACGAAGAAGAACCAGCGTCAAAGCGTTAGGTCCCAAGTCTCCCCGATGAGATCGTGTCCGAAGCTGTGATGTTCTTCTTTAGTTATGAGTGTGAATCCCGCCTTTTCATAGATGTGTCTTGCTTCTGTGAGAACGCTGTTTGTCCAGAGCATGAGTTTTTGATAGCTGCAACGCCGGGCGAAACGAATGCACTCTTGGACCAGACGAGCGCCAAGACCCATACCACGTGCCTTAGGTTCGACCAGGAGAAGTCGAAGTTTGGCGATTGTCTCACTACCCTGCGCGACAAAAACCGAGCCGACGATTTCCCCGCCCATCTCCGCGATCCAGCAGCGTTCCTTCGACTGTTTGTAGTTTGTCACGAAATCTGAAACGATCTGGGCCACGAGTGCTTCAAAGAGTTCATTCCAACCATACTCCTGTGCGTAAAGGACACCATGCCGGTGGACGACCCAGCCCATGTCGCCCGGTTCAGGCGGCCGTAAGATAAAAGGCTCGGAAAACTTGAATCCCTTTCCTTTACCAAGGATGCTTTCGATAACCTGCATAGCCTTTAGCAGACGCTGTTGGTCCTCTTCACCGAGGTCACTCAGCATCTCCGCCACCTCCTCGCGCGAGCGTTGGTCGAGGAGAGCAAAGGCTCGCTTACCATCCGTGCTGAGACACATGAGACGTTGGCGCCCGTCCTTTTCGAAGCGGACTCTTTCAACCAGCCCTTGCTCTTCGAGGCGGGCCAGCATACGGCTCAGATAACTCGGATCGAGACCCAACTCACGGCTGAGTCCGGTTGCGGTTAAGTTGTCGCGTTGAGCAAGTTCAAAGAGGATACGAGCTTCGGTCAGAGAGTGGGGACTGTGCAGGAGACCCTCACGCAGGACACCGATTTGGCGCGTGTAAAAACGATTGAAGCGCCGAACAGCGCCGGTTTTATCTTCAGACGGTCCAACGGGCATAACTCATCTCCTTCATAACTCATTCCCTTCTATTTGTTTTTATCCACAATTTATGTGCCTGAATCAACTAATTTAGCGAAAGTGGTCAACCGGAGGAATAGGAGTTTGCAATTCTCGCTCGAAGACAATTCTGTTGGGCCGAGCACGTGGGGTGCCTTGGAACTGCGAGCGCACCGCTCTTCAGTCAACCCTTGCCTAAGAAGGGGAAAAATGACCTCGAAAATGAGGTGCGGATCCTGTAATTTCAACTACTTATCATGATGGGCTTTGGAACTATCTTAGTGGTATCGAGCAATTGTCTTAGCCCGAGCCCTTTGCCACTTTATTCTAAGGGTGTAGAATGGCGAGTTATGACCACTCTCTCTTTGGCCAGCAAGGTTTTGACGTGGTCCGACCCTTCGAATTAAAACGGCGGGAATACTCGAAGCTGCTGGAGCCTTGGCGGCAGACCGAAAAGCATCTTCGAGACGAGTACAATAAGTTGACCGAAAATATCCCCCCGGTTCGTTTAGCCCTCTGGGCAAGTGGAGCCTGCTCCGTTGGGATTCTATAATTAAGGAGTTAGCACCATGTCAACTAAACAGTTTTGGATAGGTGTTGTCTCACGCGCCCATGTTCAAATTGGGCTTAGTGGCGGTTTTGTGCAATTAAATCACGGCAAGAAGGCCCCTCTTCAAAAGCTTCAGACCGCAGACGGTTTTGTCTATTATTCCCCCAAAACAAGTTACCCAACGGGCGATCCGTGCCACATGTTCACCGCGATTGGGATTGTGAAGAGCGGCGAAGTTTATCAGGTAGATATGGGTGACGACTTCCACCCTTTTCGTGTTGACGTTCGCTTTCTCAACGCCAAAGAAGCTGCCATCAAGCCTTTACTTGACAAACTTTCCTTTATTAAAAACAAGGCCCATTGGGGGGCCGCATTTCGATACGGCCATCTCAAAGTGCCGGTTCAGGATTTTAAGACAATCGCAGAGGCAATGGGTTGCGACTTTGAGCGTGACTTTGGTACATAGTTGTAGTGGACCGAAATATAAAACGCCTCGACCCGGAATAATCGCAGTTTGGGGGCTAAACGACGGCACCGAAGAGTCTACAACCACGTAGGCAGAATGTGCCGCGCTTTCTTTCCCACGAAAGAATATGAACAAAAGAGCGTATTGAACTAAGCCTTCGGCAGGCCCTCGCCAACGCCCTTTCCCGACGTAATTACTCCAAAAACGCTGAGAATGCATAGCATATCTACCTGCAAGATAAGGTGTCCTTTCGAATTCTCTTTCCTGGAAAGGAGATATGCCATGACTTACCTCAGACAACGCATGATAGAGGACCTTCAGTTGCGGGGATTGGGCATTGTCACTCAGCCCAGAGCTGGATACTGCCAGTCAAGGCGATACGATCGAAGAGGCTCGAAATAATCTTCGCGAAGCGATTGAACTTTTTTTCGTAGCTGCCTCTCCGAATGAAATTCAGACACGCTTGCATGAGGAAGTGCACGGGACCCAACTGGAGGTATCTGTTGGCTAAGCTCCGTGTCCTCACCGGGAAGCAGGTCTGCGGAATCCTCGTACGCCAGGGGTTCTTGGGAGTACATCAGCGAGACAGCCATATCGTGATGTAAAAGCGCCTTTCGGACACAACGATTACCGTCCCGGTTCCAAACCATGACGAACTCTGTGCCGGTACACTTCAATCGATTATCCGCCAGTCAGGTGTGCGCAGGAGCGAGTTCGAGTCATAAGAAGCACCCCGACGCATAAGTGCCGCGAAGAAGCGGGTGCACCGGATGGTCGCCGTCAAAGGGGCCATTTCCAGGTCGAAAACAGTATTTTAAGACTGTAGAATGCCAATTATGACCGCTCTCTCTTTGGCCAGCAAGGTTTTGCCGTGGTCCGACCCTTTGAATTCTTTCTCAGGGCCATTGAATTCCCCAGGACTCCAAAGTTAAGCACATCCGGATCATACTTTTCATACGACGTTTCTGCGGTCAGAGTCCGCCTTCCGGCAAGATGTCGGATCTTTGCGCTAGCTTGCAACTGAATGGAAGTTGAGTGCATCTCGGCAGCCCTCCTTTTCAATTCCAGCGGAATGTGTAGGGATTGGATAGGGAATGACTGAAAGGCAAGGGGGATACGAGGGTTAGTTGGGCCGGAGCACCTGGAAACCGGCCACCCGGACATTGCACAGGATTGAACGCTATGTCTTTTACCTGGTTAGAACAAGGGGGGTGAGAATGGCCAACACATCACCTGGAAAAGCGTCTGCCACGACACGGGGGGAAAGCAAGTTATAGACGGGTAATCGAAAGGTGTGATATCAACCAACTCAAACCGATGAGATCGGCATTTTTCTTGCCGTTTCGGATCGGGATATGGTGTGATCTGAGGGTTCGGACCGTTCCGAATGGGGTTTTTCAGTGAATCCCGGGTCAAAATGTACTCCGGCGTCCGCTATCGATCAAGTTGACGCGTTATTCAGGCTTTAGCGGCCGGACCGGAGTCAAGCGGTTGTGCATACAAGAATAAGAGGGAGAATAGGGCGGTACGGGCAGACCGCGTACTTGCTTCACAAACTGTTTGGGGGGAAACATGTTGCGAGGCGATGAGGGAGCATTCGAGCGTTCGAACACGAGTGTCGAAATCGAGACGAACAAGGACCTCGGGACCGGCATCCTGAGGGAACAAATCCGCCTCGCAATGGGGCAGCTTCCGACGATGCAAGGGGCATCTTTCATCGTTGCTCTCGTTCTTTGTTATGTGGTGCGTGATATCGTCCCTCATGCAACTATTCTGGGATGGGTTACGCTGGTACTGTTGACTGTCCTAGGCCAGATGGTGCTTTACCACAGGTTTAGTAAAGTCCGGGAGAATTCATTTACCGGGGAACCCTGGAAGAATGCTTATTTTGTCCTGGCCCTGATCTCGGGGATAATTTGGGGACTCTCCGCTTATATCATTTTCCCTGCCGGTAATCCCGAACTGATATCGCTCTTTGTCCTTGTAATGGGCAGTCTTGCCGCGACGACAACAATATCTCATTCGTCCATGAGACTTGCCCCCATGGCATGGGTCGGGCCGGCAGCGCTATTTTACGTGATCCGCCTGGCTATGGAAGGTGGAGAATTCGGATATACCGTAGCACTCCTGATCATCCTTTACCTATTAACCATCCTTAGCTATTCATCAAAACACAATAGGTTCATCGCCTCTGCGATTGCTTTAAAGTTCGAAAACCTGGAGCTTCTAGAAGAGGTGCAAAGGGTAAATGATAGCCTTTGCCAGACAATTGGCGATCGGAAGATTGCGCAGGAATCACTGAGAGAAAGCGAGGAAAAGTTCCGGCTGGCTTTTCAAACCAGTCCCGACTCGATAGCTATCAATCGAGCTTCCGACGGAATGTATCTCGATATAAATGAGGGCTTCACCAGGGGCACTGGCTATACGCGTGAGGACGCCATTGGAAAAACCTCCCTTGGACTAAACATATGGTATGACCCCGAAGACAGGGAACGCTTGCTCGCCGGCCTCAGGAGCACCGGGTTTGCAGAAAACTTCGAAGCCAGGTTTCGCGCAAAGGACGGAAGGATCTTAGTCGGCCTGATGTCCGCCCGGACTTTACACATCAGCCAGGGAGACATAATTCTCAATGTTACGCGTGACATCACAGAGCGTAAGCTGGCCGAGGAGGAAAGAAGGAGGCTGGAAGATCGTTTGCAGCGTGCCGAGAAAATGGAGGCCCTGGGCACATTGGCCGGTGGAGTCGCTCACGATCTCAACAATGTTCTAGGTGTTGTAGTGGGCTATTCCGAGATGCTTCTAAATGATTCGGGTGAATCAGGTCCGGCAAGATCAAGGGCCAAGGAGATTCTAAAAGGTGGCCAGAGGGCAGCCGCGATTGTCCAGGATCTTCTGACCCTGGCGAGGAGGGGGGTCTCCAACAGAAAAGTGTTGAATTTGAATAACATCGTCTTTGAATGTCAGAACTGCCCCGAGTTCGCAGGGATCTCTTCCTATCATCCCAACGTCCTGATCAAGACCGATCTTGAAGCGTACCTTCTTAACATATCGGGTTCCGCCGTTCATCTCGGCAAATCGCTGGTGAACCTGGTGTCCAATGCCGCGGAAGCCATGCCTCAGGGAGGCGTAGTCACCATCAAGACCGGGAACCAGCACCTGGATAAACCCGTTTCCGGATACGATGAGGTCCGGGAGGGGGACTATGCCGTTCTGTCCGTATCGGATACGGGTGAAGGGATACCGGCAGGCGATATGGAGCGCATATTCGAGCCTTTCTACACGAAAAAAGTCATGGGGCGCAGCGGGACAGGTCTGGGACTGGCTGTGATATGGGGTACGGTCAAGGACCATCAGGGATATATCAACGTGGAAAGTCAAGAAGGCAAAGGAACCACCTTCACCCTCTATTTCCCTGTGACAAGAGAGGAAATATCCCGGGAGCAGGTGTCCATATCGGCCACTGAATACATGGGGAATGGTGAATATACCCTGATCGTGGATGACGTTAAAGAGCAGCGAGAGCTTGCCGGCGCGATGCTCAAGAAGCTGAATTACACCGTCGTCAGCGTTTCCAGTGGTGAAGAAGCGGTGGCGTACCTCAAGCAAAACGCGGTTGATCTGGTTGTTTTAGATATGATCATGGACCCTGGCATGGACGGTCTCGACACTTATGCCAAAATACTTGAAATCCATCCTCATCAGAGGGCGATCATTGTCAGTGGCTTTTCTGAGACGGAACGAGTGAGCAGGGCCCAGGCACTGGGAGCCGGGGCGTACGTAAGAAAACCTTATGTGCTCGAGAAATTGGGATTGGCTGTCAGGAAGGAACTCAACAACGGTGGGCACTGAAAAGGGGGCAGTTGCTCAAAGCATGCACACCAGAAAACACCCTGGCGGTGAGAAAAATCCTCATTTCGTCATTCCGGCAGGGCTTTTGAGCCGGAATCCAGTGTGTTGATTAAGATGCCGGATTGACAAGCAATTTTCCTAATGCCTCTGGATTCCTGCTCAAAAGCCCTGCCGGAATGACGGTTATGGAAATCTCTCGGCAAGTCAAAAATTATCGCGTATGGCGCTCATGGTCAGAAAGTGCATTTAGGCAACAG
>Ga0187867_10002837_pt1 | contig 14181 bp, 15 predicted proteins | sample June2016WEW_13_1_FD_132976 | JGI IMG/M metagenome (GOLD analysis project Ga0187867, IMG submission 132976) | Peatland microbial communities from SPRUCE experiment site at the Marcell Experimental Forest, Minnesota, USA - June2016WEW_13_10 | ecosystem: Environmental > Terrestrial > Soil >... | reverse complement strand
CGGGTTGTGCTTGGTCAGCACCTTCGTGATCGCCGCCGTCAGCGTCGTCTTGCCGTGATCGATGTGCCCAATCGTCCCTACGTTCACATGCGGCTTCGACCGGTCAAACTTTTCCTTGCCCATTGCGATTCTCCCTCTCTCTAATTAGTCTTCGTCGGCGCTTGCCGGCAATTCAAAAAACAAAACTCGCTCAATAGTACGCGTACAGCTTGAAAAATTTCGTGCGCAGTTCCGGTGCGACCTTTTCCAGGCTGGCCAGGTAGAACTCGCGGATCTGGCCCTGGTCGCCGTTGCCCAGGCGGTTATACTCGGCGGCCGTGAGCGCGCCCAGAATGCCGGTGCGCAACACCAGCTCGAAGTCGCGGATGCGCAGCCCGGCTCGCTGCATGGACCGCAGAAAGTCCTTGACCCTGGCCGCGGAGAAGGCCGCCTCGATGGCGGCGCGCACCGTGCCATAGCTCTCGGGATCGGCCACCGGAATCACTCCCTGCTCGCGCAATGCGGTCAATTTATCACTCCTGCGTCAAGAACAACCATCAAAAACTCCATCTGCAGCGCCTGCAACAATCTGGAGCGGGAGACGGGAATTGAACCCGCGACCAACAGCTTGGAAGGCTGAGACTCTACCACTGAGTTACTCCCGCATGTGACTCTATCCGGGGCTAAAGCGCCCGGACTACCGTTACTCCCGCTTGAAATGCCAATCGTTTTGCATCTGGAGCTGGCGGAGAGGATTGAACTCTCGACCTCTCCCTTACCAAGGGAGTGCTCTACCACTGAGCTACGCCAGCACTACTTCGGACCTCCCGTCTCCAAGCGTGCCCGCATGTTGGCCAGCACCACCTTGAAGGCGAAGAGACCCAGAAACAGGATTGGAAGCCATCGAATCTCGACATCGCGAGGCCCGTACGAGACAACCCTGCTGGAAAAACCCTGAACGTGAACTACGGCAGAGGAATCTATCGTAAGCCACGAAAGCACTCCCAAGACTATCAAAACCGCAAGCGCAATGAACATTCGCCGCCTGCTTGCCGCCGGGTTGAGTGATGGTTCACTGTCACTCATAGCCATTCACCGCCTGAAACAACGACGAAACGCTACCGCCTAACGCAACTGCATGAAACTACCGCATGAAATAAATGGTGCACAGGGGAGGATTCGAACCTCCGTAACTCGAAGAGTGGCAGATTTACAGTCTGCTGCCATTAACCACTCGGCCACCTGTGCATCTTCCGCCCGCCGTTCATAGCCGCGCCTCGCCCGAATGGGACGGAGGCGGCTGACCGGGCGGAGCTGGCGCTTTTCCACCCCAGCGAGCAAGCTCGCCGGGGACCCCGGTTGGAGCTGACGGAGGGATTTGAACCCCCGACCCTCTGATTACAAATCAGATGCTCTACCAACTGAGCTACGCCAGCCCAAACAGTCGAATGCGCTGTCCATATCGGGCAGCGCACAGTATCAACTTTAGCACAGCCACCACCCCGGAGCAACGCGGAAGACAACGCAATTCGGTCGGCGGCTGGCGTACAGTAGAGGTCGGGATGCGCAAACGGACGCTGTACTCGCTGCTTCTGATGCTGGCGCTGATCGTAGCGCTGATCGCCGCCGTGTGGCTGCGCAAGCATGCTCCGCCGGAGGTCGCCCGGCTGCTGCCGGAGTCCGATGCCATCGTCTACCTCAACCTGCAGCCGCTGCGCGCCGCGACCCACCTGGAGCGCGCGCCGGTCTCGCGCAGCGCAGAGTACCAGAGCTTCATCGACGCCACCGGAATTGACCCCGAGCGCGACCTGGACGCCGCGGCCTTTGCCCTGCATCGCATGGACGACCCCAACGGGCCCAACGGCCCGGTGGCCTACTCCGAGGTCTTCGAGGGCCGCTTCGACGGCGCGCGCCTGGCCCGCTACCTGACCGGCATCGCCACCTCGCAGGAGCAGTATGTCGGCCACACCATCTACACCATTCCCATCGAGGGCCGCAGCCTGCGCATCGCGCAGCTTGGCTACGACACCATTGCCGCCTCCAACATGCCCACCACCGAGCAGATCCACTCCATGCTCGACCGCTATCGTTCCGCAGCTTCGCCCTTTGCTGGCTCCTCGCTGCTGGCCGCGCGCTACCGCGACGTTCCGCTGCTCTCCAGCGCGTGGGCCATCGGCCACGTCGGCCTTCCCTTCACGGAGCGCGGACGCATCACGGTCTTCGGCCTCGAACTGCCGCTGCCCGCGGACACCACCTTCGTGGCCAGCCTGCGCTACGGCCTGGGCGCGCTACACCTGCGCATCGAGCAGATCGCTCCCAGCGAGGCCGACGCCGCCCGCTCCGCCCAGGCGCTGGACGCGCTGCTGCGCATCTTGCAGGCCATCCAGCCCAAGATCGAGGCGCAGTCGGATGCGGCCGACGCCGAGGCCATGCGCGAGTTCACAGCATCCCTCCAGATCGAGCAGCACAAGGACCGCGCCGTCCTCACCGCCAACCTCCCCGAGCAACTGCTGAAGAAGCTGGTGACGCCGGAGAGTGCAATCCTCGCAGCCCCATCCGCCTCAGCCACGCCCCCCACCAGCGCGACGAAGCGATAGAGCCGATTCACGCTTGGTGGTCCCCGGTTGATTCTGTCATTCTGCCCCTGAGCGAAGTCGAAGGGGAACGGCGAAGGATCCCCGCATTTTCGCTAAGTGTCGAGTGGGTACGCTGATTGCGGCGGCTTAGAGTCCGGCGGCATCGCTGTCCAGGCCGGAGAGCGTGGCGCGCAGGTACTTGTGCGGATTCACCGGCGTGTTGTGGATGCGCACCTCGTAGTGCAGGTGGGCTCCAGTGGTTCGCCCGCTCATTCCGACGTACCCGATCACCTGTCCGCGCACGACGGTCTGGCCTGCCATCACGGTGAAGCCTGACAGGTGCGCGTAGCAGGTCTCGATGTTGTGGCCGTGGTCAATCACCACCTCGCGCCCGTATCCGCTCTCCATCGCGGCCGACTTCACGGTGCCGTCGGCAGCGGCCCGGATGGGCGTGCCGATCGGTGCGGAGATGTCGATGCCGCTGTGGAACTCGCCCTCACCATTGCCGTGGATGGGGTCTTCCCGCTGGCCGAAGCTGCTGCGGATGGGCCCGATCACCGGCCACAGCGATGGCGCGTCGGTCGTCAGGTCCGTTCCGCCCATGCCGGAGAGCGTGCCCAGCGCCAATTCGCCGTCGATGGCGTGGGTCACTGCGCCGCTCACCGCCGAGTCGCGCAAGCTGTAGAAGGTGTCCAGCGACTTATAGTAGCTGTCGTCGGAGAAGCTGGTGGCCGTATCTGCGATCAACACGCCCGGCACAGCCACTCTCCCAGCCGATTTGGCCGACGGCTTCAGCCGCATGCGGCCCATGGGCAACGCGAGTTTGCTCGCCGTCAGGCCATAGATCGCCGAGACCTCGGACGCCAGCGAACCCAACGACGCCGCCTGGATGTCCTTTTCATGCGCCTGCTTTTCCAGGTGCGCGTAGTCCTTCTGCAGCGTGGCGTGGTCGTTGCGCAACTGGTTGAAGCGCGCCGTCTTGATCAGCATGCGGGAGTACGACCCGGCCAGTCCGGCAATCGTGAATGTGCCGATAACCGCTGCTGTTATAAAGACATAGGCGTAGTGTAGAGGCACGGGAATCTTGCGCATGCCTCCACTCTCATCGCGGCTGACAAGGATGACGTAAAAACGTTTTTTCAGACTTGAACTTTTCAGAGTCAGACCCCGAACCTTGTGCTGTGGACTTGCTTTCTCTCCATGAACCAGTGTGGAGAGCGACGCGATGAGTGCACGGCAACCGGGTCAAATGAACTTTGCCAATCGCCATTGGCGATCAGCTTCCCATATTGCCATCTCGCTTGGACGTTACTTTGGATTTTAACCGCCATCCGGGGGCAACGCAATCCGAATTGTGCCTGAGATCGCCGATAAGTTGTACGGATTCGGCCGATTTTGCTGGTTTCAGCGAGTTGCCGGCCCTTCTTTCTCCCTTTCTTCGTCAGGCTTCGAGCTGATTCCGCCGCATCCGCTGGGCCGATTCCCGGCTGGTTTATGCTTGGCTCACGATGAAGAGAGGGCTGGGAGAGCTGGAGTTGATCGAACGCATCCGCACGGGATGGGGAGCGGCCGGGCGCGGACGGGCGGGAGCCGACAGGCGAGGCAGCCGTAGCCTCGCACCCAATCTAGCCCTCGGCATCGGCGACGACTGCGCCATCCTGCGTCCGCCCAGGGGCCACGAGATTCTGGTCACCACCGACCTCACCCTCGAAGGCCGCCACTTCCGCCGCGACCTGCATCCACCGGAGTCGGTCGGTCACCGGACGCTGGCGCGCGGCCTGAGCGATCTGGCCGCAATGGGCGCGCGTCCGCTGGCAGCCTTTCTCTCGCTCGCTCTGCCCGCGGAGATGCTTTCTACCCGCGCCGGACGCGCCTGGGTCGAGCGCTTCTTCACCGGCCTGCGCAACTTAGCAGACCGGTCCGCCGTCCCGCTGGCGGGCGGAGACACCGCCCAGTCGCCCTGCGAACTGGTGCTGGCGGACATTGTACTGGTCGGGTCGGCCCCCGCCGGTCGCGCACTGCGTCGCGGTACGGCACGCGCCGGAGACGCGCTCTACGTCACCGGCAAACTGGGTGGCGCGGCCGCCGAGCTCGCCGCAATGGAGCGCCGCGCCGAGAAGTCGAACGCCAAACCGCCGCGAATGCCAGGTGCCCCATCCATTCCGCGTTCTTGGCGGAATGGGTGGGAGACAACGCTGAATCAGCTCGCCGCGCATCCGCACCTCTTTCCGCAGCCGCGCATTGCCGTGGGGCTGGCTCTTCTGCGGCGTCGCCTGGCGACCGCAGCGATCGACCTCAGCGACGGCCTCTCCACCGATCTCGCGCACCTCTGCCGCGAATCCGGCGTCGGCGCAGCGATCTACTCCGCCGCGCTGCCGATTCATCCCCTGGCCAGCGAGGCTCACGCTTCACCCGACCGCGCCCTCGATCTCGCCCTCCACGGCGGCGAGGACTACGAGCTCCTCTTTGCAGCTCCGCCTTCTGTGCGCCTTCCCCGCAGCCTCGCCGGTGTCCGCATCACCCGCATCGGAAGCCTTGTGCGCGGCAGCAGCATCTCATTGCTGGATCCCGCCGGACGCCGGACGCCGCTCAAGCCCGGCGGCTGGGAACACTTCACCGGAAAGCATGAGGATTAGCGAGCGCCATGCATGACTCAACCAAAATCATTCGCTCGACCCTTACGCGCGCGGTCGCGGGCGAACCGCTGCATCCCAGCCCGGTCTTCGCCGCGCCCTTCCACACGCCGGGCGACCCCAACGACGCGCCCTACAGCTACGCACGCTCGCACAATCCCACCTGGACCGTGCTGGAGCGTGCCATCGGCCAGATGGAGTCCGGCGTCTTCGCCCCAGCCCACGCGGATGCAGGCAAGCCCTACCGCGCCAACGCCCTGGTCTTCGCCTCCGGAATGGCCGCCTGCGCCTCGGCCTTCAGCGCCGTCCTCCGGCCCGGCGATGTGGTCGTCCTACCCACCAATGCCTACTTCGCCGCGCGCCAGTTGATGCAGGATTACTTCGCCAAGACGGGCGTCGTTATCCGCTTCGCACCCACCGCCGGAGACGCGCAGGGTGAGGTGCTCGAAGGCGCGCGCCTGCTCTGGATCGAGTCGCCCAGTAACCCCTTGATGGAGATCTGCGACATCACCGCGCTCAGCGAACGCGCCCACCGCGCGGGCGCCCTGGTCGCGGTCGACAACACCACTGCAACCCCGCTCGGCCAGCGCACGCTGGCGCTTGGCGCGGACTTCGCCGTCGCCTCCGACACTAAGTCCATGACCGGCCACAGCGACATCGTGTTGGGCCACGTCGCTACCCGCGATCGCGAACTGCTACAGCAGATCGAGCAGGGTCGGACTCTGATGGGCGGCATCCTCGGCCCCATGGAGGCCTGGCTCGCCCTGCGCTCCATCGCGACCCTGCCGCTGCGCCTGGAGCGAAGCTCCGCCAATGCCCTGCGCATCGCCGAGTACCTCACCACGCGCACCGATGTCGTCCACGACGTCCTATACGCCGGTCTGCCCAGCCATCCCGGCCACGCCTTGGCCACGCGCCAGATGCAGTACTTCGGCGCAATCCTCAGCTTCCATCTCGCCGACAAAACCGCCGCCGAGACATTCTTCTCCAAAACAAAGCTCATCACCGAATCCACCAGCTTCGGCGGCACCTGCACCTGCGCCGAGCGCCGCGCCCGCTGGGGCGGAGACGCCGTCCCCGAGGGCTTCATTCGCCTGAGCGCGGGTTTGGAAGATGTTGAAGATCTGCTCGAAGACATCGCCCAGGCCCTGGACGCGGTGCGCTGATTACAGCTCAGTCACCGCGTAAAAGCTCAGCGCCGCGTCGCCCTGCTTGAACGTGCGGGTCTGCACCAGATCGCCGTACCGCTCTGCAAGCTGCGCCTTGCTGCTGTGCTCCGCGACTACCAGTGCGCCCGGCGCAAGGATTGAGCGTCCGCGCGCGCTGCCCAGCAGCTGCATCGTCTTGGCGTACTCCGCCTCGGCCTCCCACGGCGGGTCGAGATAGACCAGGTCGATCAGCTCGCCAGACCGAGCGAACTCCGGGCCCGCCTTCTCGGCGGCCTTCATCAGCCGTTCCAGCAGCGCGCCCGTCCCGCGTTCCTCCACGATGAAGCTCTGCACGATCTGCAGCGCCTTCAGGTTGGCGCGGATCGCCGCCAGCGCCGTCTCCGCCCTCTCCGCGAACCAGGCATGCTCCGCGCCGCGGCTGATCGCCTCGATCCCCACAGCTCCGGTGCCCGCATACAGGTCGGCGAATCGGCATCCCGCGACCCTCGGCGCCAGAATATCGAAGAGCGTCTCGCGCAGCCGGTCGCTGGTGGGCCGCGTCCCAGTTCCGCGTGGAGCGATCAGTCGGCGTGAGCGATAGGTCCCGGCGATGATCCGCATCCATCCATCTTATGACGGCAGCCGAGCTCTCGCCGGCGAGCGCATACAATGGAGCCATGCGTGGATGGAGCTTCCCGATCGGCCGTTTCTTCGGAGTGGAGGTCCGCATCCATGCGTTCTTCCTGCTCCTGCTCGCCATGGCGATCAGCCTCGGCTCGTTCGCCGGCTCGAGCACCGGGCGCGGGCTGACGCTGTGGCTCCTGCTCTTGTTCGCCGTCGCCGTGCGGGAGGGCGCGCGCGCGCTGGCCGCGGCCTGGTTTGGCCTGGAGCTGAGCGGAATTCTGCTGCTGCCCACCGGCGGCCTGATGTCCTACGCCACGCCGGAGGCCACCGAGCGTGCCGCCGAGCCGGCGATCGAGCGGCGCATGGCCGTGGTCGGCCCGCTCGCCAGCATCGGCTTCGGCCTTCTGCTCGCGGCCATCGTACTCGCCTCCACGCCCGGCATCAACCTGCTGCAGAGGCCGTGGATTGCGCCGTCGCACCTGCTCCGTTCCATGGTCTGGTTGAATCTTTTGCTCGGCGCAATCAATCTTCTGCCCGCCTTTCCGCTGGATGGAGGACACGTCTATCGCCGCACTTACGCAGGCGGCGCGCAGGAGGTCAAAGGCGATCACCGGCCCGCTGCTCCGGGTGCCACGCCGGCTGCCGGTCTGGGCGCAGGCCTCCGCTGGGGGATGGGTGCAGGCCTCGGCCAGTGGATCGCCATCGCCCTGATTGTCACTGGGCTTCTGCTGGGCAACCTGTGGCTCCTCATCATGGGGGCCTTCGTGCTCATTGCCGCCCACATGGAGGGCCCCAACCTGCTCTCCCAGGGCGATGCCGACAGCGTGCTCATGCGCGACGTCATGCTCACCCAGTTCAGCACGCTCTCCGCATCCGACACGCTGGAAGACGCGCTACAGCGCGCCGTGCATTCGCTGCAGGACGTCTTTCCCGTGGTGCGTGGAGGCAATCTGGTCGGCGCCGTCTCCCGCCAGAACATCATGGATGCGCTGGCCACCGGCGGCAACAGCTATGTGCAGGGCGTCATGACGCGCAGCTTCCAGACCGCGCTGCCCGAAGATTCGCTGGTCCGCACCCTGGGCCGCATCTCCGGCGGGCAAGGTGCGCAGATCGTCCCCGTCATGCAGGGCGAGCGCATCGTCGGCATCGTCACCCCGCAGAACCTCTCGCAGTCCATGGGTCTGCTCAACCAGAGCCGCCGCATCCGCCGCCCCGAAGATTCCTAGTGCGGATCGTTCCATCGCCGCTGACAAACCGCAATCCCCACCACGGACCAACGCGGATGAAGACGAATCAAAAACGCGAGCGCGACGAAGGCCTGATTCGAAACGATGAGACCTCGAGCGAATCCGCCGACGCCCTACGTCCCCTCGCCTCCGGCCTCTACCTCGTGGCCACACCCATCGGCAATCTGGAAGACATCACCCTGCGCGCATTGCGTGTGCTGCGCTCGGTCGACCGCATCGCCTGCGAGGACACGCGCCAGACGCAGAAGCTGCTCAACCACTTCGACATCCGCACGCCCACCGTCAGCTACCACAAGCACAACGAGGCGGCCCGCGCCACGGAACTCGCCGCCGCGCTCCGGGCGGGCGCGCGCATCGCCGTCGTCAGCGACGCGGGAACTCCCGGCATAGCCGATCCCGGCGGCCAGATCGCCGCCGCTGCTATCGCCGCCGGCGTCCCCGTCTTCCCCATCCCCGGCGCGAATGCCGCCATCAGCGCGCTCATCGCCAGCGGCCTCATAGGAACCGCGTTGGCCAGCAGCGACGAGAACGCCGAGCAGTTCACCTTCCACGGCTTCCTTCCATCCAAAGAAGGCCAGCGACGGACCTTTCTCGAAGCCCTGCGCTGCAGTACCAGCCAAAACCGGGTGCCCCAACTCCCGACTCTGGGACATGGGAATGACGCCGCCGGGGTACAAATCTTCTACGAGGCCCCGCACCGCATCCTGGCCGCGCTCGCCGACATTGAATCCATCTTCGGTCCCGCGCAGCACGTCGCCGTCGCGCGCGAGCTGACCAAGCTGCACGAGGAGTTCCTGCGCGGCCCAGTCAGCGAGGTGCGCGCCACGCTCACCGCCCGCGCCACCGTTCGCGGCGAGATCGTCCTGCTCTTCGTCCCCGCCGCTGCGTCCTCCATCGAGAACCAATCCGCCAGCATCGCCGCCGAAGTCCGCGAGCTGATGCAAAAAGAGTCCCTCGCCGAAAAGGACGCCCTCAAGCGCGTTGCCCGCGCCCGCGGTATGGCCAAAAGCGAAGCCTACCGCGAACTGCAACGCAACCGCAGCAAATTGAGTAGTTGTACTGTAGGAATCCAAGCCGATTAGTAAGAGGAGATAGCATGCAATCATCTCAATTCTTCGGATTTCATGAATCAAGCATTGTCGGCGTTCATCAAGTGGGCGGAACCATCACTTTAGAACTCGATGACGTGCAACTCGGGGAAGAAATGCGTGCTGTCGTAATCCGATTGATTGGGGTCAAGTCAATAACTCGGGATGGGATCGAAGTAGCTGATTTGGTGATGGAGTACGAGGACGGCGAGATCCTTACCCTCGAACATACAGAGACCACCTCGCATTTGATCGTCGAGTGGAACGACTTCAAACAACATTTGAGCAAGACTCATTCATATCGAATGATCTTCGATTCTATTGAGATTGAAATCCGTTAAACGACCCACACTTTACCAGCCATGAATTGGACAATGGCTAGGCCGCGACGCTTACTCGCGCCCCTTCACCCGGTCGTAGAGGTACCGGTCGCTGGTCGTCCCCAGCGATTCGTTGTACAAACTCGTCGCCCCAACCCCCTCGTTCAGCTCTTCGCTGAACTCGTGGATGGCATGAAGATGCTCCGCCGTCGCGGGAATCTCCGTCTGCGGCGTCTTCAGGAACTTCTGGTATCCCCGGTCCACCAGCCGCGAGATCACGCCATTCAGCAGCCATCCCGGCCGCGCCAGCAGCTCGGTGGTGCCGTCGGCAGCGGCGGCAATCTCCGCCGCGCAGCCGTACTTGCGCACCTGGAAGGCTTTAGCGCCGCTTCCTGAAGCGTCGCGCGCTGCGGATACATCAAATTGGTGGCCGGCGAGCGTGGCAAGCGCGTCGGCAAAGCTGCGGGGCTGCTTCGTTTTGGCCATAATGTTCGATCCGTTAGACTCGGCTTAACTGTCGCACATCCACGGCCAGTCTTCAATCGGCACTCCGCAAGAAGGCCGGCCGCGCGAATCAAAACCCGGCGCACGAAGGAAGGGAACTGACGGATGATTGCAACAGCACGCGCGCTTGGTGCCTCGCTGCTCGACCGCATCGGCAACACGCCGCTGCTCGCACTCCCCCGGCTCACCGCGCATCTTCCCGGCGTGCAGATCCTTGGCAAGGTTGAGTGGGTGAATCCCGGTGGATCCATCAAGGACCGCGCCGCCGCCTCTATCGTGCTGGACGCCGAAAAACGCGGCCTGATCCAGTTTCGCCAGCGCAACGGCCGCATTCTGCTCGACGCCACCAGCGGCAATACCGGCATCGCCTACGCCATGCTGGGCGCGGCGCTGGGCTTCCCCGTCACCCTCTGCGTGCCCTCCAACGTCTCCGAAGAGCGCAAACACATCCTCGACGCCTACGGAGCGGAGGTCATCTGGACTGACCCTGCAGACGGCTCCGACGGCGCAATCCGCAAGGCGCGCGCCATGATCGCCGCCGAGCCTGACCGCTATTATTACGCCGACCAGTACGGCAACCCGCAGAACTGGCAGGCCCACTACCGCACCACCGCCAACGAAATCTGGAAGCAGACCGAGGGCCAGGTCACGCACTTCATTGCCGGCCTCGGCACCAGCGGCACCTTCATGGGAACCACGCGCCGCCTCAAGGAGCTCAACCCCGCCATCCAGTGCATCTCCATGCAGCCGGACTCGCCCTTCAACGGATTCGAGGGGCTGAAGCACATGGCCACCGCGATCGTTCCGCAGATCTACTAAGCCTCGCTGGCCGACACCAATATCTTCATGGAGACGGAGCGCGCCTACGACATGGCACGCGAGCTGGGCCGACGCGACGGACTGCTGGTCGGTGTCTCGGCCGCGGGCGCGGTCACCGCTTCGCTGCAAATCGCCGAGCAGGAGGCGCGCGCCGGTCGCGAGGCCGTCATCGTCACCATCCTCTCCGACTCCGCCGACAAATACCTCAGCGAACGATTCTGGCGGGAGGGATAATGCTGCATCTCAGCTTCTCCGACTACTCGGCCCTGCGCGCGCACGGCGAAGAGACCTATCCGCACGAGTGCTGCGGCGTGCTGCTGGGCAACTCAACGCCCGAGGGCAACCGCGTCCGCCAGATCGTGCGCGCCGGCAATACCCGCACCGATCGAGCCCATGATCGCTACAACATCGCGCCCGAGGAACTCATCCGCATTCAGCGCCAGGCGCGCACGCTGGGCCTCGACATCGTGGGCTTTTACCACTCCCACCCGGACTGCGCCGCGCAGTGGTCGCAGACGGACTTTGCCGAGGCGCACTGGGTCGGCTGCTCCTATGTCATTACGCGTGTCGACCAGGGCAAGGCCGCGATTACCAACTCGTTTCTGCTGACTGGAACCAGCGAGGAAGACAAGAAATTCCTCGACGAGCCGGTCGAGATTGAAGTGAGCAGCGTTGAAAACGAGCAAGAAAGAGGCCAGCCATGAAGATCAACATTCCCACACCATTGCGCGCATACACTGGCGGAGAACAGACGGTCAGCGTTCCCGGCGCAACCGTTGGCGAGACGTTGCAGCAGTTGACCGGCGCGTATCCCGAGCTGCGCCAGCACCTCTACACCGGCGAAGGCAAGCTGCGCTCCTTCGTCAACCTCTACCTCAACGATGAAGACATCCGCTACCTGCCGCAAAAGGAAGCCACTCCGGTCGAAGAGTCCGACGAGTTGTCGATTATCCCCTCCATCGCCGGCGGTTGTCGCACCAATTTGTAACTTATTTTGTTCGTGATGCGCGAATTTGTAACTAATTTAGATCATTATTAGATCATTCGTAACCGAAATCGTCACATACCATAGAAAACCCGCACGAATGCGTGCGAAGGACAACGAAATGGCAACGTCAATACTTCGTGAAATTGAACTCCCCAGGCTCTCCAACGACGAGATCGCGCGCTACTCGCGCCACCTGATCCTGCCCGAGGTGGGCATGGAGGGCCAGCTAAAGCTGAAGGCCGCGCGTGTCCTCTGCGTCGGCACCGGTGGACTCGGCGCGCCGCTCGCGCTCTATCTGGCAGCCGCGGGCGTCGGCACGCTCGGCCTGGTCGACTTCGACACCGTCGACGCCAGTAATCTACAGCGCCAGATCATCCACTCCACCGCCACCGTGGGCAAGCTCAAGGTTGATTCCGCCGAGATCATGCTGAAGGCGCTGAACCCCTATATGAACGTGGTCAAACACAACACCATGCTGACCAGCGCCAACGCAATGGAAATCTTCAAGGACTACGACATCATCGCCGACGGCACGGACAACTTTCAGACGCGCTACCTGGTCAACGACGCCTGTGTCTTGCTGCACAAGCCCAACGCCTACGGCTCCATCTTCCGCTTCGAGGGACAGGCCAGCGTCTTCGCCACAGAGGCCGGCCCCTGCTATCGCTGCCTCTATCCCGAACCGCCGCCGCCGGGCCTTGTTCCCTCCTGCGCCGAGGGCGGCGTCCTCGGCATTCTGCCCGGCCTGGTTGGCGTAATCCAGGCTACCGAGGTCATCAAGCTCATCCTCGGCATCGGCGAAACGCTCGCAGGTCGCCTCCTTCTGGTCGACGCGTTGACCATGAAGTTCCGCACGTTGAAGTTGCGCAAGAATCCCGACTGCCCGGTCTGCGGAACTCATCCCACCGTCACCGCGCTCATCGACTACGATCAGTTCTGCGGCATCGAGAAGCCAAAAACTGTCGGCCCACTGGAGGTCGCGCAGAACAAGTCCGTGGCCGACGTTCCCGTAGTCGATGGCATTCCGCAGATCAGCGTCCAGGAGTTGAAGAAGAAGCTAGACGCAAAGGAAGATTTCTTCCTGCTCGACGTGCGCGAGCCGCACGAGGCCAAGATTGTCAACATCGGCGCGCCTCTCATCCCTCTCGGCGAGTTGGCAAAGCGCCTCGACGAGCTTGCCCCGCAAAAAGATCGCGAGATCGTCGTGCATTGCAAGTCCGGCGGGCGCAGCCAGAAGGCCGCGCAACTCCTCAAGAACGCCGGCTTCACACACGTCGAAAATCTCGCCGGCGGAATCCTCGCCTGGGCAGACAAGATCGACCCCACCATGCCAAAGTATTAGCAGTCTTCTGAACGGTCTATTCTGCTTTCTTCCTTACATGAGAGGTCCCAATGATCCTGCTGAACAAACACTCCATGCGACGAAATGTCCTCCGCCTCTGCGCTATCTGCTCAATCCTGTGGATTGCCGGCGCCGGTTGTTTGTTGGCGCAGGCGCCTGCCGCGCCCCAGCCCGGCCCTCCGCCCGTGCGGTCGCAGTTTCACGAACCGGCCGCGATGGACTTCAACGATCACACCGGTTTCACGCAGATCTTCGACGGCAAGAGTCTTGCCGACTGGGAGGGAGATCCTGCGGTCTGGCGCGTAGAGAACGGAGCCATTGTTGGCGAATCCAGCAAGGACAACCCGATCGCCAACACCTATATCTGGCGCCGCAATCTCATCGCCAAGGACTTCGACCTCAGGCTGGAGATCAAGTGCGAGATCGCCGGGGGCAGCGGCATTCAGTATCGCAGCCAGACCGGTCTGCCCTGGACCAAGCCCCATCGTCCCGGCGAAAAACCGCTCAATCTCGACTGGCTGATGACCGGTCCGCAGGCCGACTTCTGGTTCCCGGTCAACCCGCTGCACGCCTCCTACTCCGGCCAGTTCTATTCGGAGAACACATCTCTGGGGATTGTTGCCTGGCGCGGAGAGGTGGTTACCTCAGCCGCGGGGTCCGCTCCCACACTCATCGGGACCATTGGCGACCGCAGCGCGCTTGGCGGCTATGTGAAGATCAACGATTGGAACCAATACGAGATCATCGCGCGCGGAGGCACGTTCCTCCACATCCTCAACGGCCAGCTCATGGCCGTCTACATCGACGACGACCCAGCCTCATCCAACAACCAGCCGGGCAAGATCGGCATCGAGCTCGAGGGAACTCCCGCCAAAGTCTCGGTACGCAATATCTGGATCAAAAAAATAAACTG
>Ga0187867_10002832_pt1 | contig 14190 bp, 12 predicted proteins | sample June2016WEW_13_1_FD_132976 | JGI IMG/M metagenome (GOLD analysis project Ga0187867, IMG submission 132976) | Peatland microbial communities from SPRUCE experiment site at the Marcell Experimental Forest, Minnesota, USA - June2016WEW_13_10 | ecosystem: Environmental > Terrestrial > Soil >... | reverse complement strand
GGCGCCGCGGGGGTGGGACGGCTGGTGCTGGCCGTGGACGGCGCGATGATCGCGGACCAGGAAACCCCGGTCCCCGCCGACCCGGTCGAGACCATGACCCGGCCGGGCCAGGTCATGGGCACGGTGGGGCTGACCGCAGGGCAGGAGGCGGCGGTGCGGCTGGACTTCCGGCCGTCAGCGGACGCGGAGGGCCCGCTGGCCGTGCGGCTCGGCATCGTGGCCTCCCCTGACGGGGACAGGGCGCTGGACGAGGCGGTCCGGGCGGCGTCCGCCGCGGACGTGGCCCTGGTCGTGGCCGGCTCGGCCGAGACGACCGAGAGCGAGGGATTCGACCGGGAGACCCTGCGGCTGCCCGGCCGCCAGGACGAGCTCATCGAGCGGGTGAGCGCGGCCAATCCCCGCACCGTGGTGGTGGTGAACGCCGGGATGCCGGTGCTCATGCCCTGGGCGGACCGGGTCGCCGCGGTGCTCTACGCCTGGCTGCCCGGCCAGGCCATGGGCGAGGCCCTGGCCGACGTGCTGCTCGGCCGGGCCGAGCCGGGCGGGCGGCTCCCGGTGACGATGCCGGTCCGCGAGGAAGACTGCCCGGTGCTGCGGTCCGTGCCCGACGACGGGCGGCTCAGCTACGACGAGGGCCTGCTCATCGGGTACCGGGGCTACGACGCGGCCGGGACCACGCCGCTGTTCCCGTTCGGCCACGGGCTGGGCTATACCAGCTGGTCCTATGAGTCGCTGGCAGCCGGATCCCCCGTCCTGGCCGCCGGGGCCGACCTCACGATCGCAGTCACGGTGCGCAATAGCGGTGACCGCCCCGGGCGCGAGGTGGTCCAGGCGTACGTGGCTGGTCCCGCCGCCGATGGGCGGCCGGTGCGGGTCCTCGGCGCGTTCGGTTCCGCGGTCGCAGCCCCCGGCGACACCGCGCAGGTGACCGTCACGATCCCGGCCCGGGTATTCGGCCGCTACGACGAGCGGGCGGCCCGGTGGACCTGGCCGTCCGGCGAGTTCACCATCGCCGTCGGCCGGTCCTCGCGCGACCTCCGGCTGCGCACCGTGGTGGACATGGCCTGACCGCCGGGCGCCGGAAGCTGCGGCCAGCCCGGGAGGGCCCGGCTGGCCGCGACCTGGGCGGGGCGCGATCCGTCCCGCCCAGGTCATCTAGTCCCGGCCAGCTGAACCCGAGCGGCTGACCCGAGCGGCTGACCCGGCCGGCAGATCCGGCCGGCAGATCCGGTCAGCTGATCCAGCCCGCGGCTGGATCGTCCGGGCCCGGCGGGTACGCGTCTTCGGCCGGGCCCGCCGGGTACGGCCCGTCGGCCGGTCCGGCGCGGTGCGCGCCCTCGGCCGCGTCGGAGCGGTGGCTCTTCCCAGCCGTGTCGGCCTGGTGCGTGCCCTCGGCCGGGCCGACTTCGCGCCGCGACGGCGGGGCCACCAGTTCGACCTCGTACCCGTCCCGGTCCTCCAGGTAGGCGGCGTAGTGCTGCTCGCCCCCGGCGTAGGGATGCCGGTCCGCGAACAGCAGCCGCCAGCCGTGCAGCAGCGCCTCCCCCACCATCCGGTCCACGGTGCCCCGGTCGGACACATGGAACGCCAGGTGGTTGAGGCCGGGACGGTACCGGTCGTGGCGGAACGCGCTGCGTGCGGGTGACTGCTCGAGGACGATGTAGAGGTCACCGCACCGCCAGCTCGCCCCTTCCGGCCACTGCTGGTAGATCTCGTAGCCGAGCGCGTACAGCAGCCATCCCCAGGTGCGCTCGGCCCGGCTCAGGTCGGGCACCCAGAGCTCGATGTGGTGCAGCATCCCCGTGGCAGCCGGCTTCATGCGGACAGCATGCCGCAAACCGGAAATCCCGGAGGGTTACTGATCAGGAAGCTTCTCAACCCGCTGCTGCAGGCGGTTCATCCCGTTCAGCCAGCGGTCAGGATCGGTAGCCCGGCGCGAGTACATGAGCGACACCTCGGGATGCGGCAGGATCAGGAACCGTCCGTCGGCGATGCCCTCGATGACCGCGTCGGCCACGGCGTCCGGGGTGATCGCGGTCGCGTCCATCAGCGCATGGCCGACAGGGCCGGAAGACTCGTACAGCGGGGTCCGCACGCCCTGCGGGCACAGGGCCTGCACGGTGATGCCGCGGTGGTCGTAGGTGGCCGACATCCACTCCGCGAAGGCCAGCGCGGCGTGCTTGGTCACCGAGTACGGCGCCGAGCCCAGCATGGTCAGCAGCCCGGCCGCGGACACCGTGTAGATCAGGTGTCCCTGGCCCTGCTCCAGCCACGGACCGGTCAGCAGCCTGGCTGCCCTGACGTGCGCCATGACATTGACCTGCCAGGAAGCGTCCCAGTCCAGCTCGGCGGCGTCCGCGCCCCCGGGCCGGGCGATCCCGGCGTTGGCGCAGAAGAGGTCGATGCCATCCAGCAGGTCCGCCGCCCCGCTGATCAGCCCGGTCACGCCCGCCTCACTGGCCGCGTCCCCGGGCAGGGCCTCCCCGCCGCACGCCTTGGCGACCTCCTGCGCGGCGGCCGCGTCGATGTCGTTGACCACCACCCGGGCGCCTTCGGCAGCGAACCGCCGGGCCAGCGCGGCGCCGATGCCGCTGCCGGCGCCGGTGATCACGACCCCGGCGCCGGTGACGGACCTCACTCTTTCTCCTTAGCCGTTCGCGCCGTCCGGCCAGAAAAAACCCACCCGCCACTCGCCCGGGCCTGACGGCCCAGGCTCGCTAGCCGGCACCGGACGACGCTCACCGGGGGCCGGCCGGGGCATGCGGCAGCCCGGCCAGGCTGGCCAGCGCGGCCCGGTGCCAGTCCGGCGTGCCGAACGCGATCGACGAGCTCGTGGCCCGCTTCAGGTACAGGTGCGCGGGGTGCTCCCAGGTGAAGCCGATGCCGCCGTGCAGCTGCACGCATTCCCGCGCGGCCAGGGTGGCGGCGTCCCCGCAGGCCGCCTTGGCCAGGGCCACCGCGACCGGCGCGTCCGCATCACCGTCGGCCAGGCAGGCGGCCGCGTACCGGGCCGCGGCACGGGCCTGGCTGATGGCCACCCACAGGTCCGCCGCACGGTGCTTGAGCGCCTGGAACGAGCCCACCGGGCGGGCGAACTGGTACCGCTCCTTCAGGTAGGCGACGGTCATCTCGAGGCAGCGCTCAGCCACCCCGAGCTGCTCGGAAGCCAGCATCGCGGCCCCCGCGGCCAGCGCGGCGGCGACCGCACGGTCCGCGTCCGGGCCGGAGGCCAGCGCTCGGGCGGGCACGCTGTCCAGGGTCAGGTCGGCCAGCGGGCGGGTCTGGTCCAGCGACACCACCGGGGTGACGGTCAGCCCCGGAGCGCCGGCGTCCACCGCGTAGAGCCCGGAGGGCACGCCGTCGGCCGGCACGAGCAGCACGGACGCGGGCAGCGCGTCGGTCACCCCGGTGACCACCCCGGTCAGCCGGGCCTGACCGGCGGCGTCCCCGGGCTGCGGGAGCGTGATGCGCACGGTCGCGACCGGGCCCGCACCGGGCTTGCCGCTACCACCGGGCTGGCCGCTACCACCGGGCTGGCCGCTACCACCGGGCTTGCTCGCGAACGGCACGGCCAGCGCCGCGGTCACGGTGGCCGCGGCCAGCCCGGACAGCAGCTCCGCATCGCCGGCCGACAGGACCGCGGCCGTGGCGACCACCGCGCTGCCCAGGTAGGGGACGGGGGCTACGGCCCGGCCGGCCTCCTCGGCGACGACCGCGGCCTCCCGGTAGCTGGCGCCGGCGCCGCCGTGGCTTTCCGGGATCAGCAGGCCGGCGCAGCCGACCTCGGCGGCCAGCACCCGCCACAGGCCAGTGTCGTAGGGCTCGCTGGTCTCAGTCCGGGCCAGGACCGCAGACCAGTCGGCCCGCTCCTTGAACAGATCCCGGACCGCGGCCCGCAGCTCCTCTTCCGCCTCGCCGTAGAGCAGGTCGGGCAGGTCCCGGCCAGGCTGGCCGACGGTGTCGTTGTGGGCAGGACCGTCGCCGGCCGCACCGTCGTGGGAGCGCGCGGGCTGCGTGGAGGTGCTCAATCTTTCTCCTCAGTTGTTCGCGCCGTCCGGCAGGAAAGACCGCACCGGACGGGGCTCACCGGGGCAACTCCTTCCATGGCACACGGGTGTCCGTTCGTGGCTCGGGCGGCAGGCCGAGAACCCGCTCGGCGATGATGTTGCGCAGGATCTCCGAGGTCCCGCCCTCGATGGAGTTGCCGCGGGCACGCAGGTAGCGGTACCCGGGGTCACGGCCGTAGAAGCTGACGCTCTCCGGCCTGCGCATGGTCCAGTCCTGGTAACGGAGCCCGTCGGCGCCGGCCATCTCCACCTCGAGCGCGGCGATGTCCTGATTGAGCCGGGCGAATACGAGCTTGGCCGCTGAGCCTTCCGGGCCGGGATGACCCACAGCCAGCTGCTGGCGCAGCCGTTCCGAGGCCAGCCGGGCCACCTCCGCGTCGGCCCACAGCCGGAGCATCCGGTCGTGCAGGCCAGGGGTGCGCCGTTCGGGGTGCTCGCGCCAGGCCCGGGCGGCCGAGCCGATCATCCCGCCTTCGCGGGGCAGGGCGGTGCCGCCGATGGATACCCGCTCGTTCATCAGGGTGCCCTGGGCCACCCGCCAGCCCTCGCCGACCCCGCCAATCCGGTCACCGTCCGGGATGACCGCGCCGGTCAGGAAGACCTCGTTGAACTCGGCCTCGCCGGTGAGCTGCCGCAGGGGCCGGACCTCCACCCCGTCGGCGGTCATGTCGCAGGCGAAGTAGGTCAGCCCGGCGTGCTTGGGCACGTCCGGGTCGGTCCGGGCCAGGAGGAGGCCCCATCGGGCCTGGTGGGCCATGGACGTCCACACCTTCTGGCCGTTCACTACCCAGCGGCCGGCCCCGGGAGCGCCGTTCCCGTCCGGCGCCGCCGCGCCCGGGGCGCCGCCGTCCGCCGCCGCGGCGCCCGGGGGGCTGCCGTCCTCGCGGACCGCCCGGGTGGCCAGCCCGGCCAGGTCGGACCCCGCCCCAGGCTCGCTGAACAGCTGGCACCAGACTTCCTCGCCGGTCCACAGCGGCCGGATCCAGCGGGCCTTCTGCTCCTCGGTGCCAAAGGCGAGGATGGTCGGCGCGGCCATGCCCAGCCCGATGCCGATCCTCTCCGGCTGGTTGCCCGGTGCCCCGGCGGCCGCGAACTCGGCCTCGACCACGCCCTGGAGCGCCCGGGGCAGGCCGAGCCCGCCGAGGCCGGGCGGGTAGTGCACCGCCCCCAGGCCGACGTCGAACCTGGCCCGCAGGAAGTCGAGCCGTGACATCGAGGCCGGGTCGTGCCCGGCCACGAAGCCGCGGACCCGCTCGCGCAGCCCGTCCGCACTGACGGGCCCGGTTTGGCCGGCGCCATCCGGCCCACTGCCGGCTCTCAGCACAGCGGCCCGCCCGCTACGTAGATCACCTGGCCAGAGACGTATCCTGACTCCTCGCTGGCCAGGTACGAGACGAGGCCTGCCACGTCTTCGGGATGGCCCACCCGGCGGACATCGATCTGCTTCGCAGCGAGCTCCTGGAAGTCCTCGAAGCTCATCTTCATCCGGGCGGCGGTCGCCGCGGTCATGTCGGTGGCGATGAACCCGGGCGCGACCGAGTTGGCGGTAATGCCGAACGGGCCCAGTTCCTTGGCCAGCGTCTTGGTGAAGCCCTGCATGCCGGCCTTGGCGGCCGAGTAGTTGGCCTGCCCGCGGTTGCCTAGTGCAGAACTGGACGACAGGTTGATGATCCGGCCGTAGTGACCGTCGACCATGTACTTCTGGGTGGCCTTGGTCATCAGGAACGCGCCGCGCAGGTGCACGCCCAGGACCGTGTCCCAGTCGTCCTCGCTCATCTTGAACAGCAGGTTGTCCCGGAGCACCCCGGCGTTGTTGACCAGCACCGTGGGCGGCCCTAGCTCGGCAACGACCTGGTCCACGGCGGCGGCCACCTGATCGGCCTGGCTGACGTCGGCGCCGACGGCGATCGCCCGGCCGCCATCCGACACGATCGTGTCCACGGTGGCCTTGCCATCGTCGGCGCTCAGGTCGAGCACGGCGACCGCCATGCCGTCCGCCGCCAGGCGCTGGGCCGTCCCGGCCCCAATCCCGCGGGCAGCTCCCGTGACGATGGCTACTCTTTGCGTGTCCTGTGGCATTTTCCGTTCTCCTTGCTACGTGTCATCCGCGGGCAGCGGCTGATCCGGTCGATCCGGTCGATCCGGTCAGGCTCCCTTCCGGTTCCACGGCCAGTGACTCACTTTTCTGGCGCACCGGACAGAGACCTACGTCCCGTTTTCACTGGCGATCCGGTAGGGGCGCAGCTCACGGCGGGCCAGCGAGCGCTTGTGCACCTCGTCGGGGCCGTCCGCGAAGCGGAGGGTCCGGGCGTTCGCCCACAGGTAGGCGAGCGGGAAGTCCTGGCTGACCCCGGCGGCGCCGTGCGCGGTGATCGCCTTGTCGATCACCCACTCGGCCATGACCGGGGTGATGATCTTGATGGCCTGGATCTCGGTGTGCGCGCCCTTGTTGCCCACCGTGTCCATCAGCCATGCGGTCTTGAGGACCAGCAGCCGGGCCTGCTCGATCCGCACCCGGGACTCGGCGATCCACTCCTGGATCACGCCCTGGTCGGCCAGGGGCTGGCCGAACGCGACCCGGTTGGTGACCCGGCGGCAGAGCAGCTCCAGGGCCCGCTCGGCCGAGCCGATGAGCCGCATGCAGTGGTGGATGCGGCCCGGCCCCAGCCGGGCCTGGGCGATCGTGAAGCCGTCACCCTCGCCCGCGATCAGGTTGGATGCGGGCACCCGGGCGTCAGCGAACACGACCTCGGCGTGGCCGCCGTGCGGCCCGTCGTCGTAGCCGAACAGGCTGATCCCGCGCCGCACCGTGACCCCGGCGGTGTCCCGGGGCACCAGGATCATCGACTGCTGGCGATGCCGGTCCCCCTCCCAGGCGGTCCGGCCCATCACGATGAAGATCTCGCAGCCCGGGTTCATCGCCCCGGACGACCACCACTTGCGGCCGTTGAGGACGTACTCGTCGCCGTCGCGCTCGATCCGGGTTGCGATGTTGGTCGCATCCGAGGACGCGACGTCCGGCTCGGTCATGCAGAATGCGGACCTGATTGACCCCTCCAGCAGCGGCCGGAGCCAGCGTTCCTGCTGCTCAGGGGAGCCGAATTCGGCCAGCACCTCCATGTTCCCGGTGTCCGGGGCAGCGCAGTTGAGCGCCTCCGGCGCGAGCGCCGGGCTGCGCCCGGTGATCTCCGCCAGCGGCGCGTACTGGAGGTTGGTGAGCCCGGCACCCTCCGGGTGATGGGCCAGGAAGAGGTTCCACAGGCCGCGCCCGCGAGCCTCCTCCTTCAGATCCCCGATCACCGCGGGACGCTCCCAGGGGCGTCCTGCCTGCGCATTCGCCTGCACCTGGGCAGCGAATACCGGCTCGGCCGGATACACGCATTCGTCCATGAACGCGAGGAGGCGCTTCCGGAACTCCTCCGTCCGGACGTCGTAGCCGAAGTCCATATGAGCCTCCCGACAGGTCCGCTGCTGACTCTATCTACTGACGGGTACGCCGCCTATCGGCCATGGGTCATCTCTCTCACTCAGCGGCCGGGGGTAGCGGCCCGGCGGAACACGTAGACGAAGTTGTTCACGTAGATCTGCCGGTAGATGGCGCCGGGATGGCGCTGCTCGACGAACGTGAGCGGATCGCTGGGCGGCGGATTCCAGCCGCTGTCCAGTTCGTCGAACACGATGTAGCGGGGCGCCGGGTTGCCGCCGTTGCCGATCCAGTAGGTGTCATCGCGGGCAGCCAGCGGGGCCAGCATGCCGAGCGTGGTCTCGACGGTGGTGCCGCCAGGTACCCGGGCCATGGCGGCATCCTCCCCCTGGACGTGCGGGCTGATCTGGTAGGTCCGCGCGTGCCACAGGTTGCTGAGCGGGAACGGCCAGGCCGTCACCACCGCGATGGCCAGCATGAGCGCCGGGACGGCCCGCGTGGCTGCCGGATCCAGCCAGGACGGGAACGGGGGCTGGCCGCTGGCCTCACTCTCTGGCCGCGCCCGGTGGGCGCGGATCCGGGCCAGCGTGTCGATCGCCGCGATGAACACGATCGGCATCACCGTGGCGTTGTAGTGGTATCCCGCACCCCAGTAGGCACTGTTCGTGGACACGAACCGCAGCGCCAGGCTCGGCACCGCCACCAGGGCCAGCGGCGAGCCCAGCGCGAGGAACGCCACGGGCAGCAGGATCAGCAGCGCGGTGCGCAGCTTCGGGGCGTAGGAGTGGCCGAACTGGGCCAGCACCGTCGCCGCCGACGGATGCGCCGCGCTGGGGCTCAGCACACCGCCGTCGGTCCAGTAGGGGTAGTGATGCAGCGCGTTGAAGTGCGGGATGATCACCGCGATGGCCAGGAGGGACCAGGCCAGTCCCCAGATGGTCAGCAGCGCGCCCCAGCGAAGGCCAGCGGAGCGGAGAGCGGCCCGGTCCCGGCCATTCTCCCGGGCCCGGGCCAGGCTCATGACGACGATGACGACGCCGATGGCCGCGACCGTGAAGCCCTGGTCCTCCTTCACGAACACCAGCGGCAGGGCCCAGACGGCCGCGGCCCGGACCTTGCCCCGCAGGAGCGCGGACAGTGAGCAGGCCAGCAACGGGACCGCGAACGCGATCTCGTGGAAGTCGAAGTCGATCATCTGCTGGAGGCCCCAGGAGAGCCCGTACGCGGCCCCGATCATCCTGCCCGCCCCGGTACCGAGCCGGGCCGCGGCTGCCCGGCTGACCGGGACGACCGAGACGGCGGTCAGCAGGGCCTGCACCACGAGCAGGGTGGCCGCGCTGGGGAAGAGCAGGAACACCGGGGCGATCACGCCGACGATCGGCTGGAAGTGGTCACCAAGCAGATTGAAGCCGGACCCCCGGATGTTCACCACCGGGGCGTGCAGGTGCGCCAGCTGCCGGACGTACTCGGTGAAAATGCCCAGGTCCCAGGAACCCGGGGCGAGCTGGAGATAACGGGACAGCGAGATCGTGGCGTACGCGGCGAACACGGCCAGCGCGATCAGCCACGGCACCCAGTCGGCCCGGCGGGCCGGGCCGGCCGGCGTGGAGCGGCGGGTCGCGGCGGCATCCCGGGGCCCGGGGCCCCCACGGGTGCCGACGGCCACAGCCGCCTCGGTGGCAGCGTCCGTCGTGCTGGCCCCATGCACACCAGCAGGGTCGTCCTCGCCCCCGCCACGGGGCGCGGGATCCGGTGGGCTGCCGCCGGTCGTGATCATGCCGTCCTAGGTGAGTGCGTCCTGGGCCTCCCCGCGGCCTCTACGAAGCCTAACGCGCCCGGTCCGGACCGGCGGGAAGCTCCCCGGCCCTCCTAACGGAGCAGCAGCTTGCCGATCCGGCGGCCCGCCACGAGCAGGCCGATCAGGCCCATGACAGCCAGGTACGCGGTGTGCCCGAGCAGTTCCGGTTTGATCCGGCCCAGGGTCAGGTCACGCAGCATGGCCACGCTCTGGTAGAGCGGCGTGCATCGCACCACGAGCTGCAACGGCTTCGGGTACACACTCAGCGGATAGAACGTTGTCGAGAACAGGAACATCGGCAGCGTGGCGAGTGTCACGAACTCGAAGTCCTGCCAGGTCCGCATGTACGTGGTGCAGGCCATGCCGGCCGCGGCGAAGGCGAACCCGGTCAGCACGGCGGCGGGCAGATCGGCCAGCGCCCACCACGAGTGGACCAGGCCCATGGCCGCCATCACGGCCATGAAGGCCACCGCGTACAGGGCGCCACGCAGCAGCGCCCAGCTGATCTCGCCGAGGGCCACGTCACCGGCGCGCATCGGGGTGGCCAGCGCGGCGTCGTAGAGCTTCTCGTATTTCAGGCGGAAGAACACGTTGAAGGTCGAGTCGAATAGTGCGCCGTTCATGGAGGCGCTGGCCAGCAGCGCGGGCGCCACGAAGGCCGCGTAGCTGATGCCCTGCACGGAGCCGACCAGCTTGCCCAGGCCCACGCCGATGGACAGCAGGTAGAACAGCGGCTCGACTACCCCGGACACGAACACCAGCCAGGTGTGCCGGTAGACCAGCGCATGCCGCTCGACCAGGAACAGGCTGTTCCGGCCGCCCACCGACCCACGGGCCCAGCGCCAAGGCCCGCGGCCGGGCAGCATCCGCAGCGGCAGCCCGCGCACGCTAGACATAGAGCCGCCTGGTGTAGCTGCGGTCCCCGGCGATGATCCCGGCTCCCAGCACGACCAGCAGGTAGCCGACGTGCAGGAGCGCCGAGGGCAGCGTGGCGACACCCAGGCACAGGTCCCGGCACAGCGCCACGCCGTGCCACAGCGGGGTCAGGTAGGCGATGGGCCTGATCCACGCGGGCAGCTGGGTGACCGGGAAGAACGTGCCGGAGAACAGGAACAGCGGGATCATCCCGAAGCGGTACACCACGGCCAGCGAGGTGTCCTTGGTGCGGGTCACGGTCCACGCCTCGATCGGCGCCGTGAAGGCCAGGCCGGTGAGCACCGCGACCGGCAGGGCCAGGATGGCCATCGGCGAGCGGATCGCCCCGAACGCCACGGCCACGGCCAGGAACACGCTCGAGGTCATGGTCAGCTTCAGCCCGACGAACAGCAGGTGCCCGTGGAACAGGTCGCGTGGCCGCAGCGGCGAGGACACCGCCGCCTGGTAGGTCTTGTTCCACTTGACCGAGCCGAAGACCGGGTAGGTCGACTCCCCCACCCCAGTGCCCATCGCGCTCGCGGCCAGCAGGCCGGGCGCCAGGAAGACGAGGTAGCTCACCCCGCCCAGGCGGGCCAGGCCGTGCTTGTCCACCAGCGTGCCCAGGCCGAGTCCCATGGCGCCCAGGTACAGCAGCGGGTTCAGCACCGTGGAGATGATCGAGCCGCGCCAGGTCCGCCGGTAGTCGGTCAGCCAGAACCGCAGCTGGCGGACCGCGAAGGACCAGGCGGGCGGGGAACCAGGACGGGCCGCGGGTTCCGCCGGCCGGGTGGCGGCCGGCCCGTCCTGCGCCGTCTGGGCCGTCATCAGTCCTCCAGCCGGCGGCCAGTCAGCCGGAGGAACACGTCTTCCAGCGTGCTGCGCCGGACCAGCGAGGTGAGCGGGTCCAGGCCGAGTTCGCGCACCGCCGCCAGCGCGGCATCACCGTCCTCGACGTAGAGCAGCACCCGGTCGGCCAGGACCTCACGGCGCTGCGCGGGCACCGCGGCGAGTTTCTCCGCGGCGCTCTCGTGCACGTCGGGGTCGAACCGGAGCTCGAGGACCTCTGGCGTGGAGTAGCGCTCGATCAGCTCCCGGGGCGAGCCCTCGGCGGCGATCCGGCCCCCGTCCATGACCACCAGGCGGTCGCACAGCTGCTCGGCCTCGTCCATGTAGTGCGTGGTCAGGACCAGCGTCACACCCTGCTGCTTGAGGCGGAACAGCCGGTCCCACACCACGTGCCGGGCCTGCGGGTCGAGCCCGGTGGTCGGCTCGTCCAGGAGGAGGATCTCCGGTTCGTTGATCAGCGACCGGGCGATGGTCAGCCGGCGCTTCAGCCCGCCGGACAGCGGCTCCACCCGGTCGCCGGCACGGTCGGCGAGCTGGACGAACTCCAGCAGCCGGTCGCTCCGCTCCCGGATGACCGGCCGCGGCAGCCCGAAGTACCGGCCGTACACGAGGAGGTTCTCCCGGACCGTGAGCTCCACGTCCAGCGAATCCTCCTGGGGCACCACGCCGAGCCGGGCCCGGATCGCCGGGCCGTCGGCCACCGGGTCCAGGCCGAAGATCGACAGCTCGCCCGCGGTGGGCGGCGAGACGCAGCCGATCATGCGCATCGTGGAGGATTTGCCCGCACCGTTGGGGCCGAGGAAGCCGAATGCCTCGCCGCGGCGCAGCTCGAAGTCGACCCCGTCCACCGCCGTGAAATTCCCGAAGCGCTTCGTGAGGCCGCGAGCACGGATGAGAGCGGTGGTCACAGGCACTCATGCGAGACTACCGGGAGGGTAGGACAATTCCGAGCGTGTTATTTTCCTACCTCTTGACCCGCAATCCCGGCCCAGTAGCCACGACAGCCTGGCCGTGCCGGTACTGTCACAAGCAGCGATTGAATCGCTGAGCCCCCGCAGAAGCAGCTCCCACAGGACTGTTTGAGAGGAAGACGGCCAGGTGAGACTGACTCTCAGGCTGTACGAACGGTTCCGCGTGCTGATCCACGAGGCTGCGAAGTTCGGCGCGGTGGGCCTGGTCGGGTTCGTGGTGAGCCTCGGCGGCGCCGACGTCCTGCACTTCGACGCGGGCATGGGCAAGTACAAGGCCGTGGTGGTGGCGACCGTCGCCGCGACCGTGGTGACGTTCGTCGGCAACCGTTACTGGGCGTTCCGGCACCGCGAGCGGACCGGGATGGGCCGCGAGACGGTCATGTTCTTCGTGTTCAACGGGATCGGGCTACTGATCCAGCTGGCCTGCGTCGCGATCGTCCAGGACGGCGCAAACCTGCAGGGCAAGCTCTGGTACAACCTCGCTAACCTGGTCGGTATCGGGCTGGGCACCCTGTTCCGCTTCTGGTCCTACCGCAAGTGGGTGTGGAAGACGCAGGACCCAGCGACCGGGGCGCCGGCCGCTGGTCATGGTCCCCTCCCCCCCGCTCCGGGGTTCCAGGAGGCCGGGGTGGCCGAGGCGGTCGCGGCCGGCCTGGACGAGGAGGCCACGCTGTACGGCCGCGGGGCTGAGGCTTACGACCTCGAAGCCGGGAACTACGACGCCGGGGAAGCCGGGAACTACGACGCCGGGGAAGCCGGGAACTACGACGCCGGGGAAGCCGGGAACTACGACGCCGGGGAAGCCGGGAACTACGACGGCGGGACCGCGGCCTACAGAGAGAACTACGACGGCGGGACCGGGGATGACGGCGGTGGCCGTGACGGCAACCGCCCTGGCGGCCCCCGGCACGCCGCGAAGCAGCGCGGCTAACGAGGTTTTCCCCACCCCGTCCACGCGTGAGGCCCTGTCCCAGGGCCGGCGCACCAGGTTTTGTCCCACCCGCCCTCGAGGCGCCGGCCTGGGTCGGGCGGACCTGGGCGCTCGTGGGGTTCGTTGCGGAGAATTTTGGGTTAGCGCGGGCTGGTGCAGCCGGTGCCGCTGCCGCCGACCAGCGGAAGGCGCTGTGCGTAGGCGGCTGTGGCCTGCGCCTGGGTGATCTTGCCGGTCGCGACCAGCCGGCCCAGCACGTGCGCTTCGCGGGACCGGCCCCGGGCGTAGTGCGCGATCGGGTCGTCCGCGGAGGGCCCCTGGACCAGCCCGGCCAGCGTGGCCGCCTCCGGCAGCGTCAGGCCGGCCGGGGTGGCGCCGAAGTACCCGCAGCTGGCCTGGGCCAGGCCGTAGTAGCCGTGGCCGAAGTAGGCGACGTCGGCGTACATCCGGAGCACTTTCGCCTTGCTGTAGGCCAGGTCGAGCTTGATGCCCAGCATGACCTGCTTGGCCTCGACGCGCAGCCCGCTCTGCCCCGGCGTGTACAGCATCTTCGCCAGCTGCTGGTAGAGGGTCGCGCCGCCCTGGTCGCCGTGGCCGGCGATCTGCGAGGCGGCGACCCGGGCGATGGCGTAGATGTCCACCCCGGGCTCGGAGTAGAACCGGTGGTCCTCGGTCGCCACCAGGGACTCGGTGAACAGCGGCGACACCGGCGGTCCCGGGTAGGCCACGTGGTGCGACTTATCGATGGCCCGGGCCAGCGCGGGGGCATTACCGACCGACGGGGTGAGCGCGAACGCCGCGCCGAACGCGACGACGGCCAGTATGACCAGGGCCAGCGCCAGGCCGAGCAGCCAGCGCAGCACCCGCCAGCGGCGGCGCCGGTGAACCGGCCAGCCGGGCGCGTAATCGCCCTCGTCCGGATGGTCCCGGTACCCGGCGTAGTCATCCTCGTCGTCCGGGTACGGTTCGTCGTCCGGGTAGGGGGCGTCGTCCGGGTAGTTGCGGTACGGGTCGCCGGACGTGGTGCCATAAGGAAGCGGCGCCGTCTGCGGGTCGTAGTTCATCCGCACTGCCCGAGGATCACCCGGCCCACCCTTCCGGGCCGGTCCCCGTGCCATCATCCGTTGCTCCGTCTGATCGAGGGCCGTCGCGGGTTACGCGGGGCCTACCCCACAAACGCAACGAAGAATCATCGCGCTGAGTGCCCGTTCGGCGCGGGTTCCCGGTCATGGCCCTGG
>Ga0187867_10002830_pt1 | contig 14190 bp, 4 predicted proteins | sample June2016WEW_13_1_FD_132976 | JGI IMG/M metagenome (GOLD analysis project Ga0187867, IMG submission 132976) | Peatland microbial communities from SPRUCE experiment site at the Marcell Experimental Forest, Minnesota, USA - June2016WEW_13_10 | ecosystem: Environmental > Terrestrial > Soil >... | reverse complement strand
TCCTGTTTGCCCTGCCGCCAGAGGATATCCGCGATGGCCTCGCGCGCACTTCCGGCGTTGGGATCGAACTGAAGACCGTCTTCGTATTCCGCCACGGCGCGGTCGTGCCGCCCCAGCTCTTCGTAAGATTGTGCGAGCGCAAGGTACGCGGCGGCTTGCGCGGGCGCCGCTTCCAGCATGCCCGGCAGGTAGTCTTCCGAAGCGTCCCGATTGGTGGCGGCCAGATACTCGCCGTAGCGCGAGCCGAAATAGAACCACGTCTGGCCGGCCAATTGCTGGTTGCGATCGACCGGTTTGCCAAGGCGCTCACCGATGGTGCCGCCGCCGAGCAACCCGGCGAATGCCTGATTCACTTCGGGGGCAGGGTCGCGGTAATACAGCCCAACCAGGCCCAGGTAGGCCCGCGCCCAAACCGGCGTGAAACTGTTTCCGCCCAGCGACACCGCGGCGCGCGCGAACGCCGCGTCGCCAGTCTCGATGGCGAGTCGCATACCGGCGTAGCTGGCCGCCGCCAACTTCAGCCGGCGATCCGGATCGCGCGTGCGCAATAGTGCCAGGTAGCGTTCGAGATCGATGCCCTCCGGGTTTTGCGACAGCACACGGAACTCATTTTCGCTGTCGCCCGCGGTGGCATAGGCCTGCGCCGCCTCGCGGAGCAGGCTGAGCTGGTTCATGCGGTCGCTTTTCGCGCGCCAGTAGCGCTCCAGCAGAGAACCCAGGTCGGCGAATTGCATCCTGGACTTCTGGAGTTCGATGATCTGCGCCAGTTGTGACTCGGGATGCGGCGCATCACGCACCGTCAAAAGCCACTCAGACCGCGAGCGAAACTCCCTTTCCTTCAAACCTGCGAAGTGCGCCAATTGCAGCAGACAGTAGTTCCAGGCTGGCGTGTTGCCCGAGTTCGCCCTGGCCTTTTCGAGGAAAGCGGCTAAGGGGACTTTTTCTTCAGGCGTGAAGTAAGTGTTGGCAGTCTCCCCGATCTGATAGAGTGCGAGACCGGCCATTAGCAGAGTGCCCTCCCCTTGCGGCAACTTCATGCCGGCCTGTTGCGCGGCGTAGAGCCGACGGTAAGCTTCTTCGTGTTTGCGAAGCCGCGTCATCACCCGCGCGTACAGTTGGGCGCCTTCGTCTTGATCGATCAGCAGCCGCGGGCCGGCCAGATCCACTCCGCGCCCGGCGAGTGTCGCGGACTCCTGCAATAGCCCCCACTTCTCCAGGGTCGCCGCCGCCTGGAAGAACAGATCGGGCTTGGCGGGCCGGCCTTCGATCATCGCGGTTTCGACGGCTTTCACCGCTTCCGCGGGCCGCCGCTCGCGCGCCAGAAGTTCGGCCACTTTCAGCAGCCATTGCGGATCGCGATAACTCAGCGCGTACAGATTCTTGTATGCCTCAATCGCCTGATCGAAACGCGTCAGCTTCTCCTCCAACTGTGCCTGCGCGATCCGCAAGTCCAGCCGGTCCGGACGCACCGCAATGGCGCGATCGTAAGCCGAAACGGCCGCCGCGTAATCCTCGAACTGCGTTTCGAGGCGCGCCAGCGCGACTTGCAGCCGCACGTCTTTGGGTGATTCGGCGGATGCCTTCGTGTAATAACCGGCGAGCCTCGGCTGAAGCCCGTGCCGGGCCGCGAACAGAGCCGCGTCTTTGACCAGATCCTCGTCTTCCGGGTATCGATTGATAATTTCGATATACTGATCGACCGCCGCGGCATACTCCTTCAGGTGCTCCAGCGCGGGGATGAGGCCGCGCCGCAAGCCGGCTACGCGCTGATTGCGCTCCACGATAGGGATGGACGCGTGGCTCATGTCCGCGATCTTGGCAGCATAGAAATCGCGGAGCTGCTGGTACTCACCGGCGCGCGCATATGTGTCTGCCATGGCTGCCAGGTAATCCGCGTTGAACGGTTCGCCCGCCACCAATTCGGCGAGCAGGTCTCGCGCGCGCGGGTACTTGCCCGAATCGGCGGCTTTCTGCGCCGCTTCGAAGGTGAACTGCTTCTTGAAAACCGCATTCGAAACGCGCGCCGCGGCGGCGAGCGTATCCACGGCCTGTTCGGGCAAATGGTTGCGCCAATAGAAATCCGTGGCGGCGCGCACCACGCCGAGGATGGCCGGGTTCGCACGCAGGACGTCTTCGATGACCTTGCGCGCCGCCGCGACATCCGGCTTGCTCTCGTAATAGCGGGCCAGCGCCAGCCGAAGGCGTATGCGCTCCACCTCGTCGGACGCCAGCGCGATCTGCCGTTCGAGAACCGCTTCGCGTACGTTTTCAAAGCCGAGGCGCGCGGCTGCCGCGCCCAGGTCCTCCAGCAATTCCGGCGAGCTGGTGCCACGCGTCAAGGAAAGAAGGAATGCGCCGGCATCGTCTCTGCGATTCTGCTGCTCCAGGATCGCCAGCCGCAGCGCGACGGCAGGGCGGTCGGGATTGTCGCCCTTCACCAGCGCGACCGTGCGGGCTTCGATCACCGGCCGCAAAGCAGGCCGGCGGGCGAGTTGCAGCAGGCGCGAGCGCGCCGGCGAAGCAGTGTCGGTTCCAATACCGCTGTTTGTCCGCGCGCCCTTGACGTATTCCTCGATGGCGCGATCGTAGTCGCCCTTGTTCTCGTAAATCGCCCCGGCCTGGTACGCGTAGAGAGCGGGATCGGAGAGTTTCTGGCGGCCCTCCGCCAGCAGGCGGAGCGCGTCGTCAAACTGGAAGTAGTCCCAAAACACGGTGGCGGCTTCCAGATATCCATCCGGATTGCCCGGCTCGATTTGCGGGATGCGGTTCCAGAACGGGCGAGCCTGCACAAAGTGCTCGCGATCCGCGTAGATCTCGCCGGCCTCGGTTAGAGCGGCGCGGTTGCCGGGCTCGTACTTTACAACGTTCTCGACCAGTGCTACTGCTTTCGCCGCGAACTCCGGCCGATACGCCGCCAGCGACCGATCTACGGAGGCGGCGCGCAGAACGATGGATGGATCGCCGGGATACTGCGCGGCCAGCGCGTCGAAAACCGGAGCGGCTTCCTCGAAGTGCGATTTCCAGGCCGCCATTTCGGCAGCCAGCCTGGCTCCCCAAGGGTTGGCGGCGGCTAATTTCGATGTATCGCCCGCCTGGGCTCGCAGCGCTGCTGCCTCCCGCTGTTCTTCGTCTCCGTAGTTGGAAAGGAACACCTGCCGGAGGTGATCGTCATAGAACCAATACTGGCGGAGAAGCTCGCGGTACGCGCGGCGATCGAGGGTCTCTTTGCGTGAATAAGCGTCGAGCAGGTTGCGGACAAACTGAAGGTTGTTCGGGAAGCGCTGATGAGCGTATAGGTTGACCTGCCGGTACGCGGCCGGGCCGATCGCGGAAGTACGGACTAACTCGCGAAAATATTTTTCCAGATCGGTGCCCGAGAATATCTTGGTCACGTCGGCCGTGAGCTTTTCAAATTCGGCGCGGCGCTGGCGGCGCAGATACCAGCGCGCCAGCTTGTGCGTCCAGGAGGCGTCGGGGAAGCGTTCCATGGCTTTCCGGTAGACGGCTTCCACTTGCCCGCCCAGCTTGTTCTGATCGAGGAATGCGGCCAGGCGTTCGTAGAGGCCCGGATCGTCGGGGTTTCGATCGATCTCGCCGCGGCAGACCGCCAGCGCATCCATCACCCGGTCCAGCGAGACCAGGCGCGAGATATAGCGGTCCAGCACGCGTGCATATTCGGGCGAGCGTGCGCCGCTGGCCGCGTCCGGTTGGCGCGCAGGCTGGCCGGCTGCTTCTTCACCCTCCGCAGGCGCTGGCGCCACGGCTGCCGCGCCCAGCGGGACGCCGTCCGCCTTGGCGGCCAGTTCCTTCAATAATGCGTCGTAGAGGGCGAACTCTTCGCGCGGCTGTCCCTTGCGTGCATACGCATCCGCCACATCCAAGGCCACTGTTGCGCGTTGCGGAGCCGACGGAAATGCGCTCAGAAAATCGCTGCCATGGCGAATCACGCCATCGCTCTCGCCATAAATGGCGTAGGCTTCGATCAAACGCGCGTGCAACGCGGGCCGCTCCGCCGATTGCGGAAACTGGCGGTCGAACAGTCCAACTAACTCTGAAGCGCGCGCGCGATGGAAATAGGCGGTCGCACCCTGCTCCTGTTCGGCCAGGCTGGTGCGCGGCGATTCGGAATTGAGCAGCAGCGAAAGGATCCCGTTGAGGTAGCCGGGATAAGGATCCATGGTGGCAATGTCGCGATACAGCGAAAGGTCGCCCGATCCGAAACGAATCGGCCCTTCGGGCGAAGCCAGCAGAATATTCGCAATCCCAGCGAGGGCCTGCTCGCGGGCTCGCGCGGGTACACCCGGCAGGCTGTACAGCGCGTAGTAATGCCGGATGGATTCATTCGGGTCTTGTGCCTGGTCGAACAAGAGAGCGAGGGTAGTGAGTTCATCCGCGGTCCACGTTTGGTGACGGGCTTCCTTGCCCAGCCGGAATTCCACCAGGGCGCGCAGCGCGGCGGGTGAGTTGCCCAGCTTGCGCAGGCAGAAGAACAGCTTGGATACCGCTCGCAGATCCTCGGGATTCTTCCGGACCGCGGCTCGCGTCTCGGCTAGGTTATTGCGAAGCCGCCCCGATTTCTCGAGCATGTCGAGATAGGATTCGATCAGGCTGGACGGCCAGAGGGGTTGGAACTCGCGCTCATAGAGCGCGAGCGCCTGGGCCGCGTTTCCGCGATGCAATTCCAAATCGGCGCGGGCCGTAAACGGGTAGATCCGGTCATCCGGAAAGGCTTTCTGGTAAGCCGCGATCTGCCGCTCGGCGGCGTCGAACTGGCGGTGGTCGCGAAGGTAATCGAAATACCGCGTGTACGGCTCCTGTTCCTGCCGGTAGCGCGCCATCCAGTCGCGGTAAGTCTGGTCGATGAGATCGGCCGGCAACTGCTGGGCCCGAATCAACTCCAGCATCTGCCCAAAGGTGCGCCAGCTACGCTGCCCGGCAGCGGGAGCGAGCTTCTCTGCCGGCGCGGACGGAGCTTGCGCGGCGGCCCGCAGGGCTTTCATCTCATCGGCAGGTTGCAAGCGCCGGTGATAGAACTGCGCCAGGGCGAGCTGGCCATCGGCGGAATCCGCCACCGTCTGCGCGTACTTCTGCCAATCGGCCTCCGCGGCCGTGAAATCCAATTGCAGCTCCGCCTCGCCGGCGCGCAGAAGATATAACTCGGCGTTAGCGGGCGATGCGGTAATCAAGTTAGTCAGGGCGGGGAGGGTTTCGCGCGGCGGCCTGCGCACGCGAACCGCGCCGTTGGGCCAAGCAACGCTACGGAAGAAAGCGTCCTGGATCGAATTGGCTTCGAGGTACTTCAGCCAATCGTTCATCTCCGCGCGCAACTGCGCATTGGCAACGGCCAGCAGCGCCACTCCGCCGAACAGCCCGGAGCAAGCCAGCAAGCGCGAACTACGGCACCACTTCAAGGGGCACCTCCTCGGTTCCGATGTTATGCGCGAGATCTTCCGCCGTCACAGTTAGGTTGTACTTACCGGCCGGCAGAAACGAAGGGACGACGATCTTACCCGTGTTCGTCTCCTCACCGGGATTCCAATAAAGATGAACCGGAGCCGCGCCATACAAACGCGCCATTACGGTGCGCGTGGTGCGGGACGCGCTCACGCGCATTTCGATGGTTTCGCCCGGCCGGTAGCGCGCCTTGGTAAGATTCACACGAACCACCGGCGGTTTGCTCGCGATCACGAAGGTCTTCGCCTCGCGATAGATGTGGCCGTCGCGGTCGCGCAGAACCAGTCTCACCTGGTAAGAGCCATCGGCCATGTCGACCGGCGCGAGAAAGCGCGTCTGCCAGATATCTTCTTCCTTCAGAAACCGCAGTTCCTTAACCAGGCCGAACGGGAACAGCGCGACCACGGAAACGATATCGGGATCGGTCTTCACGCGCAGCACCGGATCGCCGGGGCGGATTACGCGCGGCCGCAACAGCGACCGCGGCGCGGCCAGGAACGACGTGTACGGTGTGACGAACTTGTATTGGCGCGCCAGGCGGATGATTTCGTCGACGCTGGCGCGGTCCTCGCCGTCGCGTTCGATCTTGGCGAGCAGCGCGTCCACACGCGCCTTGGCCCACGTGCGCGGCAGGTCCGCATGCTCCAGGCTCTGCTCCGGCAGATCGGCGGTGGCGCTCATGCGGAGCGGCCGGCCCTGATCGAACCCCGCGGCGGAGAACGCGGCGCGCCGCACGGGTTTCCGATACTCGCCGACCCACGAAGCCAGTGCGCCTCCGAACCAGCTCTCTTCGAGCGGGTAGACGAAGTCGAAGTTCGCTGCCGCCTCAACGGCCAGCCGCAGGCCCTCCACCGGACGCCTCCCGAGCTTGGAGAGGAATGCGCCGAGTTTGAATTCGATCGGCTCGGTCGAACGCACCTCCTCCCAAACGCCGTCGTTGCCCGCCAGCATTCTGAGGAGCGGCATGTTGGCGTCGTCGCCAACGCCAAGCACGAATGTGCGCGGCCGCTGGCGCTCCGGAATCTTTTTCCACGCGGCCGCGTAGATGGCCGCCAGCTTTCCGTTCTGCACAGCGCCGCGCGTGGCGCCGCCATCCGACAACAGCACCAGGTACGACTCTCGTTGCGCCGGTGCGCCGGCGTGGACATCCTGTGCCAGGCCGGCCTTCAACGCCTCTTCCAAATTAGTGGCGCCCCGCAGCGAGCTGCGGCGAACAAACGCGAGCGCCTTTTCGACCGAGTCGGGGCTGGCGGCCACCGGGGCCGGAGCGAACGCGGTCGTCTGACTGTTGAACAGCAGCACGTTGAACGCGTCCGCCGGCTTCAGAGCGCGCAGCAGACCTTCGAGCGCCTGAAACTCGCGATCCAGCTTCTCCCACTGCATGGAAAGCGACGCGTCGAAGAGCGCGATCACGGTCTTGGGTGCGCTCGATGCGGCAGCGGCGGCCGCGGGGGCCAGCAGCGCCGACGCCTGGAAAAAGCCGGGCTGCGCGCCGGTGGCGGGCGCGGTCGAATCCACGGGGGATGGCGAAGGCGGTGCGGGATTCCGGTAGGCGATGACTTCGAGCGTGTTGGTGCGGCTGCTATCCAGCCGAAAGTCGGCCGCGAAGTCCTGGTCCATTTTGAAATTGGCGGCGCTGAAGCTGCCGCGAACCAGGTGCGCGTTGCGCTCGGCAATATGCAGCGGGTAGAGCGTGCCGGCGATCTGAAAATCCTTCAACGCATGTTGCGATCTCAATTCGAACGTGATCTTGAGCTTGCCCACCTGCTGGGCTTCATATGCATCCGGACGCAGCGGGATGGCGAAATGTGACAGCAGGTTTTCGACCGGGATGCGCTCGTGGTATTCGATTTCCAGGCGCTTGGTTCCGTTCGGAGGGATCGGCACGATGCGGGCGCGGAATTCGGTGGAGCGGCGCGCCTCGTCGGCGCCTCCGTCCCCGACTTGCAGCAGGCCGGGATCGATCGCCTGCCACTTGAGGTCGTTATAGACGTCCCCGGCGCGGCGCCGCTCCATGATCACACCGGGAATGCGCGTGACGTCATCCCAGACGGCGAAATCGGAGACGATCGCGCGCACCGGCAGCGCGAAAACATAAGTCCCCTCGGACACCGCGGACGTATGGTTGGCGAAGATCTGCCGGATGCTGACGCGGGCGTCGCCGTTATCGATGTGAACGTCGATCTCCATCTCCGCCAGCGAGAGAATCTTGCTGTCGGGCCGGTCCTTCCCACTCGCAATCAATACGCCCGCATCGCCTCGCGCCAGCGCGCAAGCCGTCATCAGCGGTATGCACAGCTTCAAAAAGGCTCTCATCGGTTCTCCAGATTCTGTTCCAGGATGCGCACCAGGCCGTTATCGGTACCTATATATATGTAGCCGCCGCGCGCGGCGAGCGCCGTCACGTTGCGCGAGGGCAAGCCGGCGGCGATCGCGGTCCAGCGGCCCGTGCGGCGGTCGTAGGCGTAGAGGCCGCGGTCGAGCGTTCCGGCGTATACGCTGCTCTCGGTGACAAGCATGGCGTTGGGATTGACGACGAACGCACCGCTCGCTTCCGGGAAGCTGCGCCACTGCCCCATCCCGTCCAGCCGCAGGATGCCGGCGCCATATGTGCCGGCGAACCAATCGTCGCCAACCCGGCCCAGTGCGGTGATCCAATGGTGCTTCAGCCGCGAGTTGGACGTGGTGTAGGAGGCCTTGACCACCCCGTTTTCGAAAACGGACAGGCCGCCGAGCGTGCCGGCGAGGATCGTCTGCCCCTCGGATGCGATGGCGTACACGTGGTTGTTGACCAGTCCGTGAAACGCGTTCAGGCTGCGGGTTCCGGTGGAATCGATAATAGTGAGCCCAGCCGGCGTGGCGATCAGCATGCCATCGTCCTGGAGTTCCACGTCGGTGACATGGTTGGCAATCAGGCCATCCTGTCGCGTCAGCGTCTGGCGCTGCCTGGCTGCCGAATCGAACATGACCAGGCCGTTAGCGGTGGCGACCGCGGTGCGCCGCCCGCGAGGATCGAGCGCGATCCGGTTGACGCAGAACACCGCATCGTTTTCGATGTGGGTGGCGTGGGCGAGGCCGGAATCGATCACATCGAGCCCGCGATCGAAATAGCCGACCCACAACCTTCCCGCCGCATCCGCCGCCAGGGCGGAAATGTGACCGTCGGCCAGCAGGGCGGTCTCGGGTTGCAGGATGGGCTGCCACGCGTTTCCATCCGAGCCGAGCGAGTAAACGCCGTCGCGCGCCACGGCGTACAAATTCGCTTCCACCCGGAAAATATGTTCGATCCGCGCCGCCGTCATCTCCGGCTGGCGAACCAGCGGGCGGACGGCCGCAGTCCGCAAGGGAACGGGGACCACGCCCTGCTCCAGAGTGCCGACGAGAAGAGTATCGCCGTGAACCAGCAGAGCGCGGGCGAAAGTGCCGGGCGCCAAGATCCGCGCGAACTTTCCGACGTCGAACTCAGCCACGCCAACGGGAGTGCCGGCGAACGCGCGATCGGCATCCACCGCGAGGGAGAGCACCTGGGGATCGGGCAGTCCCTCGACCGTTCCGAAACTATCCACCTGGCCGGCATGAAAGTGCACCAGACCCCGGTCGATGGTTCCCACCCAAAGATCCGCATAGTCGCCGGCCAGCGAAGTGACACTCAGTTTCGCGAGCGACGGGTGGAGTGCTTTGATCTGCTTCCCGTCGTAAACGATTACGCCATCCTTCTCGGTGCCGAGCAGCACCTGGCCGGTGGAGAGCGGCAAAACCGAAGTGAGCTTCCGGTATCCCGGCTCGACAGGCCGGATCTGACGGAAGCCGCCCTCGCCGAGGATCACCAATCCTTCGCCCGCGGTTGTAATATATAGCTCCGGTTGGCCGCTGCCGGCGCCCACCGCCAGCGTCCCCAGCGGCGCGGGAGGCAGTTCCAGGCCTGGCCGGAAGCGGCGCTTGAGCGCGCCCTGCGAATCGTATTCGAAGAGTCCGGCCGGACCGCAGATGTACAACCGGTCGCGAAACGAAACCGCGTCGGCAAACACGGCGGGAGTCGAGAACCATTCGAAACCACCGCCCGATGGACGATCGAGCCGTGCGGTTGTGAAGCGGATTTCCGAGGCCGCCTGGAGCTCGAGCGCAGATTCCGTGGTGGCGCGCGATGCCCGCCACAGGACGGCGGCCGCGTATGCCGCTATCGCCAGTACGCCGGCAGCGCCGCCAATCAGGAGGATTTTATTCCTTCCGGGCCTCATAATCCGAAGACTCTCCAATTATCCACCAATTGGTAGGGCGTGCTTAAACTGGCCGGTTGTTCTTCCCGAACCAGCGCCTGCAAAGACGACAGTGCAAGTGGCGCGCCACACCGGGATCGAACCACTGCAGCTTCTTTTCTTGGGTTTCGATCCAGCGCGGGAGTGTCAGCCGGGACACCCGTGTCTGGCGCGACACAAGACCGCACCGTCCAGCGCTGCGGTTACTCCAGTCACTCGGAAATCAGTTAGTGTAGGAGTTGGCCGTCAACGTGAACACTGCCCTGAATCCTATGCCGACAAAACTCACCAACGATATCATCACCGCCGCCATTGAAGGCTTCGAGTCCGAAAAGGCGCAAATAGACGCTCAGATCGCGGAGCTCCGCCAGATGCTCTCCGGCCGTCCTGCCGGGACCGTTGTCACGCAGGCACCCGCAAAACGCAAACGCCGCGGTATCAGCGCGGCTGGCCGTGCCCGGATCGCCGAGGCGCAGCGAAAGAGGTGGGCTGAATCCAAGAAGGCGCCAGAACCTTCAGCCCCTAAGGCCGCCCCAAAGCCGAAACGGAAGCTTTCGGCGGCTGGCAGGCGGGCAATCGTTGCCGCAGCCAAAAAGCGCTGGGCCGCCAAGCGAGCGGAAGCCGCAAAGTAGACGGGCGCTCGACCGTAACTGAAAGCTTCGCGGCACAGAGCACGCCACGAAAGGAAGCAAGAACAATGAGACTCCCTATCTCCGCTCGGCGCGCGACGGCAGTGTGCTTCGTCCTCTGCCTGAGCGCTTTGCCGGCGATTTGCCAGGCGCCGAAAATCGAGCGTATCCGGAACGGCGTTCAACTGACGACCGGCGATCTGAACGTCAAGGTGCAATTCTATTCGGAAGGCACGGTTCGCGTCGTGAAATGGCCGGCCGGCGGCACGTCTGACAAAGTCAGCCTCTCGGTGGTTCAGAAGGAAGTGCCCGATCTGAGCGTACAGTTTCAGGAGAGCGCCGCGGCCATCACGCTGAGCTCGGGACAGGTCAAAGTTCAGTTGAGCAAGAGCGATGGGGCGATTCAGTATCTCGCCAAGGACGACCAGGCGCTTTTGAAAGAGCAAGGGCGGGCTGTCTTCACTCCCTGTCAGATCGAGAAGGAAAAGGCCGCGTTCAGCGTTCAGCAGAACTTCACGCTGACTCCCGACGAAGGTGTGTACGGGCTCGGACAGCACCAGTCCGGTTACATGAACTATCGCGGACGGACTGTGAAGCTGGTGCAGTCCAACACCGACGCGGTCACGCCCATGCTGGTTTCCACAGGCGGATACGGAATATTCTGGGACAACTATTCCAAGACGATCTTCGACGACAGCCGTGGAGCGACGTCGTTCTGGTCCGAAGTGGCGGACAACATCGATTACTACTTCTTTTTCGGCCCGACGATAGACCAGGCCATCGCCGGATACCGGCAACTCACGGGGCCGGCTCCCATGTACGGCAAGTGGGCCTACGGCTACTGGCAGAGCAAGGAACATTACGCGACCCGCGACGAGCTGCTTGGCATCGCACAGGAATACCGCAAGCGGCGGATTCCCATCGATAACATCGTCCAGGACTGGAATTACTGGGGCGGGAACGATATGTGGGGCGGTATGTTCTTCAACGAAACCACCTACCCACGGCCAAAGGAAATGATCGACCTGCTGCACAAAGAAAACTTCCACCTGATGATTTCCATCTGGGGTGGGCTCGGGTCCGCCGCGCCGATCTACAAGGACATGGAGCGCCACGGGTATCTGTATTCGCCGGTAGGATGGGCCGGATTCCGGTACTACGATGCGTACAATCCTGCGGCGAACGATTTGTATTGGAAATACGCGAGCAACGGACTCTTCTCCAAGGGAGTTGACGCCTGGTGGATGGACTCGACTGAGCCCGACATCGTCAACGCGCTCACCAAGGAATCGGAAGAGTATGAGATGAAGAGGGTCGAGAACAATTATCTCGGCTAGTTCGCCCGGTATCTCAATCCTTACTCGCTCGTCATCACGGAAGGCGTTTACCAGAACCAGCGGAAAGAGACCGACCAGAAGCGGGTGTTCATTCTCACGCGGTCGACCTTCGCCGGCCAGCAGAGGGCCGCGGCAGCCACCTGGTCGGGAGATATCGGCGCGGACTGGGGCGTTTACCGGAAGCAAATCTCCGCGGGGATCAATCACAGCATGGCCGGCATACCTTATTGGACCTTCGATATCGGCGCGTACTCGCTGGGGTGTCAGGGCGGCGTGTTCTCGAACGGCGGTAAGGACCCGGCGTATCAGGAACTGTATGCACGCATGTTCCAGTTAGGCGCCTTCTCGCCCATTTTCCGCTCGCACGGCTCGGAGACTCCGCGCGAGATCTGGGAGTTTGGCGACTACAGCGACACGCTGGTCAAGTTCGACAACCTGCGATACCGGCTGTTGCCCTACATCTATTCGCTGGGCTGGCGGGTCACTCACGATGGGTATTCCATCATGCGCGGCCTCCCGATGGACTTCGCGAACGACCGGAAGACCCATTCGATCGACGACCAGTTCATGTTCGGCCCCGCGATCATGGTCTCTCCAGTGACGGAGTATATGGACCATCGCCCGCCCGAGCAGACCGTTCCTATGCCGCCCGAGGTCTTTAGGACGAAGGACGGGAAGCCAGGCCTGACCGCCAGATACTACTGCGATGCGGACTTCAAGAAGCTGTGTCACGAAGCTGTGGAGCCGGTGATCGATCTCTATTGGTACACGGGCTGGCCGAGCTTCATTACCGACCCCCGATTTTCGATGCGCTGGGAAGGCAAGCTGGTTCCTACCTCGACCGGAGAATACCGGTTCAACATGAAGAGTTTCGGACCGAAGCGAGTGTATCTGGATGGCAAGGAGGTGGCTCATAACTACGACTCGATGGAGTCCCACACCGTGCCCGTTGAGTTAGTGGCCGGCAAGGAATATGACTTCGCATTCGAGACATCGAACGCGGTGCTCGGCGCGTTCCGTGCCCAGATGTTCTGGAAGACTCCGGAGATTTTCGCCCGTGAGGCGAAGCCAGCCGGGCCGAGACAGAAGACACGAACCGTTTATCTGCCGGCCGGGGATCAGTGGATCGATTTCTGGACGGGGGAGGCGCTGGCCGGCGGCAAAAGCTTAGTTGCGGATGCTCCCGTCGACAAGATTCCGCTCATGATCAGGTCAGGATCCATCATACCGATGGGTCCCTTTGTTCAATATTCCACGGAAAAGCCGGCTGACCCGATTGAGTTACGCATCTACCCAGGAGCCAATGGCAGCTTCACCCTGTATGAGGACGAGAACGATAACTATAACTACGAAAAAGGCGCCTATTCGACGATTGATTTCAACTGGGATGACGCGCAGCGCCAGCTTAGAATCGATGCCAGGAAGGGAAGTTTCCCAGGCATGTTGCAAGCGCGCTCTTTTCATGTTGTTATTGTGCGAAAGGGCCATGGCACGGGAATCGAGGTTACGGACACACCGGACAAGGTGATTTCGTACCACGGCGAGCAACAGACCGTTCCCATACGTTTTTGACCGCCGGACCTGTCAGCAAGGTCCCGGACGGCCTCTGGCGGCCGGTACGCTGCGGATCAATCCGCCTTACGAGGCTTGAGGCCGAATTCCATGTGCAGGCGCACCGCAGGAATCCAGACCGGGCCGCGATCGTGGTTGAAGGCCAGGTTGGTGTCGTGCTGCAGATCGAAGGTCGCGTATAGGCCGGGGCACACGCGGGCGCTGTAGTACGATTCCCAAACGTACTCGGGAGCGTAGTTCAGGCGGCCATCGCCGATCAGGAAGTCCAGCCCGCCGCGTGACAGATAGAGGGCGTGCACGCCGGAGATGCCGCCGGCCGTGAACGAGCTGGCCACTACATCGTTCTTGCGCTTCCAACGTGTGCCTTTGACCGACACGCCGCCGGTCGCCAGCCGGTCGATAGCGGTGAAGGCGAAGCTCTCAGTCTTGCCATCGTTCCAGCCGAGCCGCATGAAGACGCCGACATCGTGCGTGATCTCCTGCTCCAGGTTCACTCCCAGCCCGTACTTCAGCGTTCCGGGACGGCGTGTCGCAATCACATCGGGCGCGGTGCCAGTCTCCGCACCCAGGCGCAGCGCGGCGGCGTAGGTGCCGGAGTCGGCGCGGTTCGCGAATCCCATCGCGCGCAGCGTACCGGCGTGATCGCCGAGTGAGTAGCGGCGCTCCGCTTCGAACGTGTGGCCGTGGTCCCGAAACGGACGGCGGTCGAATTGAGATCCGTTGGCTACCCGCGGCTCCGCTGCGATGCCGTAGCGGAACGCCCAGTGGTGCGTGTGCAGTTCCTGCACCAGGCCCCAGGTGTAGCCGCGCGTATCGGCAGGATAATCCCACGCGCCGTTGTACATCACGCCCCACGCCATGAACTGCTCGCGCGGATCGTGCGTGTACTCATTGTTATCGAAGTAGTCGGTGAGCGAGAAGCGGCCCGCGTAGATGGAGTAG
>Ga0187867_10002825_pt1 | contig 14201 bp, 11 predicted proteins | sample June2016WEW_13_1_FD_132976 | JGI IMG/M metagenome (GOLD analysis project Ga0187867, IMG submission 132976) | Peatland microbial communities from SPRUCE experiment site at the Marcell Experimental Forest, Minnesota, USA - June2016WEW_13_10 | ecosystem: Environmental > Terrestrial > Soil >... | reverse complement strand
TGGACCCGGCGAAAGTGGTGGAGTCTCTGAAACGGAAGCCGGAGATGGTGCACGTAATCTTGACCGGAAGAAACGCGCATCCGACAATAGTCGAGCTAGCCGACACGGTAACCGAGATGCGCCAGGTAAAACACGCCTACGAAAAAGGCGTGATGGCGCAGAGAGGAATCGAATACTGAAGTTCTCAGTTCTCAGTTCTCGGTTCTCAGCAAGAACTTAGGCGTGGTTAGGTCCTACTGAGAACTGAGAACCGAGAACTGAGAACTGCTTCTTATGACATGGTTCAAGCGACAATCCGGCCACCTTGACACTTCGGGCGAGAAGAAAGTACGGACCGAAGGCCTTTGGGTGAAGTGTGACGGCTGCCGGCAGATTATCTGGAAGAAAGACCTGGAAGACAATCTCAACGTCTGCCCGAAGTGCGACAAACATTTCCGCATCGACGCCCGGGCGCGCCTGGCGCAGCTTCTCGACGACAATCAATACGAAGTTTTCGAGAGCAATCTCGTCTCCACCGACCCGCTGAAGTTTGTCGATCTGAAGGCCTACTCCTCGCGCCTGAAGCAGGCGAAGTCCGACACCGGCCTGAAAGATGCCATCATCAATGCCCAGGGCAAACTCTATGGCCGCCCCGTGATCGTGAGCTCGATGGAATACTCGTTCATCGGCGGGAGCATGGGAGCGGTGGTTGGCGAAGCCATCACCCGAGCGATTGAAAAGGCGATTGAAACGCGGAAGCCGATCGTCATTGTCTCAGCATCGGGCGGCGCGCGCATGATGGAAGGCGTCATCAGCCTGATGCAACTGGCCAAGATCTCCGCCGCGCTGGCGTATTTGGATGCGGCGCGGGTCCCCTACATTTCGGTTTTAACCGATCCCACGACCGGCGGAGTTACCGCGTCATTTGCCATGCTGGGCGATCTCAATATCGCCGAACCCGGCGCCCTGATCGGCTTCGCCGGCCCGCGCGTGATTGAGCAGACCATCCGGCAGAAGCTGCCGCCCGGGTTTCAGCGCTCCGAGTTTCTACTGGAACACGGGATGCTAGATGCCGTGGTCGCGCGCAAAGATTTGAAGCCGTACATCGCGCGGGCGCTGGATTTTATGGTGCAGGCAGCGTAGGGCAGTTCTCGGTTCCCAGTTCTCAGTTCTCAGTTCTCAGTTTTTTTGCGGCGAACCCAACGAAAAACCCGCTTACCGGCCGGGCGTCAACGCGTATCAGGTTGTGCTATTCCCTATTCAGTGCATGGTTTGACCCTTGAGTGTGGTTTTATGGATAGCCCTTCGGCAAAGATTGAAACTGATAACCTAAGAGCTGAGAGCTGCCCTTTGTCCTACGAAACCGCAGTTGCGCAGATGTACGCGTTGGGCCACGAGTTGGCGCAGACGCCGTCGCACAAGTTCGATCTGGCGCACATGCGCGTGCTGCTGGCGGCACTGGGACATCCGGAGAATCGCTTTCCAACCGTGCTCATCGCCGGCACCAACGGCAAGGGATCAACCGCCGCTACTCTGGCATCGATCTTGAAGGCCTCCGGGCTGAAGACCGGTCTCTACACCTCGCCGCATCTGGTTCGCATCAATGAGCGCATTCGCCTCAATGGCGAACCCATCGCCGACGACGAATTCGCCGTGCTCCACGATGTGGTCGACCGCACGGCCGAGCGCCTGGTGTCGGAAGGCGATCTACCGTGGCATCCCAGCTTTTTCGAGATGCTGACGGCGATGGCCTTTGAGTATTTTGCCCGCAGCCGCCCCGACATGGTTGTGCTCGAGGTCGGCATGGGTGGTCGTCTGGATGCAACCAACGTGGTCGAGCCGCGCCTCAGCGTCATCACCGACATCTCGCTTGATCATCAAAAATATCTCGGCGAAACTGTTGCCGAGATTGCGCGTGAAAAAGCGGGGATCATCCGGCCCGGCGGGGTTGTGGTTACGCTGCCGCAATTGCCCGACGCCAATGACGTGATTGGACATGCGATTCTCGATGCCGATGCACGCGCGGTGAATGCCGTGCCTTTTGTGCCGCCGGTGTCGCCCGGCAGTGGTGAGTACCTGGTACCCAGTACCCAGTACCCAGAGCAAGCCGGCGTACGGATGAGTTTCCCACTGGAGGTTCTGGGCCGCGAAATTTCGGTCGAGTCGCCGCTGGTGGGCCGCCATCAACTGCGTAACTTGGCGCTGGCGATCGCGGCGGCGGCGGAACTGCACGAGCAGGGAATAGTTCAGATCACTCCGGAGACGATCGCACGAGGTATTCGCGAGACACATTGGCCGGGCCGCTTTCAGGTGGTGCCGGCCACAGGAAATAATCCCGAGTATGTGCTCGATGTCGCACATAACCCAGCCGGAGCCTGGGCGCTGCGGTCGACGCTTTCGGCCGTGTACCAGAATTCAGGAGGCGGGGACTGGGGAGGCGACGATCCGGTTAACAGCCGCGAAATCACGATGGTATTTGGCGTTATGCGGGACAAGGCGGTGCAGGAAATTACCGAAATTCTGTTTCCCATCGCCGGACACGTGATCGTGACCCACGCCAATAATCCACGTTCGGCGAACCCGAGTGAGATTCGGCAGGCAGCGGCACGCGTGGCAGCGGGCGTGGACATTGAAGAGGCCGAGGACGTAGCGTCGGCGATGGAACGGGCGCGGAAGGTTGCGGGCCCCGGCGGGTTAGTCGTCGTTACAGGGTCGATTTACATTGTAGGAGAGGCGATGCGAATGCTGGGCATCCGCATCTAAGGGTAAGTGTGGCGCGGGCACTCTTGCCCGCGAAAGGTTTGAGGATAGGCGAGTTTGAACAAGATTGCCACAACCGCGGAGCCGGAAAAGGTAAAAGCCGAGCTGCGCTCGACTGGACAACCGGCGACAGCGGTCTCAACGTGGTCTGAGACACGACCGGAAGCGCTCACGCCCCGACATGGCTGGCTCAGCCGTCTGCGTTCGTATTTCATTCTTGCCCCGCTGATCTGGATCTACACCATCGTCTTGGGCACGCTCTCGCTGATCGTCTCGCTCTTCGACCGCAATGGACGGATGCAGCACAATCTTGCCTGGTTCTGGTCATGGCTCATCATGAAGACGATCTTGTCTCCGGTGAAAGTTACGGGCGGGAATAACCTCACGGGAGTCAGTAACTCCAGCGGCAAACCCCGCGTCTATGCCGTCACGCACGCATCGGCACTCGATATTCCGATCCTCTATGTCTACTTGCCTTTTCAATTCCGCATCATTTTCAAGAGTGAATTGCTCTCGTATCCATTCATCGGCTGGCATCTGAAGCGCTCGGGACAGGTCTGCATCAACCAGCAGAACCCGGCGCTTTCCATCGGTGCCATCAAGTCAGCGCTACGGAGCCTGCGCAATGGCACGCCGCTGGTAATCTTTCCCGAGGGCGGCCGCACCCGGGATGGCGAGCTTCAACCTTTTCTGCCCGGCGCGTTCTTTCTGGCGATCAAAGCGCAGGCCGATATAGTCCCAATCGCGCTTGTAGGCACATTCGACCTGTTGCCCATGAACACCTACCACATCAAATGCCAGCCGCTGGAGATGCGCATTGGTGAAGTAATTTCGACCGCCGGCTTGACCGTGCAAGATACAGATAAAGTGTCGGACAAGGTGAAGTCTGCCATACAAAGTTTGTATTCCGCGCCCAGAACCACGTAAGCGCGCTGCCGAAAGGGCCCAATTCCGGAGCCAGCCTCCGAAGCGTGGGCGTGGGACTCGGCCGTCGCGACATAACCGATGATAAACTTAAGAGATTCAGCAGAATACAAGGTAAATCCATGTCTGACAGCATTCATCTCAAGCTCCCCGACGGCAGCACTAAGGAAGTCCCCAAAGGCACCACCGCGCTCGACGTGGCCAAGTCGATCAGCCCGCGTCTTGCAGACGCAGCTCTAGCCGCCAAAACCAACGGCAATTTGATCGACCTGGCCCGGCCCCTGGAAGAAGACACCGACCTGCGCATCCTCACCGACCGCGACCCTGAGGCGCTTGAAGTCTATCGGCATTCGTCCGCGCATCTTCTCGCCGCGGCCGTGCTCGAACTTTTCCCCGAAACCAAGCTTGGCCACGGTCCCGCAACCGAGAATGGATTCTTCTACGACTTTTATCGCCCGACTCCGTTCACTCCCGAAGATCTTGAGAAGATCGAGAAGAAGATGCAAGAACTCGTCCAGCAAAACCTGCCCTATGCTCGCGAGTTTCTGCCGCGCGCGGAAGGTCTCGAAAAGTTCAAGGGCGAGGGTGACTTCATGAAGTGCCACTTCATCGAGCAATTCACCAAGCCCGATGAAAAAATTTCGGTCTACAAGACGGGCAGGTTTCAGGATTTCTGCCGCGGTCCGCACCTGCCCTCGACCGGAAAGATCAAGGCTTTCAAGTTGCTCAATATCGCCGGCGCCTATTGGCTGGGAGACGAGAAGAATCCGCAACTGCAACGCATCTACGGCACGTCGTTTTTCTCGAAGAAGGATCTCGATGCCTACCTCACTGGCATCGAAGAAGCCAAGAAGCGCGATCATCGCGTGCTCGGCAAACAGCTTGATCTGTTTTCCATCCAGGAACTCGCCGGTCCCGGCCTGATCTTCTGGCATCCGAAGGGCGGCATCATCCGCAAAGAGATGGAAGACTGGATGCGCGAAGAATACTTGCGCCGCGGCTACTCGCTCGTCGTCACGCCGCACGTAGCGCGCCGCCAGTTATTTTTCACCTCGGGACACGAGGGCTATTACTCACAGAATATGTTCGACGCCATGGAACTCGATGACGCCGAATATCGCCTCAAGCCCATGAATTGCCCCGGCCACATCCTGATCTACAAAGATTCGCTGAAGTCGTATCGCGATCTGCCGGTGCGCCTCGGCGAACTCGGCACCGTCTATCGCTACGAGCGCTCCGGCGTGATGCACGGTCTGCTGCGCGTCCGCGGCTTCACCCAGGATGATGCGCATATCTTCTGCACTCCCGATCAGATTGAAAATGAAATCGTCGGCTGCCTGGAGTTCGCGCTTGCGGTTCTGAAGGCCTTCGGCTTCGACCAGTTCCAGACCGAGCTTTCCACCTGGGATCCGAACGACAAGAAAAGTTTCCTCGGCACCGAAGATCAGTGGAATCTCGCCAACCACTCGTTAGAAAGCGCGCTGAAAAAGCTGAACATCGAATACAAGACGATTCCCGGAGAAGCAGCGTTCTACGGCCCGAAGATTGACATAAAACTCGTCGACGCCATCGGACGCCTGTGGCAGCTCTCGACCGTGCAGTTCGATTTCAACCTGCCGCAGCGCTTCGATCTTGAATATGTAGCCGAAGACGGCAGCCGCAAGCAGCCGCTGATGGTCCACCGCGCGCTTTACGGATCAGTCGAGCGCTTTTTCGGCGTACTGATCGAACATTACGCCGGAGCGTTCCCGGTCTGGCTCTCGCCGGTGCAGGTGGCGATGATCCCAATCGCCGAGCGCCATTCCGAATACGCGGAAAAAGTAGCGCAGCAACTGCGGGTGGCAGGCGTGCGCGTGGAGGTCGATGCGCGCAACGAAAAGATGAACGCAAAAATCCGCGAACACGCCATGCAGAAAGTTCCCTTCCTGCTGGTGGTAGGAGACAAAGAAGCCGAAGCCAACAAAGTCAACGTCCGCACCCGCGGAAAAGAGAAAACCGAAGACATGCCCACCGCGGAATTCGCGGAGAAGATCAAGAAGCTGATTGCGGAGAAGAGCGCGACGTTGTAGAAGGCAGACCACGCACGGAAAGACGCCCTCGTCTGTCCCTATGTGGGTTTCAAACTCTCCAATAATCGGGCCGCCACTGCCGAATCGCTTTCTTAATCTCCAGGCCAGAGAGCTTCTCATTGAGGGCGCGGGCAGCCAGCGCGGGGAGTTCGGCATCGGATGCAAATCGCAGTGCGATCAATTGCGCTTCCGTCAATTCCCCGATACGCGGACCGAGGGCTGGGTCGAGCAACGTCGTGAGCCGCAATCTTTCTTCCAGCCGGATGACGCGATCCTGCACCTTGAGCGGATAAAGCCTGAGCTTGAACAGGGCGCACAACGCCGCCACCATGACAACTACAAACCACGCAGAATGCAGCCCCGGCCGTCTGACCAGATTGACGAGACTCACCACCAGCGTGATGGCGAAAACCGGCAGAATGAAAAAGTGGAAGAGGGGATCATAGCGCGTGTAGTTGGAAAAATTCTGTGGGGATGCGTCGGCCATAGGGAACAGCTCCTTTTGGTAGTCGCCTCATCTTCGCACGTTTGGGACGAAATTAGGAGACGGCAAGAGATCAAGACGGCTGTGCGATATCGCACTTCAAGCGGAGCTTAAGTTCTCGAGTGGAATGGTGTGTGTAAATCATTTTTTGGAGACGCAATCAGGGTTCGGAACGAGTCGGGGAAACCCTTGCACAACCGGCGATTGACAAGGCATCTGGCAGGGAGGATACTTGCAGCGCGAAGCACTCTCAAAAGTCACTTCGCATTCCATCAGGAGGATTCCCCCATGACCAAGTCTCGCTTTTTTCAAATCCTTGCGTGCCTGGCTATTGTTGCCTTTTTTGTTTGCGGACAGCAAGCGCTAGCGCAAGAAACCCACCATCACTGGCAGATTAAGGTTTTGCCGCGTCAGAATGCGGAAGGCACCAGGCACAACCCCGAAGCGACGTCGCCCACTAAAGACCTTTACGGGATCCAAGCGGCGTTCACCAATGGTTACCCGACGATCGGAGCGAACTCCGACGGGAGCGATATATGGCCCTGCTTCGGCGACTCATCCAGCGCCAACCCCGATTGCCCCACCATAGGCAGTCCTACGATTACCTTCCCCACCGGCGCAGCGGCGCTCGGTACTCCCGCATACGTCTGGCAGCTCGATAACCCGGGCTCCAACGGCTACGGCTGCGACTCGGACACCAACGGGACCAGCCCCACCGCATACCTTCCTTGCGGTCAAACCGAAACCTGGTACGAAGACGACACCAACGACTCGACCGATGAGCTCATTTACTCGGTCGTGGTCAAGCAGGGCACGACCGTCATCGCGGCTTCGGGCACGGTGGATTTCGGCCCTAACTCGTTCGGAGGTCTGACTCCGCCCGCCGATGTCGTCGTTTACGGCGACCAGAACTTCGGCACTTGGCCTGGAGCCGGGTCCGGTGCGAACACAGGCAACTGCGACGCCGACTTCAATTACCCCTTAACAGCAGCCGCAAACCCGGGAGCAACGTACGTAGTACAAGCCAACGACACTTGCGGCAACCCCGTCGCGGGAGCGGCTACCCTCGAAGCGATAACCGAAGTCGGCACCCCAAAATATACAAAAGAGACGAAGGCCTCAGTGTGTGGCTCCGTCCCCGTCCCCTGCTACACAGTCAAATGGACCAAGAAGTATTCGGTAACGCAGAAGTGGACCATCTTCTTCGAGTAAGCATCCACGGCAAGATTTCGGTAGCGGCTCCGAGCGAGCCTCTTCCGTAAAATTGCTTCAACCAACGTCCCAGGCTCAGGTGAGTAACTTGAGCCTGGGACGCTTTCTTTTAGGCTGATTTCTGTCGTCGCCCAAGCGCGGCTGAAGTGCACGATGAGATAGGCGGACGTGTGCACTTTGTTGCGACAAGGCTGACTTATTTTTGACCGGGAAATACAAAATGGTCCGAATCCTGATTGACAGCGCATCAGGCATGAACCATACTCGCGCGGTAGAAGCGCTTTCGGATTACCCCCAGCTTCGTATTTCCCAGGAGGAAGTTCTATGACTAAATCGAGTTTGTTTCGAGTTCTTGCTTTCATGGCAATTGTTGCCTTCTTTGTTTGCGGGCAACAAGCGCTAGCGGAAATTCGCGTGCAGGTTCTAACCAACCCCGGGCACGAGACCGGCGTCAAAACCCAATCCCTAGCCAAGTATGACGAACTGTTCCAGTTGTCCGCGGGTTTCGGCACCCTGCCGCCAATCGATGGGGGCGGCAATGACGAATGGCCCTGCTTCCCCAACATGAACGCGAATGGCGCGGATTGTTCGCAGATCGCGACTGGTGGAGTGGTCATTGGCAGCCCAGCCTTCACCTGGTCCTATGCGGACTGCGACGCGAATAGCGCGTCGAGCCCAAATTGCGGTCAGATCTTTTGGTTCTACGAAGACGACACAGGGGATAACACTGACGACCTCATCGTCTCCATCGTAGTGAAGCAAGGCACTGACTACATTCTGGACACGGGTAAGTATAACTTCGGCCCCAACCCCTTTTCGCCGGGTACGGTCGTCGTCATTTCCGATGACGTGGCTTTCGGTACGCTGGGGCAAACGGGAAAGAACAATGGATTTTGCGACGGAAGTAACAAAACGTGCGTGAACCCTCTCCAGGGCATCGCCACGGTAACCGTAACCACCCAAGTCGGGCCGTCGAAGATCTCGACCAAGTTCAACATCAACTTGCAGTAGAAGAACAGCAATATGCGGTTCGTCTACGCTCGGTCCCATCCTTCGCAGTCTTCAGTTCTGCGGAGGGTGGGGCTTAAGCAAAACGACAGATTCGCCACAGAGATTTCTCCCGCCCAGCGTTCCCACGAGTCTCTCCGACACGGCTCGACGCTACTCGGGCTCATGAATGTCTTTCAAAGATGAGACCTGAGATTGTTCCGCACTTGACGTTAGTCGCTATTTTGTTATAGTTACCCTCATATTTTTGCGGACGCTGCGACACGGACGTCCCGGCGATCGATACAGAGCAATCGATACAGGAGGAAAGAGGCCATGGCTGGTGTGCTCGTGGCGCGGAGCAGGGCCGCAGAGACGGTGGCAGAGCAACCCGAGGTCGGGCTTCGGGAGCGGAAGAAGGCGCGCCTGCGGCGGCAAATTATCGATACCTCGATCAAGCTGTTTCGCAAGCACGGATACGAGGACACACGAATCGACGATGTTGTGCAAGCGCTCGAAATCAGCCAGCCCACTTTTTTTCGATATTTTCCCACTAAAGACGCGGTTCTGCGGGAAGTGGGAGAACGTGGGTATGCTTGTATCTGCGAGCGGTTGCGGTCGGAGCTTTCGAGCCAGGCGGAAACGGAGGAGCGTTTGCGTCGGCTGTATGTGAGCATGGCACGGGAAGTGGAAGCCGACCGGAAACTGTGGCAAGCGGTGGTGCTATCGGGCGCCATGGATCCGGTGCGATCCGCGGAACTGCGGGGACACGAAGAGGCCGCCGCTAGCCTGCTGCGGGAAATTCTGACACAGGGACAGAAACGCGGCGAAGTGACACGCGCGTTTCCGGTCGTGCATCTGGCGGAGTTCATGGAGGGGCTCTACAACACGGTGGTGCGGCAATGGGCTGTGGATCTGACCGGGCCGCACAAGCTCACGGACCGTGTGCGGAGCGCAGTGGAGTTTTTCTTGCGCGGCATTCGGCCGTAAGGTTTCCGGGATCGCGCCAGTATTTCTTTGCGGTGAGTCATGTCGGTTAGAGACGGGTATGCAATGAAGGCCGCCGTTCTGCACGAATTCAAGACGCCATTAACACTGGAGGAGGTGTCTCGTCCGGAAGCTGGCGCGGACGAGGTCGTGATCGAGGTGGAGGTTTGTGGTGTGTGTCATTCCGATCTGCATGTGGCCGACGGCGACTGGACACAATTGGCGGGCATCGTAAAGAAACCGCTGATCCTGGGGCACGAGATCGTAGGCCGAGTGGTGGAGCGCGGGGCAGCGGTCACGAGCATCCAGGTAGGGGACCGTGTTGGAGTGCCGTGGGTGCAATGGACGTGCGGGCAATGTGAGTTCTGCCGCGAGGGCAACGAGAATCTGTGCGTGCGGCAGCGCATCACAGGCGTTATGGTGGACGGCGGATATGCGGAATTTGCGAAGGCTCCCGCCAGCCACGTGGTCAAAATTCCTGATACGCTTTCGTCCGAGCAGGCAGCGCCGCTGCTTTGTGCGGGAGTCACGGTGCATCGCGCACTCAAGCAGGCGAAGCTGGGCGCAGGCCAGCGACTGGCGGTTTTCGGAGTGGGCGGACTCGGCCACATTGCCGTCCAGCTTGGCCGGGCATTGGGAGCGGACGTAACCGCCGTCGATATTTCTGAAGAGAAACTCGCCCTAGCAAAATCGCTGGGCGCCACGCGAACACTGAACGCCGCGACCAGCAAGGTTGTTAAGGAAATACGTGGCTCCGGCGGAGTTCACGTTGCCATGGTCACGTCGGCGGCGAAGTCCGCGTACGACATGGCGTTCCCTTGTGTACGACCAACAGGGACGCTGCTGGCGGTGGGATTGCCCGCGCAGGATATTTCGTTTCCGGCGATTATGATGGCGGCTGGCAAGATTCAGATCAAAGCTTCCTCAGTAGGCACGCGGGAAGATCTGCGCGAGGTTCTGGCGATGGGAGCAGCTGGGACCGTCCATTGCCAGGTAACGTCGCGCCCGCTCGCCGAAGTGCAGGAAGTGCTGGGACAACTGAGCCGCGGCGAGGTTTCGGGGCGAATAGTGCTCCGGATGTAAGTGGAGGGACGGGCGTCTCGCCCGTCCAGCCCGGCTCTCGCCAAGCAGGGACGGATTGACGTTAGCAACTATAATATGATATTAACTATCACTTTTGCGTGGCGCTGGTTTGCATGGCGCTCGCGCCAGGGAAGGCTGCTCTCAGAGTGAATGTCAAACAGCTTTTCGACCTAACCGGACGCGTGGCCATCGTTTCCGGTGGTTCGATGGGGCTCGGGCTCCAGATGGCTGAGGGTCTGGCCGAGATGGGGGCGAACCTTGTGCTCTGCGCCCGCAAGAAGGAGCGCTGCGAGGAAGCTGCGGAATCGTTGCGCAGCCACGGCGTGCAGACCCTGGCCTTGGGATGCGATGTCAAAGATAAGGCGGCGATTCAGCAGGTCGTGGAGGAGACGCTTGCAAAGTTCGGCCGGGTCGACATCCTAATCAACAACGCCGGCGTGTCGTGGGGAGCATCGGTGGAAGATATGACGCTGGAGCAGTGGGACAAAGTTCTCTCCACAAACCTGACCGGCACGTTTCTGTTTTGTCAGGCGGTGGGCAAGGCGATGGCCGCGCAGGGATCGGGCAAGGTCATCAACATCGCATCGGTTGCGGGTTTAGGCGGAGCATCTGCGGAACTGCAGGCAATCGGGTACCACGCGAGCAAAGGCGGAGTGATCGCGTTCACCAAGGATCTGGCATGCAAGTGGGCGCCGCACAACATCCAGATCAATGCCATCGCTCCGGGATGGTTTCCGACGCATATGTCGGGATGGATTATCGAGCACCGTAAAGATTCACTGCTGGCGAAAATCCCGCTCGGCCGCTTTGGCGGCGATCACGATCTGAAAGGCGCGGCTGTGTTTCTGGCGTCGGATGCTTCAGCGTACGTGACCGGGCACGTGCTGGTGGTCGATGGCGGCCAGACCGCCTGGTAAGACGCTGTAAGTTAAGAACGAGTTTATGAATATTCCCCTGACACCGGTGCGCTTCCTTCGCTACTCAGAGCAGCAGTTTCCCAGCAAGACGGCGGTCGTCTGTCAGGATCTGCGGTTTACCTACGCCGAATTCGGCGATCGTGTGGGGCATTTGGCGGGAGCGTTGCGCGCCGCCGGAGTGCAGCCCGGCGATCGCGTGGCATTCCTCAGCCTGAACTGCCATCGGCTGCTCGAGGCCTACTTCGGAGTTCTGGAAGCAGGCTGCGTTTTGCTTCCGCTCAATATTCGGCTCGCGGCACCGGAGCTTAGGTACATTCTGAATGATTCGGGAGCGACGGTGCTGTTCCTGGAACAGGAGTTTGTCGGTCTCGTGGATTCGTTCCGGCGCGACCTGCGCACGGTGCGTTCGTTCCATCTGCTCGATTTCCATCAAATTGAGGGAACGCCACAAACGGAGTGGCTCTCCAATCAAACCTACGAACAGATGCTGGCGTCGGCAACGCCCTACCGCGGAGATCTGATGGCGTTCGACGAGAACTCGGTGGCGGAAATGTTTTACACCAGCGGAACCAGCGCCGCCCCGAAGGGCGTGATGCTCACGCATCGCAATGTGTACCTGCATGCCATGAACCTCTCTGTGTATCATCGCGCCCGTTATGAGAACGTGCTGATGCACACCATCCCGTTGTTTCACGCCAATGGCTGGGGAGCGGCTCATACCATCACGCTGGTGGGCGGAACGCACATAATGTTTCCGCGCTTCTTGCCCGAAGAGGTATTCCGCTTGGTGGAAAAAGAGCGGGTGAGTGCGTTGAGTATGGTTCCAATCATGGCCACTGTGCTGGTGAACTCGCCGGCGCGTTCCAAGTACGATCTGAGCAGCGTGGAGTGGTCCGTGATCGGCGGCGCGGCATCTTCTCCAACTCTGATCCGCGAGGTCGAAGAAAAGTTAGGCTTTAAATGCTTTTCGGGATACGGACTCACAGAGACTTCCCCGTCCCTTGCCACCGCCGAGCTGAAGCCAGACATGCACTGCACATCCGAAGAGGGACAAGTGATTCAGGCCATGACCGGCTATGCCTATCCGGGGTCTGAGCTTCGGGTGGTCGATGCGGAAGACAACGATGTGCCGCGCGACGGAGTGACGATGGGAGAAATCATCGCCCGCAGTGACGGCGTGATGTTGGGTTATTGGCAACAGCCGGAAGCCACGGCTGAAGCTTTGCGAGGCGGATGGTTTCACACCGGCGACATGGCAGTCGTCGCGGAGAACGGGTACATCCTGATCGTCGATCGCAAGAAGGACATTATCGTGAGCGGCGGAGAAAATATTTCGTCGCTCGACGTGGAAAAAGTGCTAGTCGCACATCCCGACGTTCTGGAAGCCGCGGTGATCCCTGTAGCCGACCAGAAATGGGGCGAGGTTCCGAAGGCGGTGGTGGTGGCAAAGCCGGGATCGAAGCTTGGCGAAGTGGAATTGATCGAGTTCTGCCGGGCGCGTCTCGCCCACTACAAATGTCCGCAGTCGATTGAGTTTTGCGAGAGCTTGCCCAAGACCGCGACGGGCAAGGTTCTGAAAAGAGAGTTACGCAAAAAATATCAAATGGAAATAACTCAATGAACAACCTGGTGAGAATCACAAAAGATAAAGATATCGCAGTCATTACGATCGACAACCCTCCAGTGAACGCTCTCAGCCCGGGCGTGCCGGAGGGAATCTGGGCGGCGATCGATGAGATCAATATCAATGACGAGATCAATAGCGACCCCGCCGTGAAGGCGGCGGTCGTAATCGGCGGCGGCCGAACTTTTGTCGCCGGCGCAGACATCAAGGAATTCGGCAAGATGACGTCGGGAGGACCCCGCAGAAGCCTACTTCCGCTGCTGCTTCATATTGAGGATAGCGGCAAGCCGGTGGTGATGGCGATTCATGGCCAGGCGTTTGGCGGCGGTCTGGAACTGGCCATGGCCGGCCACTACCGCGTCGCATCGCCCACGGCGCAGGTGGGTCAGCCGGAAGTGAACCTCGGCATAATTCCCGGGGCTGGCGGAACGCAGCGTTTGCCGCGTCTGGTGGGCGTTGCCAAGGCAGTGGAAATGTGCGCCGGGGGTAAACCGGTTTCCGCGCGCGAGGCGGCTGCTCTTGGATTGATCGACCGGCTGATCGACGGAGATCTGCTTGCCGGAGCTGTCGCCTTTGCGCGCGAGGTTGCAGGGAAACCTGCTCCGAAAACGCGGGAGCGAATGGAGAAGCTGGGAACCGCTGTCGAGAGCGCGGCGATTTTTGCGGCGGCACGCGATGCGGCCGGCAAGAAACAACGCGGACTGAAAGCTCCTATGGCGGCCATCGACGCAGTGGAAGCTGCGACCAGATTACCGTTCGAGGAAGGCTGCCAGGCGGAGGCAAAACTTTTCACCGAATGTCTTTTCTCCGATCAGTCGAAAGCGCTCATCCATGTTTTCTTTGGCGAGCGCGAGGTGGCGAAGATTCCCGATGTTCCCAGGGAAACTCCAGTGCTGCCGGTGAACCGCGTGGCGGTCGTCGGCTCCGGCACGATGGGCGGAGGGATCGCGATGGTATTTGCCAACGCTGGCATTCCAGTGCTGCTGAAGGATGTGGATGAGGCGACGCTCGATTTGGGCATGGGAAAAATCCGGAAGAACTACGCAAGTTCGGTGCAGCGTGGGCGATTCACGCAGGCATTCGTGGATGAGCGTTTGCAACTGATCACGCCGGTGCGCAACTACGATGCGTTCTCTGGTGTGGACATGGTGATCGAGGCGGTTTTCGAAGGCATG
>Ga0187867_10002824_pt1 | contig 14201 bp, 14 predicted proteins | sample June2016WEW_13_1_FD_132976 | JGI IMG/M metagenome (GOLD analysis project Ga0187867, IMG submission 132976) | Peatland microbial communities from SPRUCE experiment site at the Marcell Experimental Forest, Minnesota, USA - June2016WEW_13_10 | ecosystem: Environmental > Terrestrial > Soil >... | reverse complement strand
TGCCGGCGGACGGCGTTGCCAAGCGCGATGACCGCCTGCTCATGCGCCGCCGCCACATCGGAAATGCCACGAGACTCGAAGTAGCTGGTCATCGCCGCAAGCCGGTCGCGCACGGTCTCACTGTACAGACTAACCGTCGAACCGATGATGTTGGAATGGAACTGCTCCCGTTTGGTCACCAGCGTGCCCAGAAGCGCGGTACCGAATGCGCCGCCCAGATTGCGCGCCATGTTGTAAATGCCGGACGCCGCCGCCGACTCGAACTGCGCGACGCCGACCATGGCGATACCGGTCATGGGTCCCAGCACCAGCGCCTGACCCGCGGCCCGTATCACGTTTGGGACGAAGAACTGATCGCCAGCATAATTGGCTGACATATGCACGTTCATCAGGAAGCTGCCGCCGAACACGCTCAGTCCGACGATGACGATGTGGCGGACGTCGAAGCGGCCCATTAGCATCGGCACGAACGGGATGATCAGCAACTGCGGCAGACCGGTCCACGCCATCACCGAGCCGATCTGCTCGGCGTTGTAGCCTTGCGCCTGGCCAAGATATTGCGGCAGCAAATACACCGAACCATACAGCGCAAACCCAACCAGCGCACCCGCCAACGTGCCAAGCCCGAAGTTGCGCCGCGCCAGCAGGCGCAAATTGACCGCGGGGTATTTAACGGTCAGTTCGATCCAGACGAACAACGCCAGCGAGACCACGGCCACGACGGTCAGTCGGACAATGAACGGCGAGCCAAACCAGTCGTCCTTGTTGCCTTCCTCCAGCACGGTCTGCAAGGCGCCGAGGCCGATCGCCATCGCGGCGATGCCAACCCAGTCGCCTTGCTTCAGCAGACCCAATTGCATCGGCTGCCGTTCCAATGTTGCGAACAGCGTCGCCACCATGATCAATCCGGGCACGAGATTGATGAAGAAGATGTATTGCCAGCCGTAGTTCTCGGTGAGGTAGCCACCGATGGTCGGCCCGATCGCCGGAGCAAAGGTCGCCGTGATGGCAAACAAGGCCATGCCGATCGGCCGCTGCGCAACCGGCAGTTTGGTCAGGATCAGCGTGAACGCCATCGGGATCAGCACGCCGCCGGTGAAGCCCTGGATGGCGCGCAGAGCGATCATCTGCTGCAGATTGCCCGCGAAGGCACAGGCCACGGAAAACGTCAGGAACAAGATCGCGTTGGTCAGCAGGAAGCGCCGGAACGAAAACACCCGGCTGAGATAATCCGTCAGCGGAATGACGATGATCTCGCCGATCAGATACGCCGTCGAGATCCAGGCGCCGTTATCCACACCGGTGCCGATACCGCCTTCGATATCCAGCAGCGAGGCATTGGTGATCTGGATATTCAGCACCGCCATGAAGGCGCCCAGAAGACCGGCCATCACCATGATCCAGGTCTTCAGGCTGACGGACCGGTCCGGCGCACTGGCGCCAAACGAAATCGTTGATGCAGACATGGCTTTTGCCCTCCGGCAACTGACAGCGAGGTCAGTTTGCGACGACGTGGTACTCGCCTGCCGGCGCCTGGGTATCGATGGTCGGCGTGACCGACATGCCGGGCCGCAACCGACCGGCCAGCGGATCGCCGGCATCGAGCGTGATCTTCACCGGAATGCGCTGCACGATTTTGGTGAAGTTGCCGGTCGCATTGTCAGGCGGCAGCAAGGCAAACTCCTGGCCGCTCGCCGGAGCGATACTGTCGACGTGACCTTTGACCATGGTGCCTGGGAAGGTATCGACGTCGATCGCCACCGGTTGGCCCGCGTGCACGTCGGTCAGCTGCGTCTCCTTGAAATTGGCGACGATGTAGACGCCGTGCACCGGCACTACCGCCATCAGTTGCGTTCCCGCCTGGACATATTGGCCAGGGCGTAGGGTGCGATTGCCGACCACCCCATCCACCGGCGCAACGATCGTGGCGTAGCTGAGGTTGAGTACCGCCTGATCCTGCACGGCGCGATCATGCGCGAGCACTGCCCCGGCTTTGGCGAGTTGCGCCCGCAGCATTTCCATCCGCCGCTCGGCCGCCGTCACCGCTGCCGTATCCCTCTGCAACGTCGACTGGGCGATCTGCAGCTTAGACACCGCCTGCTGCTCGTTCTGCACGCTGCCGGCGCCAGTCCGGGCGAGGCTGCTGTAGCGGTCATTGTCCTGCTGCGTAAACGTCAGGTTGGCACGATCCACCTCGACCGTGGAGCGGGCCTGGGCGATCACCGCCTGTTGCATATCGAGACTGGCCTCGACATTGGCGACATCGGCCTGCGCGGCGGTGACATCGGCTTTGGCCTGCTCGACTGCAACAGCGTAGTCACGATCGTCGATCCGGGCCAGCGGCTGGCCGGCTTTCACCGGCTGGTTGTCGGTCACCAGGACGTCCTGCAAATAGCCGGAGACTTTTGGCGCGATGACGGTGGTGTCGGCCTGCACATAGGCGTCGTCGGTCGACACGTCGAAGCGTCCCACCGTCCAGTAGTTCCAGCCGAGCTGGCCGGCCACGGCGAGGCCGATGATCGCGGCGCCGGCCAACAACACCGGCCGCCAGGGCAACTTGCGAGCCGATGCGGCGGGAACGCGTATGGCACCCGGCACGTCGCGCGAGGTGATCTTGTCCTCGACCGCGACGTCCAGGGTTTTGGCGCTATGGGTCATGGCTTGGGCTCCGGCGTTTTTTGTCGTGACACGCAAGTAAGCCTGCCGGGCAGCGTCGTTAATCAGGGATTCGCGGACAACATTTGTGTGAATTCAGCACAGATGTCAGACCAGCCATACGGTCTCGTGCTCGCCCCAGACCCGTTCGTCGGCGAGGCGGGCGCCAACGGCGGCAAACCGCTCGACCAGAAAGTCGATCACCACGCGCGTTCTGGGCGGCAAATGGCGGCGAGAGGGGTAGACCAGAAACGCCTTGGTGCGGTCGGTCGGGTAATCCGGCAGCAGGCGATACAGCCTGGCGCCGAGGATATCGTCGAGCACCTGCGGTTCCGGCAGCAGGGCAATGCCGTGGCCGGAGAGGGCGGCCTGACGCACCACCTCGGCGTTGTTGGCGCTGAAGCTGCTGGTTACCTCGATATTGTGCGGCCCGCCGGGGCCGTTGAACCGCCAGGTCGCGTTGGCGGGTTCGCCATCCTGAGCGATGCATCGATGCATGGTCAGCGCGGCAGGGTCGGACGGCGCGCCGTGCCGTTCCAGATAGGCGGGTGAGGCGACCAGCGCCCGGCCGAACTCGCCGACCGAACGGGCGACCAGCGAGGCATCGGTCGGTTGGCCCAGTCGCATGGCGAGATCCAGGCGGTCCTCGATCAGGTCGCCGAATTGCTCGCGCACGACGAAGTCTACGGACAGGCCAGGGTAGCGGGTCAGCAGGTCGATCAGGCCCGGCGTAAGCAGGCGGGCGGCACCGTGGGTCAGACCGACGCGGACCCGGCCGGTCGGGGCGGTGCGTTGATTGCCAATGGTATCCTCGAGGTCGGTGGTGGCCTCGATGATGCTGCGGGCGTGCGCGAGCAGGTCCTGGCCGTCCTCGGTCAGGCTCAGATGACGCGTGGTGCGGTGGAACAGCCGGACCCGGAAATGCTCTTCCAGTTGCCCGATCAGGCGGGTGACCGCCGAGGGCGTGGAGTTGCTCTCCCGCGCGACGGCGGAAAACGAGCCAGTTTCGGTGATGCGAACGAAGGTGCCGAGGGCGCGAAGCAGGTCCATGGTCGATGCTATTTAGGCAAAGATGGCGGGTTGGGAAGAGCGATTAGGGCGGAAAAAAGGCAAGGCGAACCCACGATCGCGCAGATTGTCATGCAACCGTAAGATTTCTGCAATCGCTCTGTCACCCACGGCTGATAGCCCACGGGCCGTTCGGGGACAGGGGACATACATGCAAAAACTGCTTGCCGCGGCGGCCGTCGCCGCGCTTGGATTTGTCACGCCCGCTTTGGCGGCGTCCGACTGTCCCAATGACGGGGTAGTGCGGTTTGGCGTCGAACCGTTCGATACCGCCGCCAAGCTGGTCCCGATCTACGACCACATCGGCAAGCTGCTCGGCGACAAACTTGGCTGCGAGGTCAAGGTCTTCGTAACCACCAACTACAATGCTGAAATCGAGGCGATGCGCGCCGGCAAGCTGGAGGTCGGCGAGTTCGGGCCGCTTGGCTACGTGCTGGCGCATCAGGTGGCCAAAGCCCAGGCGGTGGCGGCGTTTGGGACGAAGGAGGGTAAGCCGGATACCTATTGGGCCAGCCTGGTGACCTGGCCGGGCTCCGGCATCAAGACGGTGGCGGACATCCGCGGGCATTCTTTTGCGTTTTCCGATCCAGCCTCGACCTCGGGGCATTTGTTCCCGGCCTATGGACTGCGCAAGGCGGGCCTGGACCCGGACAAGGACATCAAGCCGATCTATGCCGGCAGTCACACCTCGTCCTTTGAGGCGCTGTATAACCACAAAGTCGATGCCGGCGAACTGAACAGCGAGCAACTGCAGTCGGCCATGCAGCGCGGCCATTATAAAGACGGTGACGTGGTGTTCCTGTGGAAGTCGGACCCGATCCCGACCGACCCGATCACGGTGCGCGGCGATCTGCCGCCCGCGTTCAAGGCACGCCTGACCGAGGTGTTGCAAACGCTCGACCTGAGTTCGCTGCCAGAGGCGGACCGCAAGATCATGGGATTGAGCGGCACGCGCTTCGTGCCACAGACCGACGGCGCGTACAATGGGATCCGCGATCTGGTGAAAACGCTGCACATTGATCTCGACAAGCTGAGCTGATCCAATGCCGCCGCTGTTGGCGGTCCGTGGCCTGTCGCTGCGCTATCCGGACGGGAAGCAGGCGCTGCACGGCGTGGATCTGGAGGTGCGGCCTGGCGCGCTGACCGTCGTGCTCGGCGGCAACGGCTGCGGCAAAACGACTTTACTGCGCTGTATCAATCGGGCGCTGACCCCGACCGCCGGAGAAGTGTGGCTGAATGGCACCGAACTGACCGCGCTGTCCGGCGACGCGTTGCGCCGGGCTCGGCTGGATATCGCGATGATCTGGCAGCAGGCGAATTTGATCCGCCGCCGGGGCGTGGCCGCCAATGTTGCCGCGGGGGCGTTGGGCCGGCACCAGACCTGGTGGACCGCGCTTGGCGGTCTCCCGGCCGACGAGCTCCGCGCCGCCCAGTCGTATCTGGGAGGCGTGGGGCTGGCGCATCTTTCGGGGCAACGGGCTGGCACGCTGTCGGGTGGGCAGGCGCAACGGGTGGCGATTGCCCGGGCGTTGGCGCAGCGGCCGCGGCTGCTGCTGGCGGATGAACCGGTGGCCAGCCTGGATCCCGAGGCAGCGCACGGTATCATGCGCCTGCTGCGGTTGCTGGCGCACCGCGATGGGCTGGCGGTGCTGTGCGTGCTGCATCAGGTGGATCTGGCGTTCGATTACGCCGACCGGATTGTGGGCATGCGCGCCGGCCGGCTGGCGTTCGATGTGACCCCTGCCGCATTGCCGCGCGAGCAGGTGCGCGACCTCTATCTGGCTGACGCGGCATGAGCGGCGAGGCCTTGCCGGCATTGCCCCTCCGCTCCTGGGCTGGCGCGGTTGGGGTGGCGCTGCGTTGTGTTGTTGCGGTGCTTGGCCTGGCGATCGTGGTGCAGGCGCTGATAGTGGTGCAGGCACGGCCGCAGGACCTGATTACCGGCATCCACGGCATGGCGGATATCATTCGCCGGGCGATGCCGCCGGATTTCTCCCGGTTTCCGGATATGCTGTGGCCGGCGTTGGAAACCGTCGATATCGCGATCTTCGGCACCGTGGCCGGGGTGTTCATGGCGGTGCCGCTGGCGGTGTTGGCAGCGGCGAATGTTACGCCGTCTCGGGTGGTGTACTATTTGTCGCGCGCGATCATCGGGGTGGCTCGGTCGGTGCCGGATCTGGTGTGGGCGCTGCTGTTCGTAACAGCGGTAGGGCTGGGACCGTTTCCGGGGGCGCTGGCGCTGTCGGTGCATTCGGTGGGCATGCTGGGAAGGCTGTGCGCCGAAACGATCGAGAACATGGATATGGCGCCGATCGATGCGTTGTCGCTGACCGGAGCGAACCGGTTGCAGGTGTTCACACATGGTGTGGTGCCGACGGTGTTGCCGGCGTTTCTGGGGATTGCATTGTACCGGCTGGACGAGAACATCCGGTCCTCGTTGGTGCTGGGCTTTGTCGGCGCCGGCGGGATCGGGTTCCAGTTGCTGACGGCGATGAATTTGTTCGATTACCGGGTGGTGTCGCTGTTGTTGCTGATGACTTTCGTGATCGTGATTGCAGCGGAACGGCTGTCGGCGGTGTTGCGGGCGCGATTGGCGTGAGCGCGGTTCTGCGGTGATCAGGGGCAGGTCGACAGATCGACGTCGATTACGGTCTGTTCGTTGCTTTTTGTAAGGCAACCGTTGCGTCAGATGCCGTCGTAGACGATGCCCTCTGAGGTTACGAGGCGACCAGGCAACGGCATCGTTCGGATCAAACTCCGGGCGGCAGAACCTCGGAGACGGCATCGATGAACCGCCCCGCATTGCTCATTGCGGCGGTCGCCTGGTCAGCTGAAATCGGCATCGCGGCGGAGCCAACCGACTAATCGGTGATCGTCTTGAACCGGTAAGCGGCGCCGAGGAAGATGATCAAATTGCGGCCAATGCGCGGCTCCCGTCTTGCCAGCCGGGTAAATTCGCTGCGTACGCCGCGATGGGTTTTCGCCGCCATGCCGGTATGCTCAAAGATGTAAGCTTCGGCGGCATGGAACACGGCGAGATAGGCTTCGCGCGCGGCGACGTGTGGCAGCGGCAAGGTCGCAATTTTTGTCGCGTCGGCAAGGGTGGCATGCGCTTTGCCGAGATAGTCAGCGGTCTCCGGCTTCATAAGTCGACGCCGTCTTTGCGCAATTCGTGCATGAAGCCGGTTCGTTCGCGATACGCGCCAGCCGGGAAGGGGGTTGCGGAGATGACTGCGCCCGTGTCGGACAAGATGTCCGTACTGACCTCCGCCAGATGGGCGCTTTCCTCGGGAAAGTTGCCAGGGTGCCTGATAAAGACGGCGACGTCATAGTCGGAGCCCGGGCGGTGATTGCCGCGCGCGCGTGAGCCATACAGGACCGCTCGTTCGAGGCGGTTGCCATAGGTTCGGGCCAGAACTGCCCGCAAGCGGGCCAGGATTGGGTCGTCGGAGGTTTGGTTGGCCATGACACGTCCCGCCCCATGGCACCATCTCACTTGCCCTGCGACGTGTGGTGGCAGACCAAATGGTCCTCGGCCCTCCGGCGGCAACCTGTGCGGTGGCCGGCCCGGAGAATGGATTTGGGCGAGAGCGCCACAGATGCGGCAATCTGCATCATTTTGTTGCATTGCATCATAATGCGGCGTTAAGCTCGCCGAACGGTTTTCGAAGGAGCGCGGTGATGCCCGAATCTGACCACAGTGAAAATGAGGTCGCCAAAATCGCGGCACACGTTGACCGGAAGTCCGATCGTCCCGTCCAGCCGATGGACGATGAAGAAAAGGTTCTGGCCGGCAAGCCGGATGCGAACATGCCAGCGCTGTTGACCAAGGACGTACTGGGCGGGTGACCTCGCGGGCGGCGACGCGGACGCATTTGGCGGTTGCAACCGTGTTGCCTGGCGATTTTGGATGCCCGGCGAGTTCAACGGCTTAGCGCTGATGCGTGAACTTTGACGGGCGCGCCGCGCCGGTCCCCCGGTCGAGGATGTGCGCCCATGTCGCGTGAGACGGAATGCGAGGGCGGGAGAATTGCGCGGCTCCGGGCACGTGGGTTCCCGTCGAACTTGCAGTGAACCGGAGGACGCGGAGATGGAGGCTCACTACACGCGATTGTTCACCGACGATCAGGGCGAATCCTGCTTCGAAGACGTGGCGATGGAATTGCGGCAGGCAATGTCGGTCGCGGGCATCGAAGCACTGCCGTCGGCACCGTTTCTCGCGAGCGAGGGAACGTTTTGGGTCGGTTCGACAACGAGCTGGAAGGGCGATGCGCTGCATACGTCGCCTCGGCGCTTCATCCTGGTGGGGGTTACGGGCGAATATGCGGTGACGACAAGTAGGGGTGACACGCGACGGTTCGGGCCGGGGAGCGTTTTGCTTGCCGAGGATACGACCGGGAAGGGCCACTCCACCAGGACCGTGAGTGATGGGTTCGCGTTCTGCGTCGCACTGCCGATGGAAGGTTCTGGCTGATGAGCGCTTTGGCCCACGGATCGCTGGATATGTCGATTGGTGCCGCAGAAGATTCCGAATAAGGATGGGATTGACTTTCAGGCTTCAGAAGTCCTTGACTACAGCATGGGTTTTTGATGTCCCAGGACCTACCCTTTAACAGACAGTCCCGGCTGCTGACGCAATGAAGACCTTAAAGCCTTAAGCGTCAGGCCGCCGAATTCGCATCATCTGCCAGATGGCCGGGCTGTTCGATCGTACCGAAGTTCTCCATCCAATCGATCATCACACGGAACGCAAGGCCCATATTGCCGACTTGAACGTGGTTTTGCGCCTGCTCCGCGCGCGTGAACAGGCGTGCGGTCAGTGAGCGGACATGCGTCAGAGTGGCGATCTGGTCGGGCAGCTGGTGCACCGGGATGTAGTGATCCTCGGCGCCTGCCAGCAGAAGTACGTCCTGCGTCAGCCGGGACGAGATGCTGGCGGTCTCGTGTTTCTGATAATGCCTCATCACCGCATATGGCGTCCGAAGTCCGGTGTTGTGCATCATCAATTGCACCATCCAGTCCAGCAGCAGGCTCTTGGCCATGGCGTCGGCGAAGAACCTGTCGACCGCTGCCTCGTCGCCAGTGCCGATCCAGCCGAGGAGTTCCTTTTGTACCGCCGGCGGCAGTGGGCGTACGGCGCATTCGAGCCCGTCGGTGCAAATGTCATAGCTGATCACTCGGTGCACCCTTGGCTCGAAGGCGGCGGCGCGAATGGCCAGCCCGCCGCCGAGGGAGAAGCCCATCAAGGTGACGGCGTCGAGACGGAAGAAGTCCAGCACCGCTTTGACTGGCTTCTCCCACTCAGGGGTCATGGTCAGGTGCGCCAATTCGAGCGCGGCTCCCTGGCCGGGCCCCTCGAACATGATCGTGTCGTATCCGGCATCGCGAAACAACAGCGCGGCGGGCAACCATTCCTCGATGTAGCTGTCGAAACCGCCGAATACGACGAGCGTGCCTTTGGGCCGTGCAGGGGTGAGGCGATAGGCGGGCAGCCAGCCGGACCCAAATGGAATGCGGCTGCACGCCGACGACGGGATGTGGAAATGACCGAGAATCAGATCGACAAAGCGCTGGCGCGTGGGCAGCTTGCGTGGGTCGCTCGAGCGCAAGAAGAACTCGGCAAGACGCAGATAATACGCGCCTTTGAGCACCTCGTGTCGGGCGAGCGCTGCTTCTCCCAGCCCGAGTATGATCTTCGTGAACGTCGGATAATCGTTAACACTGCCCACGGCGTCTCGCATCTCGGTCAGCATGCTGTCGTCGCCGACCCAGCCATAGAAGCGGTTCAGTTGAAAATTGATGCTGATGTTGGGGTGCAACTCGTGATAGCCGATCGGGAACGAGATGGCGGGACAATCCGAGGTCACTGGGTCTACCCGAGTTGGGAGGAGGCCTGTGTCGGGTTGAACAGTATTGGCAGTCCTGGCCGCCGGTTTTAGAGTCGTGCTCATCTCGGGCGTTTCCTTCTTCGAAATTGCGCTTCGTGCGAGTTGCGACTTCCGGGGGATTTCGCAGTCGGCAAATCCTGCGGCAGGAATGGCGCCAGCAATAGCCTCGGAAACTACCTAAGCCGGCAGGCCCGTCGATATGGAAATTGGTCGCGAATACTCCGACCTGGCAACACGCGGGACATCGCCCCTCGGCGCTTCATACTCGTGGGGGTTACGGGCGAATACGTGGTCACGACAAGCAGAGGTGTCACGCGACGGTTCGGGGCGGGTAGCGTTTTGCTTGCCGAGGATACGACCGGAAAGGGTCACTCCACCAGTACCATCAGTGACGGGTACGCGTTTTGTGTCCTGCTGCCGATGGACGGTTCCGCCTGACAAACGTTGTGACCCGCGGATTGCTGGTTATGTCGATTGGTGCCGCAGAAGAATCCAATATCTTAAGGTGGACAACCACCGTCTACGACAGCAAGGGCAATAGCTTCTCTGAAAGACTGAAGAGTGCTATCGGCTCTCCAAAGTCAAAGCGATTTAGAAGATTTCCGCTTAACCCTGTCGTGTCAAATACAAACACATCGGCCGCGGAGAATTGCTTATTTTGCAATGTTGGATCGTCGATCATCCACACAGGCTCAAGAATGTCGTGGGCAACGGCATTGCGGATCATCCAGACTACCACGCTACTATTCCGTATCAGCTCGTCGACATGGTTACGCCGTGCCTGCCAACTGCCATATTTCTTTTCGAGAGCGGAGTTCAATTCCATCGCTAACAGACGATAGGCTAACCGTTCAAGCAAGGTTCCACACAATTCGAAATTTTCCTTTGGCATTTCAAAGTCTTTTGCGGTCAACGAGTGTTTTCCAAATATGACGTGCTCGGGAGCATCAGGAAATTCGATCATTCCAAAACTTATTGGGCTCCCAACCAGATACGCGAAGCGAAAGAAGTCTTGCGCCCATAAGACGCGTTCAACAGAAGTCATGCTCGGTGTCACGCCACTAGCCTCCATGTCGTCAAATGGTCCACATTGTGGCGATATCCAATGTACGGCACAGATTAACGTCGCCTCGCGCTGCAACGAGCGGCAAACGGTCGCGCTTGGCTCACGCCGCACACCCTTCCTCCCTTAGCAACTCCTCCACCGCATCCGGCGGCACATCGCTTGACGTAAACGCCTCCCCAACCCCGTGCACCAGCACAAAATTCAAGGCCCCATCGCGCACCTTCTTATCCCGCCGCATATGCCCGATCAGCGAAGCCGCCGAGAACCGCCGGTTCAGCGACCGCAAATCAGCCGCCATCCCCACCGAGGCAACGTGCGACGTCACCCGCCCCACATCCTCCGCCGTGCAATATCCAAGCTTTTCCGACAGCCGGAACGCCAGCCCCAGACCGATCGCCACACCCTCGCCGTGCAACAATCCGCCGTCGTAACCGTATTCCGCCTCCAGCGCATGCCCGAAGGTATGGCCCAAATTTAACAGAGCTCGCCCGTCGTTAGGTTTTTCCTCGCGCTCGTCATCCCCCACCACCGCCGCCTTGAACGCGCACGCCCTTTCAATCGCCTCTCCCTGGGCTGCGCGATCGCCGCCAACCACCGCCCGGCCAAACCGTTCGCACCACGCAAAGAATTCTGCGTCGCCGATCAACCCAGCCTTGACGATCTCGGCCCACCCCGCCCGCAACTCCTGCGGCGGCAAGGTCGCCAGCGAGGCGGTATCCGCCAGCACCATTCGCGGCTGATAAAACGCCCCCACGAGATTCTTGCCGCGCTTCGTATTCACCCCGGTCTTGCCACCAACAGAACTGTCGACCTGTGCCAGCAACGTCGTCGGGATCTGCACAAACGGCAGCCCGCGCAACGTCGTCGCCGCTGCGAACCCCGCCAGGTCGCCCACCACGCCGCCGCCCAGAGCAATCACCGCGGTCCGCCGCTCGACCCGCGCCTCCAGCAACTGGTCGACCACGGACAGATACTGTTCAACGTTTTTCGTTGCTTCACCGGCCGGCACGATCACCGTGCTGGTGGCGAACCCGTTCTCCACCAGTCCGGCCAGCACGGTCTTCATGTGCAGCCGCGCCACGTTGGCATCCGACACCACCACCGCTCGTTTCTGCGGCAGTACCGGTGCCAGCAATGCGCCGGCGCGGGCCAGCAGCCCATCGCCGATCACTACATCATATCGAGAGCTGGACAGCACCACCGGCAACCGCCGCGGTGGCGCATACGAAGCAAGGGCGTCAACCACTTGCGAGGTCGTTATTTCGGGCATTTCATCTCCGCAATCAACCGTTAGGTCGGCTTCCGCATAAACCGGGTAACGTTGCTCCATTAGCCGGGCCATGGTCGCCCGATGATCCTGGTTGGCGAGCAACGGCCGGTTCTCCCGGCTCGCCACCCGGCGCAGCAGCGTCGGCAACGTGCAACGCAGCCAGACCGAGACCGCCCGTTCCCGCGTTGCCCGCCTGGTATCCGGGTCCATGAACGCACCGCCGCCATAGGCCAGCACCGCCGGTCCCCCCGCCAGCAGCCGGCGGATCACCTTCTTTTCGCCGTCGCGAAAATACGCCTCGCCGTAGCGGGCGAACAGTTCGGGGATGCTGCAGCCGGCAGCCACCTCGATCTCGGCGTCGGCATCCAGGAACGGCAGGCCAAGGCGCGCCGCCAGCCGGCGGCCGATCGAGGTCTTGCCGGCTCCCATCAGCCCGACCAGCACGATACGCTGGCCCCGAAGCGAATCGGGGACCGGCAAAGCCTCGCTCTGGGCTGCGGTGTTGCGTGGCATGATCGGCAAGGCTAGCACATGGGCCAGTCAGCCGGCCAGGCCGGTCCACGCGAGTTGCCAAATGTCAGACATAAGGGAGTGATGCCGCGTGAAGGCCCGGGCTCTGCTGATCGTGCTGGTGATCATCGTCGTGGCCGTGGTGGCCGGGGTGGCTTATCTGGGCTTGAACCCGCCCAATCCGGCGCCGACGCAGGTCAACAAGACCATACCGAACGATAAGTTTCAGTCGCACTGAGCAGGGGCGCATTGACCAGGGGGCGCATTGACCAGGGGGCGCATTGAGTGACGGATCGGCATTGCGAGGCGTTCCTGGAAATGCTTGCCGCCGAGCGCGGCGCGGCGCGCAACACGCTGCTCGCCTATGACCGCGACCTGAACGATTTTGCCGGGTTTGCCGCAGGCCGGAAGGAAGCGGTGGCGGCCGCGTCGGCGGAAACCTTGCGGCTGTATATGGCAGGACTTGGAGCGCAGGGACTGAAGCCGCGGACGGCCGCGCGGCGATTGTCGGCGTTGCGGCAATTCCATCGGTTTCTGCTGCGGGAAGGGATCCGGCCGGACGATCCGACCGGTTTGCTGGACACGCCAAAATTGCCCGGGGTGTTGCCGAAATATCTGTCCGAGGCGGAGGTCGATGCCTTGCTCGCCGCTGCCGGAGGGTTGCCGGGCCGCCCAGGTTTGGTGGCGCGGACAGCACTGGAGATCCTGTATGCGACGGGATTGCGGGTGACGGAGTTGTTGTCGCTGCCGCGGACGGCTCTGGCGGGCGATGCGGCATTGGTGATGGTGAAAGGGAAGGGCGGCAAGGAACGGCTGGTGCCGCTCTCCGATGCGGCAAAGCAGGCGGCAGCGGAGTTGGTGGCGCTTTCCGACAAGCGGGTGCGCTGGCTGTTTCCCGGCCGCGATCCTGGGCGGCCGTTGACCCGCCAGGCGTTCTTTCTTTTGCTGAAACAAGTGGCGCTGCAGGCCGGGATCGATCCGGCGCGGGTCTCGCCGCACGTGCTGCGGCACTCGTTCGCGTCACATATGCTGGCGCATGGAGCGGATTTGCGCAGTTTGCAGATGCTGCTGGGGCATGCCGATATTGCAACGACGCAGATTTATACGCATGTGCTGGAGGAACGGTTGCGGAAGTTGGTGGAGGCGCATCATCCGCTGGCGGTGGGGATGTAGCCTACAAGCAACGAAATTGGATCCGGTTCCCGGGATGGATATTGGTTGTTTCGCGCTTGCCAATTATCAGACTTGTGCAGTTAACATCGATCGATTGGAGCCGGGGCAACAGCTGACTCATGGCCGTTAGTCCGCGTCACCCCAGATTTCCCGACGCCTGGTATAACGCGACACTTTTGCGCGGCCAGGCATCGGGGTCTTCGTCTGACTTGCAAGCTGTGGAAAGAGTTGCGCTCCGTAATACAAGCGGTGTCGAAAATGAGCCGTTCGACTTGCGTCGGCGACCAGGCCGTGTGGGCATCAGCAATCAACCTGGGACGACGGGCTCGCAGTCCTTACCGCGAATTCCGCTGTGGACCTTCCGCTCGTTCCTGTGCCCGAACGAATGCCCGTAACACCGCATTGATCCGGGTCTGGTAACCCGGCCCCCGCGCCTTGAACCAGCGCAACACCGCTGCGTCGAGGCGGATGTTCACGGGCTGCGCCGGTTCGGGCACGCCTATTTCAACGGAGCTTTCCCATCCCTCCGGCAAGGGGCCATCGTCCTCATCCGCGAGGCGTTCGACATCTG